>JAEEGK010006455.1_pt1 | contig 28249 bp, 14 predicted proteins | sample 8958771 | NCBI WGS metagenome assembly JAEEGK01 (sample SAMN16246547, study PRJNA631951) | gut metagenome | biome: gut microbiome; feature: rumen; material: SC-attached | host: Bos | place: Iran: Karaj | collected 2018-10 | reverse complement strand
ATTTATATTAATTGGGTTATCTAAAGTTTTAGGATATAAAACTTTATTTCTTGAAATATCATTATTTAAAAAATTCTTTAAATAATTTTCTTCATTAAAATTATTTCTTTTCTTTTTTCCATTAAATAATAAATTATTATTAACTAAATCCATATCATCAATTCCATTTTTAAAAGCTTTAGTAATTCCACCAAAAAAATCTTTTTCATATTTTTCTTCAAAAGATTTATTATTCCAAACAACAGGAGGATGAATAATTAATTTTGCTTTTAAAATACCATTTTTATAATCACCTTGACATATAATACAACAACCAGGAGTAAAATAACCTTTTCCCCATTTTTCACAATTTGATATATCAATTTCTATTATACTTGTTGTATCTTGTAATAATATTTTCCTTTGTTCATTTTTTAATAACATACCAAAAACTGTTACTGATTCTTCATTTATACCTTGTAAACTACCAATTTGAGTTAATTCAATTGCATTTTGTTTATTTTGAAATTTTGTTTTGTAATTTGGATTTTCTAATAAAAAATATTTTACCATATTAAATTGAGTTTGAAACATTTTTGGTTTGTCAATTGCATTATCTGAAAAAATATTTTGATTGATATTATAATCTTTTATACTATCTATATATATTATACAATTTGAATATATGTATTTACATTTTATTAATTCACTATCATACATATATTCATTTATTGTTGAAATGTCATTGAAACTTTTTATTATTTTATTATTTGAATTATTTATTTTATTATTGTTTTCATTTGGAATTTGATTTTCTACTTCTTTTATTAATTCTAAAACTGTTGATGAATCAATTATTAAACTTGAGACTTTTTTTAATGCTAATTCTTTTAAAAGATATATTCTCATATATTTTTGCTTTTCTGTTCCTTGAAATGATGTTATATATTTTATTAATGATTGTAATCCACTATCTAATACTGCAAATTCATTAAATATTGTTCCAAAGAGTTTCTTATATTCATCTTCCATTAAGCGCCAATTTTAAAATTAGTAATTAAATAAAAATATTTATTTTATTTTTTTAAAATGTTCACCCATCAAAAATAATTGTTTAATTTTTAAATAATAAAATATAATTTAATAAATAAAAATTTTGATTAAAAATAAAAATAAAATAAAAATAAAAAAAATAAAAATTTAAATCATTTATTTTAATTACTTCATTCTATAGTTTAATTCAATATCTTTCATAATTTGAGTAAACTTATCTAAATCTAAATCATAATCAATTTTACTTAAAATATCATTTATTTCATCATCACTTAACTTAAATCCCATATCTTTTATAACAGTAATTAAAATATCTTTATCAATAAAATTACTTCTTTTTTCTCCAAAATATAAATTAAAAATTTCAGCCCAATTATTTTCAAAATCTTCAGCATCATATTCTCTAATAACTCTTTTAACAGCATTTATAAAAGTTTCAACATCAATTCCAAATTTATTATTATCTTCAGTATTTAAATCTTTTAAAGCAGTATAATAAAATGGATTTCTATTTGCAAAATCTTTATCATTATCTGCAAAAGTTAAGATTACTTTTGGTTTAATTAAACCTAAATTTCTAGAATCAAAAGTTTGAAAATCATTTCTTATTTGTATTTCTTCATCTTCTGTAAATTCTGGTCTATTTAAATTTGTTGTTGTTAATTTTGATATTGATATTTGTTTTATATTTGGTTTTGGGTCAATTGTATCTACAAATATTAAAATTATTTTTCCATTTTCTGTTTTTGAAAAACCAAATTCTTTTAATCTTCTATTTAATAATGTTTGATAATCATTTTTTAACATTTCAATTATAAAATCTTTAGCTGTGTCTTTTTCATTATTTATATATTCATAAACTAAGAAAAAATTTGTTCCATAATTATCTAAAAATTCAATTAATTGATTTCTATCAAATTTTTGTTTTAGATTTTTATTATAAATTAAACTTCTATCTTCACAAGCTTTATTTAAAATATCATTAATTTTCAAAGGAGAAACTTTTTTAGAATTTAATATTCTTTCATAATTTTCATGATTAGAATTAATATATTTAAGATAAGATTGAGGATTATTTCTTGCTCTATTTATTTCTTCTAATAAACCATCTTCAATATTTTTATCTTCTTTTTCATTAATTGAATCTGAAATAATAATAACTGTAATTGGTTGATTTCTTATTTTTTCATGTGAAATTCCTATAAATTTTGCTTCTGGATTTATTAATCTATCACTTACTCCTTTTATTAAATCTTTTTCATTAAATAAAATATCAAATAATGCTTTTTTTGGATTATTATTTGAACAAACATAATTTTTACAAAAATTAACATTATCAAAAATTGAATCTAAATCATCTTCTATTACTTCTTGATCCTTTGGGTAAAAAATTCTACCTTTTGTATATTTTAATTCTTTTATATATTCATTTGATAATTCTGTTAATTTTTCATTTTCTTGAATTTTATTCCCATTTTTACTATTTTTTATTTTTTTTATGAGTTTTGTTATTTCATTTAATATTTGTGGTTTATAACTTAATGTTTTTTTTGCATATATTTCATATTCATCAAAATCATCATTATAATCATTTGGTGATGTTCTTAAATTATTTAATTCATTTAAGAAATCATCTATAAAATTGTTTTCTGATAAATTATTTTTTACATTTATTTTATTTCTTTTTTCTTTTCTTATATACGAATTTGTTTTAATTTTTTCTTTTTCTTTTTGTCTTTCTATTTCTCTTTCTTTTTCTATTTCTTTTTGTCTTTCTATTTCTCTTTCTTTTTCTATTTCTTTTTGTCTTTCTACTTCTCTTTTTTTTTCTATTTCCTTTTGTCTTTCTTTTTCTATTTCTTTTTGTATTTCTATATTTTCATCTTTTTCATTATTTTTTTCTAATTCATTTTCTTTTTCTTCTTTTGTTATATCTTCTTCTTCTTTTTTATTATTTTTCTTTTTTCTTTTTTTTTTTTTATTTTTAGTTGATATTTCTTCATGTGTTATTTTAGTAGTTTTTATAATTGTTATAGAATCATCATCTTCTTCTCTTTCAACTTTTTCTTCTTTTGTTATTTTTTTATTTATTGAATTTGATTTATTTGAATTTATCATATGATTAATTATTTCATTTTCATTAATTTGATTTTCATTTATATTATTTTGAATTTCATTAATTGGACTTTCTTCAATATTTTTTTCTTCTATTATTTCTTCTTGAATTTCATTTGAATTTGTATTATAATTATTAGGGGATTTATCATTTGTTTTTTCTGTGATATGAGATATATGTGATTCTAATATTTCATCTGTTTTATTGTCTTTTGGTTCATCTATATTTTCTATTTCTAATTTTTCATTTTCTTGATTATGAAATTCTTTATTATTTTCATCATTTATTGTATGTGAAAAGGTTATTGGTGATTCAATTAATTCTTGGTTTTCTTCATTATTCATTTTTTATAATTTAAAAATTTTAAATTTTATTTCAATTTTTAATCTTAAATTAAAAATTATTAATTTTAATTAATTAATAAATAAAATATTTTTATTTAAATTAAATAAATTTTTTAAAATATTTTAACACAAAATAATTTCAATATTAATTTCATTTATTTAAATCATATATATTTTAACTTTTGATATAATAATTCAATATATTAAAGATATATATATCAAAGATAAATTAATAATAGGTTTTATTATATATTAAATAAATAAAAATAAATTTATTTTATTATTCAAACAATTTTTTATCAAAAATTCATGTATATTAATTATTCATTAAATAAATATTGATATATTGGTTAAATTAATTTTATTATTTATTTCAAATGAATTTTGAAAGTTTCAATATACAATACATATTTATAATTATTTGTTTTTTTTTAGTTTTAATTTTATTATTGTTTATATAATTTATTTATTTTGATTTTTCTTTTGAAGAAGACTTTCTGGTAAAACTTTTTTATTAATATTATCAATTCTATTTTTAAATTCATCCATATTGATTAAATTTAAAGATGGTAAATTTTTTTTTAAAAAAATAGTATCTTTCTTAAATTGTTTTAATCTATTAATATCTTGTATTTTTTCTCCATTTAAAATAAAATCTTCAAATTTATCAAAAAATCTTCCTAAAGCATTTTTAATAGTATTAATAATGAAATTTTCATTATAACTATTTAACATTTCATCATAAACTGCTTTAAGTAAAATTATTAAATTATAAGAATAAGAATTAATTTGTATATTTCCTTCTGTAATATTATAATCAGGTAAATTTATTTGTTCAAGTTCTTTTAAAGAGTCATTAATACATTTTTCTTCTATTAAATCTTTAATTTTATTTCTTGTTTTATTTAAATTATCTTCTATTGTATTTATCATATCTAAATAATCATCAATTGTATTTTGTTCTACAAATTTAGAAATTAAATTAAATGATTCTGAATTTTTTAAATTTTCAGTTATTGATTTTATTAATTCTAGAATACTATTTTTCATTGAAATTTCTGTTTGAGTTACTTCTTTATTTCCTTCATTTAATATACTTATATATTTTCTCATTAAACTTGTATATGTTTCTAAAATTTCATTCCAAGAATTTTTGTTAAATAATATGAATAATTTGAATATTTCATAAGATGTTTTTATTATAAGAAAAGAAGTTTGATTATATTTAATTTTTTGAGAATTTATTGTAATGTAATTTATTTCTTTTTCTTTTTCTTCTTTATTTTCTTCTTCTTTATTTTCTTCTTCTTTTTTTTCTTCTTCTTTTTTTTCTTCTTCTTTTACATTTTCAATATTTTGAAATAATTGAATTTTATTTAATAAAAAGGAATAATCTTCATTTTCTTTCATGCAATTTGAACTTATATCTAATGAAATTAATGAATTTAATAAATTTTGATAATAAAATACTTTTTGTTTATTGGATTGATTTTCTGATTTTTGTTCATTTTTATTTTCATCTAATTCTTTTTCTTCATTGCTTTTTTGAATATCTTCTAATAATTTCATTTGAGAATAATTTTTAACAAAATTAATTTGACATTTTTCAAAAATAGTTTTTATTTTTTTATTTTTTGATATAAATGTTTTTGTTATATCAAAAGATATATAAAATCCTTCAATAAATGAATCAATATTATTATGCTCTAATGTTTCATTTAAACTTTGAATAATTTGATTATAAACAACTCTAGTAAAATTATCATTAATAATTTTTTTAATTTCTTCAAATTCAGTTTTAAAATTTTTTTTAATTATATCAGTTATTTGATTACTTGAGTTAATTTCTTGTAAAATTTGATCAATTATTTTACATAATGATTCATATAATTTATTACTTCCAAAAATTAAACAAATTGTTTTTATTTGTTCTGTTTTTTCATTTGAATTAATTGATTTATTTTTTTTAATTACTTCTTCAATTTCTTTTATTTTTTCATTTGAACAATAAATAAATATCCCTCTTAATTTAGGATAAAATGAATTAATAATATCATTTTTAATATAAATTTGTATTCTTTCTTTAATTTTTTCATAAGAAATATTATTAATAATATCAAAATTCATAATAAAATTTTTAGTATTAATATCAGATGAATTTATTAATTTATCAAAAACAAAATTTGTAACATTAAAAGTTTCATTAGTATTTTTTTCATCTTTATTATAAGATATAATATTTTTATAATATTCAGCTAATATATCAGAAAATTCTGTTATCATATGTGAACTGCATTTAATAGAAAATTTAGATAAAGAAGTTTCAAATATATCAAATAATTTATAATTTTTTATTCTTTTATCTGCTTTTAATTTTTCTAAAGTTTCTTTTGATTTTACAATTAATTCAGATGTTATTTTATATTTTTTTGGATTTCCTATTAAAATTTGAAGTAAATCTAAAACTTCTTTTAATTTTTTTACATTTAATAATACATAATTCATTTTTTTTAAATTTTGTCTTTTTATTTCTTTTGCTATTAAAAATATTGAATTTCTTTGATTTTTTTCTTTTAATTCATGATAAACTTCTTTCCATCTTTTTATTTTATCATATGAATTATCAACAACATTTTCAAATGGATTAATATTATCATTAATATAATTTTCAATTTTATTACTATGTCCTAATATTTTTTCTAATTCTAAATCTATTTTTCCACTTATTGAAATTAATTCTTTATTTTTTTTATCTAAATCGTGAATATTCATTTGTAAAAGATTAGATTTTAATTTAAACTGATTATTATTTTCAAAAAATTCTTCAGGAATTTCATTTAAAATTTTTTTATTTGTTTTATAAATATTTGTAAAATGATTAACCATTGTATCTTCTTTTGAAGAAGATAAAGATCTTTTTCTTTTAAAAATAGTAAAATCTTTTTCATTTTCTTCATAAGATTTATGATTTTGATTATATATACTCATTTCATAATGAATTGTATTAATATATTTATCTAATTGTTGACTTAATAATCTTTTTAAAGATATTTTTTCATTATTATTATTTTTTTTTTCTGTATAACTTTTCTTAATTGGATATCCAATTTCTATATCATCACCTGAAAATTTATCAAAATCTTGTTCAATTTCAAAATCTAAATTTGATTTTTCATCATATAATGTTGAATATATATAATTTGATATTTCTGTATAATATGAATATTCTTCATTTGGTGCGTTTAATATTGCTGAAAAATTCTGCATTGATGTTTTTCTTAATTTATCCATTATTAGTAAATTTACTTTATTTCTCATTCTTTTTCTATGATTTTCATCCATTTTTAAATAATAATTTTTTAATTATTATTATTTTTTTAAAGAGTAAATTTTTAAATTCTATAATAAATAGAAAATAAAAATGATATTTGAGAGTTTATTTTCAAAATAATATATAAATAATAGTCAATAAAATGTTTAATAAAACATGAATATTAAAACTTTGAAAGAAAATAAATTAATTTAATAATTATAAAAAATTCTAGAAAAGATAATAATGATTGAATATATAATTTATATCAAAAAACAGTTAAAAGTATTTAAATCTTTAATTAATATTAAATAATGGATTTATGAATAATAATTTCTAAAATTAAATAAAAAATAAATAAAATGATAATCGCAATAATTTTGAAAGATAATATTTATATATTAATTATTTAATGAATATTGAACAATTTATTAGAGATTAAAAAAATTATTAAAAACATTATATCTCCTTTAATTAATAAATAGCTAAATAAATTTGATTTTTATTTTAGTATATAATTAAGGAATATAATATTATATATTTTATTATTTATAAAAAATTTATGAATTATAAATAAAATATCATAAATATCTATTGAACAGTTTTAATGAAATTTATATAAAATTTTTTATTTGTTATAATAATAATTAAATAATGGATTCAACAAATGATAATGATAAGCCAGGTTCATTTAGTTTTTTAAATGACAATTTAATATCAAATTCAATAATAGATTATAAAATAGTGGAACAACAGAAAAAAATATTTTATTTTTCAAAATTTACAATAGACTATAATGAATTTTATGAAATTTACAATTTTGTTCAAAAAATAAAAGAAAATGTATTTCGATTAATGATAGATCATTTTCGAAATGGAGTTCAAAGAATAATTTTATTTGAAAATCCTTTTTTATGTGAAAATGAAAGAATTATGATTCTTTATTCTGTATGTATGTTAAATTATTATTCTAAATTCACATTTAATATTGATAATAAATTTGAAGATTTTTATAATAATGAATTTTTTGATTTATGTAATAATTTTAATATCAGAATTTTAAATTATGAACAATTTAAAATTTTAATATTATTTTTTTATTCTACAATACAAAGTGAAATTAAAAGCATCGGATATAAAAATATAAAAAATTTAAAAACTTATTATAATCCTAAAATCGTTAAAAAAGATAATAAGAAAATTATTAATAATGAAAAAGGTAATAATTCAATAAATCAAATTCCAGCAAGAATATTAACTTTTTTAACTTGTGCTAAAGAAAGAATTGTTGATATGGTTTTTGAAGCACAATTAAAAAATAAAATTGAAAATGATAAAGAAGAATTAAAATTAATAAATTCAACATTAAATAAAATAACAAGAGAATCAAGAGAAAAATTACAAAATAATCAAAAAGAAATAAATAAAAATGAAAAATATGAAAATATAAAAAATGAAAAAGAAAATAATTTAAATCATTCATATTATTCGAAAAGAGTATTAAGTGAATTAGTAAAATGTGAAACAGATTCAAAAACATTAAATTTAATAAATCAATTAGGAAAAAAAATAGATGAAATATATTTAGATAAATTATTAAATTCAAAATATAAAATGACCACTTTAATGGGAAATTTTATTTGTTATATAGTAGAATTTAATTCTGATATGATTAAATCTTTTCTAGGATATGAAAAAATTCCTAAAGATTTATGTTTAAGATTTATTGTTCCTGCAAAAGAATTATATCATTTTATTTTAGAATTATTTACTTTATTAACTGGATTATCTTATACTAATATTAATACTATTTTAAATGTTGGATTTAAAAATGGTTTTCCTATGAAATACGGTCAGTTTTTATATAATTTTTTTAAAGAATATATTGTTTTGTTAAATGAAGAAAAAAAAAATTCTCAAAATGGTATGTTAGGAATTTTTAATAAATTCTGTGATAAACAATTTGAGAATTGGAAAAAAATTATTGATGAAAAAGGACAAAAATTAACCTCATTTTGTATTGTATAACAAAAATTTAGTTATTAATTAAATAATACATATTTTAAAATTTTTAATATAATAACTAAAATAAATATTTGAAGATTATATTTATTAATCTCTTGAGTTATAAAAAAAGCGCAATATAAGAAAATATACTATAATTTTAAAAACAAAACCATATAAAAAAACAAAATAAAATAAAATAAAAATTATAAAATAATAATTAAAAATATAACAACAAAAATTATTTTGTGCTTAAAATAACAATACATGTAAATGAAGTTAAAAATAAATATTATTCCCAAAATAATTATCTTATAACCTCCTGAAAAAAAATTATATTCATATACAAAAAAAAAAATGGAAATCGAAGAACCAGAAGTAAAAGTAGAAAAAGAAAAGGTAGTAAAAAAAGAAAACCAAGTAGATCCATCAAAAGAATCAACAGAAGAAAAATCACAATCAGATGATAAAAATATAAAAAAACCAATTCAAGACAATTACGAACCAGAAAAAATATCAGAATTTGAATTAATAAACCAAGATCCTTCACTTAAAAATTATGAATGGGCAATTAAACGTAGAATGGATCATTATAAAAATATATTATCTCAAATAGAAGGAAATGAAAAGAGTCTTGAAAATTTTGCAAATAGTTATAAAACAATGGGACTTCATGCTTTAGAAAATGGTGATATATTATATAGAGAATATGCACCTGGTGCAAAAGGAATTGCATTATTTGGTGAATTTAATGGATGGAATCGTGATGAATTTTGGGCTAAAAGAGATAAATATGGTTTTTGGGAATTAACTATTCCATCTAATAATGGTAAACCACGTATTGAACATAATACTAAAGTTAAATGTAATGTTGTTCTTGCTAATGGACAACGTGCTGATAGAAATCCTATTTGGTGTACTTATTTAATTCAAAATAAAGAAAGTTTTATATTTGATTGTGTTTTTTGGAATCCTCCTGAACCTTATAAATGGAATACTGAACCTCATGTTAAAATACCTAAATCACTTAGAATTTATGAATGCCATGTTGGAATGAGTTCTTTTGATATGAAAGTTTCTACTTATAGAGAATTTGCTGATACAGTTATTCCACATATTGTTAAAACTGGATATAATGCTGTTCAAATTATGGCTATTATGGAACATGCTAATTATGCTTCTTTTGGTTATCATGTTAATAATTTTTTTGCTATTGCTTCTAGAAGTGGTACTCCTGAAGATTTAAAATATTTAGTTGATGTTGCTCATCAAAATGGTCTTTTTGTTTTAATTGATATTGTTCATTCACATGCTAGTTCTAATGTTGCTGATGGATTTAATAATTGGGATGGTACTGATTATTTATATTTTCATGGTGGTGCTATGGGACATCATTCACAATGGGATTCTCGTCTTTTTAATTATTCTTCATATGAAACATTACGTTTCTTATTAAGTAATTGTGCATTTTATATTCAAGAATATCATTTTGATGGTTTTCGTTTTGATGGTATTACTTCAATGTTTTATAGAAATCATGGTATTAATTATGGTTTTAGTGGTGCATATCATGAATACTTTGGTGATAATTTTGATGAAGATGGTGGAGTTTATGCAATGTTAGCAAATACAATTATACATAGAATTAACCCAGAAGCTATTACAATATCAGAAGATGTTTCTGGTATGCCTGGTATGTGTCGTCCAATTGCAGATGGTGGTTTTGGTTTTGATTATCGTTTAAATATGAGTGTCTCAGATAAATGGATTCAACTTTTAAAAGAATATAAAGATGAAGATTGGAATATGGGAAATATAACATTTACATTAACAAATAGACGTTATAATGAAAAACATGTTGGTTATTGTGAAAGTCATGATCAATCAATTGTAGGTGATAAAACAATATCAATGTGGTTATTTGATAAAGAAGTATATTGGAATATGTCATGTAATGCTCCTGAGACAATTGTAATTAATCGTGGTATGTGTTTACATAAAATGATTCGTTTAATTACTTTTGCTTTAGGAGGTGAAGCTTTCTTATGTTTTATGGGAAATGAATTTGGTCATCCTGAATGGGTTGATTTCCCAAGACCTGGTAATGGATGGTCTTATGCTCATTGTAGAAGAAGATGGGATTTATGTGAAAGTCCATTTTTACGTTATAAATATTTATATAATTGGGATATGGCAATGAATAATTTAGATGAAGTTTTCCATTTCTTACCTGATAAAAGACAATATGTTACTTTAAAACATGAAGGTGATAAATTAATTGTTTTTGAAAAAGGAGATTTATTATTTATTTTTAATTTCCATCCTTATCAGAGTTTTGATAATTATAGAATTGGTACTTTATGGGGAACACCACATAAAATTTTAATTGATTCTGATGAAGAGAGATTTTTCGGAAAATGTAGATTGACTTATGGACATGAAAATACTTTTCCATCTATACATGAAAGCTGGATGAATAGACCTAATTATATTCAATTATATATTCCTTCTAGAACTTGTATGGTTTTAATTGCTGAAGAAAATATGGGTAAGTATGATTTAAGTAAAATTGGAATTAAAGCAATTCAGTAGGTATTTTTATTTTTAAATATGGTTTATTATAATATTTAATAAGTTAAAGAGTTAAAATTATTAAGGTTATTTAAAAAAAATTACTTATATTTATATTTAGATTTTATATTTTTAAACTATTTTGTTTTTATTTTTATTTTTTATTTTATTTGTATAGATTGAAGTAAATTTAAATAAAAATGGAAAGATATAAAATATATTAGATAAATAAATTAAAATATTTATTAATGAATTAAATTTCGAAATATATTTTTTTATATGAAGGATTCAAGAATCTTTAGAATAAAATAATATAAAAAAAATATAATATCTGGTTATTATTATATTTTTATTTAATATTACCCAATTTGTGATAAATGTCTATTTATCAAAAATCCTTTGAAAAAATATTAAAAAATTCTGAGTTATTTTTTTCTACATTTATAATCCCTTTAAAAACTAATATTTCCGAAAGAAAATTTAATAAATTCAGACAAACATTTATTAATATAGTATATGATGTACATAATTTATATAAAAAATTAGCAATTATTTGATATCTTTAATAATTTATCCAAAATCGAAAAGGTAATTAATTCACTTCAAATTGCATTTATAGTTTGGAATAAAATTCCAAATAATGTTAATTTTAAAAATGATATATTTATATATTTTTTTTCAGCTACATGTTTAATCGAAATTAAAGTAATTTTAATTAATTTAATATATAGAACGAAAATAAAAATCAGGAATTAAAATTTGAAGAATGGATTAATAAAAATGGAATTGAGAAAGATTTTATTACATGGGCTGAAAAAATTATATTAAAAAAATATCCTGATTATTTATATTCTTTTCATCCTTCAGATATAATTCAATTATTATTTAATGAAATCAAAAAAATTTATAAATTTTCAAATGAGAAAGAAAATTCTATAAATGAATTTACAAATGATTTAATAAAATTTTCATTTCATGAACTTTCTCTTTTTAATAAATATAATTCAGCTATTTTAATTATTAGTTCTCTTTTAATTGCAATTTCAAATGAATTAAAAGAAGAAGAAAATTCAAAATTTAATATATTAATTAACAATTTATTTATTTCTCTAAATTTGAATGATATTATAAATGTAATTAAAGATTGTAAAAAAGATATTTTACAATTAATTGATGAAAATGAAGAAGAAGAAGAGGAAATTGAAATTTGTTTAACAAGAGAAAATTCTTCTAAATCAATATATGATAATTTTTTACTTATTGATAGTGAAAATGAAAATAATTAAATTATTTACATTCTGAAAACAATTTTTAATTTGTAGTTTGACAACATAAATTTATTTATTATATATAATAATCATTGTATTAATTTTTTATTATTATTATAATATTGATAATAATAATTTATTTAAAAAGTTATTTAAATATATATATTTATATTTATTTATTTATAATAAAATATTTAAATTTACTTTAATAAAATATGAATTAAATTTATTTGATTTATAAATTTAAAAAAAATGAGATGCAATTCATCACCAGGAAAAATATCTCATTTACATTTATCATTTTCAAATTCAAAATCTCAATCAAAAAATGAAATAAACAAACCAAAAGAAATAAATATTCAAAATATAAAACAAATAGGAAATTACATAATAGGATGTGAATTAGGAAGTGGTGCATTTGGTAAAGTAGTATTAGCAACTCATATATTAACAAATGAAAAAGTAGCAATAAAAATATTAGACAAAATAATATTATCAGAAACACCAGAAGACTTAGAATTAGTATATCAAGAAATTTCAATATTAAAAATAGTAAAACATAAAAACATAGCTCAATTATATGAAATATTAGAAACACCAAAACACATTTTTATTATAATAGAATATTGTGAAGGAAAAGATTTAATGGATTACATTTTAACAAAGAGTAAATTAACAGAAATAGAATCATTAAAAATATTTCAACAATTAATAAACACATTATTATATTTACATAGTCAAAATATTACACATAGAGATATTAAAATAGATAATATGTTATTAGATAAAAATAAAAATTTAAAATTAGTAGATTTTGGTTTAAGTACATATTATAGTGATGATAAATTATTAAATCAACCTTGTGGAACAGTAGTTTATGCTGCTCCTGAAGTTTTAGAAGGTAAAGAATATCATGGTATGTTAGCTGATGTTTGGTCTTCTGGTATTGTTTTATATGGTATGTTAAGTGGTTTTTTACCTTTTTGTGATAATGATGATGAAATTAATAAAAAAAATGTTTTAAAAGGTAAAATTGAAATACCTAATTTTTTTCCTCCTCTTGTTATTGATTTATTAAGTCATATGCTTCAAGAAAATCCTATTAAGAGATTTACTTTACAAGATATAAGAGATCATCCTTGGTTTAATTTAAGAAAATTTAATATGATTCCTGGTATTGTTATTGGTTATAATAAAATTCCTGTTGATGATGATGTTTTAAATGAATGTTTAAAATTTGGATTTAATAAAGATAAACTTAAAGATAGTATTGTTAATAATAAATTTAATAATGGAACTGCTGTTTATTATTTGTTAGTTAAAAAAAAAGTTAAAAATGGAAAAAGTAGTGTTAGTGATTTGTGTAGTAAAGAATTTATTGATTTTGTTTTAAATGAGAAAAATGTTGTTTTTTATAATGAGAAGAAAAATTATAAATGTGATTATGATATTGATGATAAAAATTATGATAATTTCAATAATAAAGAAGATAATGTTTGTTCTGAAGGAATTAAATTTTGTAATGATGGAAGTAACGTTATTAATAAGGAGAATAATATTGTTAATAGTAGAAATAATAATTCTAATATTAAGGATGATAAATTTGAAATTGAAATTCTTTCTTTTGAAAAAGAAAATATTCAAATTAATGGAAATAAAATTAATAAAAATGAAGGAAAAAAAGTTGAAAAAATATTAAATCAAAATTTATTAAAAACTACAAAAGAATCTTCTAATAATTCAATAAATAATAATTCAATTAATAAAAATTCTAATCATATAAAAACAGAAAAAATACCTCATAAAAAGTTTATAAATAGAAAAGCATTTATTAATAAAAGTATAGAAAAAGATAAAAAGTCAAAATTAATTAAAGAAATATCTAAAGATGAAAAACAAAAAAATATACAAAATTTATCAATGAATGAAACAATAGAAGAACAATTATATAAAAAAAAGAAAAAAGATGTAATAACAAAATTAAAGAAAAGTCAAGGAGTAATTATTCAAACAAAAATAAAAAATTTACTTTCTCAAAAAATAGATGAAATTAAATATCAAACATCAAGAACTAAAAAAAATAAAAATTATAATTTATCAAAATCAATTGATTCGTCAAAAAAATTATATGATGAAGAAAATGAATTAAATGAAAAAAATAAAGCTATTACAAAAAGAAAAAATAATTATATGAATACAAGTATTGATAATAATACTCCAAAGAAATTAGGAATAAAAAAAAATAGTGTATTAAATTCAAGTATTAAAAATAGTCAAAGTCATAATAATAAAAAAAATGAAAATAAAGAAAAAACTGATATAACAAGAAATCAAATTAAAAAAGTTTTATCAAGAACTATTTCAAATAATTCAAATATAAATAATAATAATGATACAAATAATATTAATTCTAATTCAAAAAATAATTTAACATCTTATAGAAATTATAGAAATGATAAAACTAATTTTTCAAAATTAAATTTATCAATTCAATTTGATAAAATTGCAAAAAATATAAAAATAAAAAGAAATGTTTTAAAATTTGAGAAAAATAAGTATAAAAAATATAATAAATATATTTCATTTTCATCTATTTCTACAATAAATCAAAATACTTCTTCAAAAACTAAAAATAAATCAAAAGAAAGAAACAATTTATCAAGAAGTATATCAGAAAAGAGTAATTTACAAATGAGAATAAAATATGAAGAAAAAATAAGAAAAAATAACAAAATATTAAATAGAAGTGTATGTGGTTTAATAAATAAAAAATATGAAGTGATATTAAATAAATCATTAAGAGAAGACATAAGAAATAAATCATTAGATAAAAAAATAAATTTAAAAAAAGAATTATTAATTCCAAAAGATAAACAAATAAAAAAAATAATACATTTAAATTATTATACAGATAGAAATAATAAGTCAAATAATAAATATAATATGGAATCATCTGTTATATGTTATAGAAAAAAATCACCTTATGAAATAAGAGATTTATCAGATTCTCCTAAACATAATAATTTATTAAATGAAAAAACAAGAAAAAGAAAAATTCCTTGGAAAATAAAAAAAGATGGAATAGATAAAAATTTAGAATATGATGCAATTTATCATAAATATATCCAAAAATTAACAAAACCTAAATATAAAAAAAATAAAATAAATCAATCAAAAATTCCATTAAATCAAACCAATATTAGAATTAAACCTATATATCATAATAATGATTTAAATATTTCAATTAATAAAATTTCAAATACTAATTTTGAAAAATATAATATTTCAGTTAAAAATAATAATAATAAAAATGAAAGAAAAAAATCAATTAGAATAAGGAATAAAGATTTTATAAAAGGAAAAAATCATATTTCTTTATCTTCAAATATATCAGCAAATTCATCTAATTCAACTTATGATATTGGAATGATATATTTATCAATATATAATGGACCAATTGATATTTCTTGCATTTATTCAAAAGATAATTCATTTTCAAATTGTATTAAATTTATAACTGAAAAATTAAAAAAGAATAATATTTATTTTAATAATTCAAAACAAAATAAATTTTCATGTTTAAAAAATGGAAAACATTTTGAAATAGAAATTTATAAATTAAGTAGTTGTATACAAGGAATAAATCCTTTTTATTATAAATTTAAATCAAAACAATTTCCTAATGATAATAAACTTTTTTATACTCTTTTTTCAAATAATTAAATTAGTTATAAATTATTTATATTAATTATAAACTTTTGTTTTTTTTAAAAAAAATTTAAAAATATTATTAAAAATTAATGGAAGATAATAATTCAAATTTACAAAATAAAATACAAAATACAGTAAATAAAATAACACTTCCATGTGTTATCAATTTAATAGAGAAAACACAAGTTTTAAAAAAAGAAAAAACAAAAGTAAAAAAACATTTTATTGCATTAAAACAAATTGATCAAAATTTAATTGGTAAAGAAATAAATATAAATCAATTAAAAGGTTTTATTAATAAAGTTAATGATGAAAATAAGAATTTAAAAACAAAAGAAGATGCAATTAATCAATATATATTAAAAATAGAAAAAAAAGAAAAAACACTTGAAAATAAAAAATTAGATTATTTAAATATTCAAAAAGAAATTAATTCAATTAATATAGACCAAACAATTATAACTCATATATTAGGAAATGAAAATAAAAAAGATAATAATCTTAAAACAATTAAAAATGATAATTCAATTTTTAAAAATCCACTTGTTAAAAATACAAAAAAAAAAAGAAGATTTAAAAGTTTTAATAATAAATTAGAAATTAATAATTCACCAAATGTATTTCCAAAACATAAGTCAATTAAATCAAGTTTAAATTTAAATCAATGTTCTTTAAATGATGCAGAAATATTAAATAAATATTCAGAAAGAAAAAATAAGAAAAAAAAACATAATTCATATCAAAAAAATAAATCTTTAACAATATCATCAAAAGTTTTAAATAATGAAAATAGTTTTGAAGATGATACATCAAATAATAGTATAAGAGGAAATAAAAATAAAACTATATCATCATCAAAATTTAGTAATAATTCAATTAATAATGGAAGAGATAAATATAGAAATTTAGATAAATATTTATCAAATGGGAAAAAAAAATATTCAACTACTACAAATCTTTCATTACCTTCAAAACAATTTAAATATACTACAAAAAATTCAGATTCAAGTGTTAATTCAAGTATTGTTGTTAATAAAAATAAAAATAATAGTAGAAGTGTTGAAAAACAACTAAAAGAAAATTTGAATTTAAATATTAAATCTCCATCAAGTAAAAAAAATATTATTAAAAGTAATAATAAATTATATAAAAATAAAAGTGTTGATTCTACACAAAAAATTGATATTACAAATGAAGATATATATATTAAAACTTATAAAAATAAAAAAAATAGTAATCATTTCAAAACAGATGTTGATTTAAATAAAAAAAATAATAAATATATGGGGAAAAAATTAAAGACTACATCAAATATAAGAGAAGGTTCAATAGAAAAAGAAAAAGAAATAAAATTATCTCCAAAAAATACTCAAACAATTACAGTTTCAATTCATAATGAAAAAAATAATATTTATAATAAAAAAAAAGTATATAGTCAAAGGGGAATTCCAAAAATTAAGAATAATAATATAATAAAGAATAATAAAGAAGAAAAAAATAATAAGCTTAATAAAAATAATAGTTATGAAAAAAATAAGGTAATTAAAAAACAAAATAATAAATTACAAAAAACTAAATTTTCTAATTTATTATTATCTGTTTTTAAGAAAAATATTTTAAGGAGAAAAAAAGAATTTTTAAGTTTATTAAAAATTAAAAAGAAACAAAAAACAAAAATTGAAAAAAATAAAATCAAACATGTATTTAAAAAATTTTATATTTTATTTCTTATAAAAGAAATCACTTTTTTTTTAAATTCAAAAAAAGTATTAGAAAATGATAATTTGCAAAATAAAAATGAAGAATCAATAATTAATGATATAGAAAATGATAACCTTAAAGAAAATTCAAATTCTGAAAAAATCAATAATTCTGAAATTAAAATATTTGAAGATAAAGATTTAAATATATTATTAAATAATTATCTTTCTGAAAATGGGGTAAATGGAAAAAATATTTCAATACAATATAATTCAAAAAAATATTTGGAAAGTTTAAATCAAATTAAAAATATTGCAAAAGAAACAAAAAAAATAGAAAAAAACATTCAAAATTTCATATTAAATATGAAAGAAGAATAAGATATTATAATATTTTTTTTATAATAATATTATTAATAAATTATAATTTCTTAATTTAAAAAAATAAATTTAAATATCCCCATTTCCCATATATTAAATTACATAAAATTAATAATTATTACATTTATTCCTCTCATTTTTTATAAATCAAAAAAAATTATTTGATTTTTTTCATTTTTACAATTTTTGATTTTTTAAAACATTATATAAAATTTACAATTTAAAATTTATTTATTTTATATATTTATAAATTATTCATATATTTATTTATATAAATGTTTATTTTTAAATGGGAAATATAAGAAATAATGAAAAAAAAGTAGAAATACCACTTAATAAAGTATTACTTATTCAAAAAATATGGAGACAAAAAAGAAAAATAAAAAAGTTATTTATCAAAAATAAAATAACATTAACAACATCATCAAATAATTCATTACCAGGAATGGAAATAGAGTATTTTGATCCAACATCTTTACTTTCACCAGAAAGTCAAAAAACAGAAAATTTTCTTGGTGAATTTTCTTTATTAAAAAATAAAAATTTAAAATTATTAGAAAACTCAAATTTAATAAATGTAAAAAGATTATATAATAATAATACAATATATATAGGAACATTAAATAAAATTACATTTTTAAAAGAAGGAATAGGAACTTTATATAATATAAATGAAGGTTCAAAATATATTGGTGAATTTTTAAATGATAAATTTAATGGTTTAGGAAGAATAATATTTAATGATGGTTCTTATTATGAAGGTGTCTTTGAAAATAATTATCAAAATGGTTATGGTAAATTTCAATATGAAAATTATTCTTATATTGGAAATTGGTTAAATAATAAAAAAAATGGTTTTGGTGAAGAAAATTTTGATGATGGTTCTTATTATAAAGGTTATTTTATTAATGATTTGAAAAAAGGTTATGGAATTTTTAAATATGTAAATGGAAAAATAATTGAAGGTTTTTTTAATAAAGAAAATAAAGTTAATGGAATTACAAAAATGAAATTTGAAGATGAAGGAAAATTTAGTATTGGATTATGGGAAAATGGAATAATGAATGGAATTAATTTTTATTTTTGGAATAATAATCAAAAATATTTTGGTGAATATTTTAATTTTATTAAACATGGTTTTGGAATTTTTTTTTATGATGATAACACTATTTATGAAGGTTTTTGGATTAATGGAAAACAACATGGTTTTGGTATTATAAGAGATTTAGATAATGAAAATAATGTATTAAGTTATAATTTGTATTTTTATAGATTTGGTAAAGAAGTTACTCAAATTAAGGATAGTGATTATTTATTTAATGAAAAATGTCAAATTATACAAAATAAAGTTTTAGAGTTAAAAAATTTTTCTCAAAAATATTTTAATATTGAAAATATTTTTTCTTCTCAATTTAAAATAGATTTAAATTTATTTAATTTGGAAAATTTATATCATTAATTTTTTCTTTTATGTATAAATAGATATTCGATATATTATTTTTGAAAAAAAAATAAATTTTTTTAATAATTATAATATAATAAAAATTATATTAAGTTGAATTTTTTTTAAATATTTAAATTAAAAAATAAATAATAAAAAATATAAATATTAACGATGACATCAAGACCAGAAACTTTTCGTTTAAGAAATGAAAGTGATATTTTTAATGTTTCAACTGCAATGAGTCAAATAGAAATAAATCGTCCACAAAAAAAATATAATATTAGATTAAATAATATTGATAATATAAATAAATTTATAAATAAACCAAATTTATCAAAAGCTGAAAAATTTCAACAAAAAATAAAAAAAAATTTATCTGATTCAAATTTTACTTCAACAAAAGCTTCAACTAAAGTTTATAATAGTAATAATGAAAAAAAGTATTATAAATTAAATAGAGTTAATAGTGAAAATAATTATTTTCCAAAATTTAAAAATGATTTAAGTCCTTTTCAAAGAAAAATAATTGAAATTTATGGTAATGATGAAAATAAATTAAAATATATTAAAAGTCAAAATATAAAAAGTTCAAAAGGAAAAATTGAAAGAGAAACAAAAAATATAAATCAACATAAAATTTTAAGCCAAAGTTTAACTTGTAATAGATTTAATGGAAATAATATAAAACAATCTTTTGATATTGAAGTAAAAGACAATAAAAAATTTAATAATAATAATTCTTCAAGAGAAAATAAAATGAACTCACTTAAATCAAATATCTTTTTTGTCCCAAACTGTGAACAAAAAAATAATAATATTAACTTAAAAATAAATAAACAATCTTTAACTGATAGAAATCAAACAAATATTTCTTTTCAAAAAAAAGTAAATTATAATAAAAATGAAGAATTTACAAAATTAAATAATGTTTTTGATTGGAAAGATAGTTCAAATGAAATTTGGTTAAGAAGATATTATAAAAATAATATTTTAAATCATAGAGAAAGAAAATTAAGAGATTTAAATGGTTCTATGGATGATAAAAATTTAAATTATAAACCAAATAATAACAAAAATATTAATATAAGTGATACAGATATTAAAAAAAATAAAATAAAATTAGTTAAAAAATTTTATAAAGGAAAATCTAATTCTCTAATTCAAAAACAAATATCAAATATTAGTATTTTAAGTCAAGATGAATTTTATGAAAATAATTTAATTTGTGCAAATAAAAATGATAAAAAGAATAAAAATGATTATAAAAATGAAATTTGTCATTCATATTCAATTGAAAATGTAAAATATGAAGACATACCAGAAATTAAAAAATTATTAACAAATAATGGAATTCATATAATAAAAACATTATTAAATGGATATACATTAACAGGGGATAAAAAAGGTAAAATGATAATAAAAATAAGAGAAAATAAAAATGATAAATTATATAATCAACATTTAAAAAATGCTTCAAATGAAATATTAAAAAATGTTAAAGGTATTTCAATTATAAATGATGAACAAATTAAAAAAGAAATTAAATTAGTTCCTAATTTTCCTGCTGATGTTAATTGGCAATATTCTAATACTTATTTATATAGTAAAAATAGATTAGATAAAACTAATAATCCTCAAATTTCAAGAAAAAAAGGGAAATTTAATAGAAGTAATCAAATTGAATATAGTAAAATGTTAATAAATAAAAATAAAAATGTAAAAAAATAAATGTTTATTTTTTTCAAATAATGATAAAATATATATATATTGTTATAATAAATAATTTTTTTGTAATAAATTAGTTAATTTCATTAAACATACTTAAAAAATGAAAATTGAATAATAAAATAAATATTTATTTTTATTATTTTTAATTAGTGAAAAATATATGAATTCACTATTTACTCAAAACAATTCAAATAAGTTATGAAGTAATATTTTATTTATTTTCCTTTTATTGACTTTGTTTCAAAGTAATAAAATTCAAATGATGTTCAGAATTGTTTTATCTTATATTCCATTAAATATACTTGAATTATAAAATTTAAAATTCTGTTATTGAATTTGAGAATAGAATTGAATTATATAATAAAATATTAATTTCTATTGAAGATATTTTTTATATTTATAAATTTAATTTATAAAATAAACTCTTTAAAATAATGATTCTTTTAGTTTAGATAAATTATTCATATATTCATTTTTATTATTATCTATCAACTTATTATAATATTTATTATAAAAATTTGACTTTTTTATTTTTAATTCATTACTTTTTTCCAACAACATTTTTTCATAATTTTCTCTTTTTTTTTGATTAATTTCATTTAAAACATTAAATACAATTCTTTGACCATATTGATTTGTTTTAAATCTTATACTATTTAAATTATTTTCCTCTAATTGTTCTTTTTCCATTTCTTTAGGACTTTTCAATCTAAATTTATTATTAATTCCTAATTTATTTTTTTCAATATTATTACTATAATTATTTCTTTTTAATAATTTTATTTCTCTATTTTTATATTCTTTATTTTTATTATTATAACCAAGTCCATTAAATTTATTTTTTTTAAAATTATCCATAATTTTATTATAATCTCTTAATGAATATGGTTTAAATCCTACATTTTCAAAATAATCATCTTCTTCGATTGATATATTTTTTTTCTTCTTTTTCTTTTTTTTACTAACTCCAACTTTAATTACATTTGGTCTTGCATAAATATAATCAACAGTATTAACTTTAGGAAAATACATTAAAGAGTTTATAGGTTGTTCTCTACTTCTATTAACATTTTTTGATTTATGTATAGGAGTTTTTATATTATTTTCTGAAAATGATTGAATTTTTGGTAATATTATTTTACTATTATTATTTCTTGAATAATTAATATAATTATTTACATAATCATTATAGTTACTATGATTATTATTATAATTATTATTATTATAATTATATTGATTTATATTATCTAAAGGTTGTAATTCATCATTTATTGGTGCCCCTGTTTTTTTCATTAAAACTTTTACTCCATTTCTATCTATTTTTTCTATTCTTCCTTTAAATCTATCTAAAAAATTTAAACTTCCTTTATATTCTTCTTCATTTTGAATATTTTTTACTATATTATCATTTATATTATTAAAATATAAAGAAAATGGTTGTGTCCCATGAATTGTTGATGCATTATTTATATTTTGAGTATTCATATTTATTATTCTTTAAATGTTTAATATTTAAATAAAAATGAACAAATTAATTAAAATCATTTATTTATTTTTGCTTTTAAATTTTATATTTTCTAATGATATTTTTAATAAAGAAAATGGAAATCAATGTAGTTCAAATTTAGAATGTAAACATTCATGTTGTAAAAAAAAAAAATGTGTTAAAAATGAAGATTGCAAAAATGATAAATATATTCTTTATTATATTGATGGAGTATTCTCCTTCTTTTTTATATTATGTGTTTTTATTTATGGTCATTTTAGATTAAAAAAAATTAATCAAAATGTTGAAGAATTTAAAAAAGCAAAACTTCTTTGGGAAGAATTTCAAAGACAACAAGAAGAAAAAAAAATAAATTAAAATTTAATATTTTGTTATTATTAATTCTATAATAAATTAGTATTAAAAATTTTTTTTAAATTTTACTTACAAAATTATTATTTTTTATGCTTATAATTTACAAAATAATACACCAAAGAAAATAATATTAAAAATTAATTTGTATTAAATTTATATAATTAAAAAAAGAAAAAAATCCAAAATGGTGGCAAAATTTTTAAGAGAAATAGATGTACTTGGAATTAAATTTCACTTGTATTCAGGTAAAGCTTTAAAAAGAAGTACAGCATTTGGTGGATTTTTAACAATATTATTAGGAATAATAACAATAATATTATTTATTATATTTGGAAATAACTTTTTTTATAAAAAACATCCTTCAGTAACAATGTCAGTAGAAAATACATTAAGTTATGAATATTTTGATTTAAGACAAGAAAATGTTTTATTTGCTTTTAGAATTGAAGATTATGATGCACATTTTATTGATACTTCAAATATTTTATATTTTAAAATATATTATTATACAACTGAAGAAGGAACAAATGGAGAATATCATTCTATTATTAAAGATGAATTTTTACCATATCATGTATGTAATGATAGTGATTTTCCTGATGTTAATTTAACTAAAACTTATGGTAAATTATATTGTCCAGAATTAGGAGGAAAAAAATTTGGAGGATATTGGGATAGTAATAATTTATATTATTTTGAAATACAAGTATTCTTTTGTGAAGATGGTGCTCAATATTCTGCTAGTAATCCTAAATGTACTTCTTTAGATACATTAAGAGAATTTTTAAATCAAGATGATCCTAAATTTTTTGCTTTATATTATCCTTTAGTTGAATTTAATCCTTTATCTTATAATGAACCATTAATAAGAAGATATAAAAATTATTATTACTGTTTAAGTTATAGATTACAAAGAAATGATGATCTTTTTTTAAAGAAAACAATAATGAATGATGATAAAGGATGGTTATTAAATGAATATAAAAATATAACAAAATGGGGAGTAGATTCATTTAGAAATACATATGCATATTTTTCAGATGAAGATTTAACTAAAGAAGGTTCTTCTACTAAAATATATGAAATAAATTTATATACTTCAATGGAAAAAAATTATTATACAAGATATTATATGAAAATTCAAAATGTAATTGCAATTACTGGAAGTATTATTAATGTTGTGGCATATTTTTTTGAATCTCTTTCGCATTTTATAGGTAGTAATATCCTAAAAATAGAAGTAATAAAACATTTTTTTTATTTTGAAAAAAAAAGTGAAAGGAATTTTTTATTATTGCATAAAAGTATTTCAACTCCTTATATAAAATCCAATAAAAAAAGTAAATTTTATCCTATTTTATCAAATATAGAAAATCAAAAATATATTAATAAAAATATATTATCAACTCCTCCTAATTTTACAACAAATGAAAAAGAAGAAAATAACAGTATTAATACTGATAAAGAAAAAAAAAAATTTAAAATGCCATTAAAAAAGTATTCTCATAATAATTTTATTAATAATAACATTGTTTTTAATAATTTTATGAATGATTCTTCAATTAAGAAAAATAAAATTAATAAATCCTCTTTTGAACAATCTGATATTGAAATGATAAATAAAATTCATAAGAAAAATATGAAACCTACAATTGGTAATTATTTTAATCTGTATGATGAAGATATTTCTTTGAAAAATTTTTTAATTCAAAAATTCAAAATGAGATTTTTTTTTTGTTGTTATAAAAAATCAAATTATTCAAATTATTTAAAAAAACAAAGTTATAATATTTTAGATTGGTATTATATTAATTTAATTCAATCAAGTAAATATTTTGAAATTTCAAAACAATTTGATTTTTTAAAAAAATTAATTTTAAATGAAGGACAAAATAATAGTTTGTTTCTTTTGAAAAAAATAAATTTAAGAAAGAATGAGGATATAGTAAATATAATAAATACTAAAAATAATGAAATTGAAAATTCAGTTATATCGTATTTTAGAAATATTATTAGTCCCGAAAATGCTTCAAAAACAGATTATATGATTTTTGATAATTTATCTATGAAAATAAAAAATAAAATATAATATATTAATTATATATTAATAATTATTTGATTGCAAAAATATGTATTTAATAATTATAAAATTGTTACATTGATATTATAAATATTTTTAAAAAGTAATTAATAAATACTATATAGTCATTATAATAAAATATATAAACTAATAAAAAAATAAAAATAAAAATTATAATTTTTTTTTAAATAAATCAATGATTAATGATAGAATAAATTTGAAATTAATATTAAATATTAGAAAAAATATTCCTTCTTCAAAAATATTTTATTATATATATTTCATATTCAAATATGTAGGTTTAATATTAGCTACTCAAAATTTAAGGGATTTTGAATCAAAAAAATATAATATAACATCTTTATATTCACTATTATCGAAGATATTATTATTTGATTCTTCTTTTAATGCTATTTCAAATTATTATCAATATATTTGCATAATAATATTAGTTTTAATTTTATCATTTGATTTATATTTTTTATTTATTTACATACGTCTAAGAAAAATAAGTTTATATACTTCATCTATTATAGATATTAAATTAAATAAATATCTTAATCAATTTCCATATTTTAAGCAAGAATTAAAAGTTTTTTCTTGGATATTAATATTAATATCATCTATTAGTCAATTATTAGAAGAATTTCTATTTTTTGGTATTGCAATAGTATTATTAAATCAAGATAATGTGAAAAAAATGAAAAATATTTATCAAAATTTTTTTTATACGAAATGAAAATAAATAAACTAATAATAATGGTTTTTAATATTATTTCATTTATCTCTTGTATATTAATTGATTTTTTGATTATTTATATCAATGATACAAAAGGGTTTATAAATCAATATGCTATTGATATTAATTCAAATAAACCAATTAAAATTATTTCATTAATTTTAACTTGTTTTCAACCTTTTATAGGATTTAGTTATATATTTAATGATCATAAATATCATCAATATAGATTTTTAATTTGTATTATTGCAATTTTTTTTTGTAGTATTTATTTATTATTATCATTTAGAAAATTCACTTATTACTATGATTCTCCGATTCCTTTATTTATTTTATTTATAGTATGTTTTTCTTGGTATAGTGGAATATTTGAAATATTAATGTATACTTATATGAAAGAAAATAATTATATGACCCAAAAATATTCTATCTATAAATTAATATTAATTATATTATCCTCATATTTTATTTTTTTTTTTATTACAAAATTTAATATTAAATATTTTTCTGAAAAATTATCATTAAATTTATTTAAAATTGATGAAAAAAATAGATATGTTTCTGAAATTTATTTATATTTTAAATTGTTCTTTATATATAGAAAAGATCCATCAAATTTTGAATTATATAAAATATTATATTTTCATAAAAAAAAATGCCAACAAAAAGATTGTTTCTGTTCTTTAATTGAAAAAAAATTAGTTTTAAAAAATATACAAAATCGTTTAAAAAAAGATGAATATGCAATTATAGGTGAACAAGAAATTGTAAATAGGATAAATTATTTATTTAAAATGAAAAGATTTAATAGAGAATTTGAAGAATATCTAATTCTTCATTGTCAATATATTTTTTCAATAAGAAATAGAGAATATTATGCAATGTATTTATGTTCAATGTATTTAAATTGTAATTTAAAATTAAGTTTAATAACAAAATATTTTTTATATGAAACAAAAAAAGAAATTCTTAAGAGAATTCAATCAAATAAAAACAATCAAAAAATATATTTTATAATTTCAAATAGGAAAAATATTGAGAAAAATTTATTTAATCAAATTCAAGAAATGAAGAAATTTATTCATTTTTTAACTTTTTCTCAGAATATAAAATATTTAATAAAGGAAAATTTAAATCATTTAGAAAATATTTTATCATTTAGAAAAATATTAACAAAAAGTAAAATAGGTAATATGAATCATAAATCATTTAAAAAATTTTTAATTACTTGTAATAAAATTAAATTATTTGATGATAATATTGAAAAAACAATAATTAATTATGTAAAAAGTAGACATCAAAATGATAAAGTAATTAAAAATTATGAAATGAATTATATTCTATCAAATTATTTTATTTTAATCCATAAAAAAATTCCAAATCATTTAACAAATAAATTTAATTCAAAAATTAATTACGATTTAATTAATGAAAACATTGAAACTGATTTTAGTGAATTTAATATGAATTATCCTTTAATTCTTTCTCAAAATAAAACTGATAATTTTACAGTATCATATTGTAATAATTTTCTTTCAAATTATTTAAATTATACACAAGAAGAAATGATTGATAAAGATTTCCAAGATTTAATACCTTATGAAATACGTAAAGAACATAATTTAATTTTAAAACAATTTACTTTAATTCATAATGGCAAATTTCAATCATCAAATTCATATATTTTAAATAGGGAAAATTGTTTAATAAATATTTCATTAAAGAGTTCAGTCTTTCCAACTTTATATTATTTTGTTAAAATAATAACAAATATTAATATAATTAAAACATATGAAAAATCAACTATTATATATGATTTATTATTAGATTATGATGGTTATTTTTTAAATATTTCAAAAGAATTTGAAGATAATTTTTTTTTGATATAAAAAGAATTAAACTATTGAATGTAACATTTAATGAATTTTTTGGAATTCCTCCTTTAGAAAAAAAAACAAAC
>JAEEGK010006452.1_pt1 | contig 28255 bp, 16 predicted proteins | sample 8958771 | NCBI WGS metagenome assembly JAEEGK01 (sample SAMN16246547, study PRJNA631951) | gut metagenome | biome: gut microbiome; feature: rumen; material: SC-attached | host: Bos | place: Iran: Karaj | collected 2018-10 | reverse complement strand
ATTAATAAATTATTATTAATTTCATCATTAATGTATTTAATAATAAAATAATTAAATTTTTCTTTAAAAATTCTTTTTTTTTCTTCATTTTTAAAATTCATATTTTTCAACGCAAAATTTTTTCCCTGAAAAATTTCAATACAAATTTTAATCGCATTTAAATAATCTTTTTTATTATCCAAAGAATTAAAAAATTCTTCAAAATCATTCAAATCAACAAAAAAAAAATATTCTTTACTAAATAAACATAATTTTTCATTAGTTTCTATTATCGAATATAAATACGTTTTTTTAATATGATTATCAAAAGTTTCTAAATTCATTTGTTCTTTAATTTCATTTGAAATTAAATATTTTTCAATTAAATTTTCATCATTTTTATTCGGAACAATAATTTTATTAAAATTATTAATTTGCACATTTCCAATATTAATTTTTTGACTTGTGATTATTTTTAAATATTTATTTTTATCATACAAATAAATAAACGAATTTGTAATAAAACCAATTTTTAAAATAATTTCATCGTTAATGTAATTTCCAATTAAAATTGGTTCGCTAAATTTTTTATTTAAAATTGGTAATAAATAAATAAAAATTACATTGCTCCAACAAACAGTAATTATACATTGCGATTCTATTTGATTTGAATTATTTTCATCAAAATTGCTTTGATAAATATTAAAATTTTTAATTGGAAGTTTTCCTATTCCGAAATTAATGTCCGGAATTGAATTTTCATTGAAAAAAATTGGTGATTCGAATGTGAATAAAAGTTCAATTTCGTTTGTTTTTATTTTATATAAAAATAATTTATTTATTGTTCCTAAAATTAAAATTTTTTGTTTTATATTTTTTAAAAAAGAAAATTTATTTTTATTTTCTTCAGAAAATTTTATTATTTTTATTAAAAAAATTGGTGTGTTATTATTAATTTCAATGAATTTATTTTCAATTAAATTCCATTTTAAAATAATATCTTTAATTTTTGCTTTGAATAAACATCCGTTTTTATTACAATAAAAAAAATCATGAATTTTTTTTTCATTATTAAAAAATTTTATGTCTAAAATTGAATTTAATTCAAAATAATTTTTATTATTATTATTTTTACATTCAAAACAAATTTTTGCTTTTTTATTTGTAATATCAAACAAAGAAATTTCACCATTTTTGTAACCAACAATTAAAAATTTTTCAGTTTCATTAAAATCAAAACATGTGACTTCAGTTTTTTTTTTTTTTGGATGTTCTAAAGTTCTTAAAAATTTTTTATCAGAAATTGAAAAAATATTCACATTTCCAAAAATGTCGCCATAAAAAAAATAATCGAAATTAATTCCCATGCATGTGATTTGATTTTCAGGATTTTTTAAAAAAATTTTATTTGTTAATTCTTTTTCTTCATTTATATTTAAAAGATCTAATTTTTTTTCTTTGTTTATTAAAGATAAATTTATTTTTAATGAATTTTCGTATGATTCGATTTCTTTAAATGTAATGAAATTTAAAATGTTTGAATTTATTTGTTTTTCTATTGAATTTTCTTCTTCGTTTTCTTCTTCGATTTCAATAAAATTTTCGGTTATTTTTTTATTAATTTCGTTTATGTTAAAATCTTTTGTTATTTCTTTTATTTCGATTATTATTTTTTCGAGATTGTAATTTTTTTCGTCGAATGAAATTTCGATTTTTTGAGATTCTTCTAAAATTTGATTAATAATTTCATCTGAAATAATCATTTTTTTATTTATTAATAATAATAAAAAATAATTAATTATTATTTAATATTAATTTTATTTATATTTAAATTTTCTGAGCTAAATGAATTTTTTAATTTAAAATTAAAAAATTTTTTTTTGTTTTTATTAAAATTTAAAAAAAGTTTTTCATTAAATTTATTTATTTTATTTAATTTTAATATTTTTAATTTTTTGTTTTTTTCTTCGAAATTTTTTTGTGATTCTATTGAATTATTTTTATTTAAACATTGAATTTTTATTTTATTTGAAATTAATGTTAAAGATAAAATTTTTTCTTTCATTGTTTCTTCGAAATTTTTTATTAAAAATTTATTATTTTCATTATTAAATGAAAAAGTTTTTTTTAATGAAGTTTTATTAAATTCTCGATTTTTTAAATAATTATTATTTTTTATGTTTTTTAATAAAGTTTCAATATTTAAATCAACACTTTTTTTAAATGAAGAAATTGAATTATTATAATTTAAATTTTTATTTTCATTATTTAAATTTTCATTATTTAAATTTTTATTTTCATTATTTAAATTTTCAGTTGAATTATTATTATTTAATGTTGAATTCAAAGAAAAATTTTTAATTTTATTAAAATTTTTATTTAATTTTGTTAATTTTATTCTTTTATTTCTATTAAAATTTAAATCATCATAAAAATTAATTAATTTCGATTCTTTGTAATAATTTTTAAAAACATTTTTTATTTTAAAAAAATTATTATTATTTTCATAAAAAAATTTTGGTATTTTTATTATTGTATGTGAAACATTTCCAAATCTCATTAAAAAAATTATTATAATTTTTATAAATTTTTAAATAAAAAAATGAGTAAAATTAAATTTAATTTATTATTTCCAAAACCACCAAAAATTTTAAATGTAAATTATTATGATTTTATATTAAAAAATGAAAAAAAATTAAACGATTCATTAAAATTTAATTTTAATAATTTTTATAGAAAACCAAGAATAAAACCTTTAATTCCAATTTTTGATAAAAATTTTAATCAAATTAATAATGATGAAAAAGTTATTTATTATTATAATAGTAATAATGATTTTTTTATTAATAAAAATAAAAAATTTTCTATTATTAATCATCATAAAAAATCTTTTTCTAATAAAAATATTCAAAATAATAAAATTTTTAATAATATTAATTTAAAAAAGAAAAAAAATATAAAATTAATTTTTAATAATAATAATTTTAGTAATAATTTTAATAATTTTTCTATTAATTCTAATAAAAATTTGCCTTCTATTCAAAATGAAAAAAATAAAACTGATTTTCATTCGAATAAAATTAATTTAAATATTAATAATATGAAAAAAAATTTTCTATTTAAAAAATTAATAAATAAACGAGAATTTAGTGTTTAATTAATAATTAAAATAATATTTTTAATGTAAATAAAATAATTTAATTTAACAAAATAAAATTAACAATATTAAAAATAATAAAAATTAAAATATAAATATTAATAATAACATTAAATTAAAATAAATGAAAAAAATTATTTTTTATGTTTTAAATAATTTTCTTGTCTTAATTTTAATTTATCTGCTTCTTTTCTCCATGATTCAGAAAATTCATTGTAATTTGACATAAATTCTTCATTAAAATCTTGAAATTTATATTTTTCTAATCCATTTAAATTTGGCGCAGTTGTAAAAATTTTATTATTTTTATTTTTATTATTATTATTATTTTCATTATTATTATTATTATTATTATTAAAAATTTCTTGTGAATTTTGAAGATTATGATTATTTATTTTAATAATTGTATCATTTTGAAAATCATTATTTTCGCTTATTTTACTTCTTTTTGAATTAGAATTATTTTCATCTATTCCATTTACTTTATGAATTAAATTTAAATTTAAAGAAATATTTTTCATTGGATATTTTTTCTTTTTAATAATATTATTATTTTTATTATAATTTTCTTTATTTTTATTATTATTATTATTATTAATTTCATTATTATTATTATTATTATTTTCTTTATTATTTTTTTCTTTTAATTTATTTACTTCATCTTGCACAGTTTTTAAACTAAATTTAATGTCTTCAAAACCAAATTTATTAATATAATTTTTAAGTTGTTTATTTTCATCTTCCATTTTTTGAAATTTTTCGCTGATTTGATTGAGTTTTGAAATTAAAATCATTTCATTATTATTATTATTATTAGAATTATTATTAGTTGAATAACTATTAGTAATATTATTATTACTATTGTTTGTATAATTATAATTATTACTATTTGAAATTAAATTATTATTATTATTATTATTATCAATTGATGTTGATGAACATCCATTTTGACTGTCTTTAAATGATAAATTCGGTGTTAAATTTGAAATGTAATTTATTGATTTTTGACAAATATTTTCTATTTCTTTTATTATTAATTGTGGATTTAATGAAATATTTAATAAATTAAATATTGTATTTTCAATGTTTATTAATGTTGATCGTTCTGAATCAGTTAAAAATTTATTATTAATTATGTTATTATTATTATTATTATTTAAAGATGAAATTGTGTAATTTGAAATTAAACCATTTTTTATATTTTTGTTGTTTTTTTTTTTAATGTTTAATTTATTTAAAGGAATTGTTTTAATATTATAATTAAGAATATAATTACTTTTTGATTTTGAATGAGAATGATTTTTTCCTTTTGAACGTGATTTTGAATTATTTTTATTACTATTATTTCTAGTTTTTGTTTTTTGATTAATAATTTGACAATATTTATCTAATTTTTTTTTTGAAATTGAAGAACTTTTGAATAATTTTTTAATATTAAATTTTAAATTTTCTTTACATTTATTATTATTATTATTATTAAGTGAATAACTTTCATTTCTTAGTTTTTTTAATGAATTTGTAAATAAAGGTTTTCTATTATAATTATTATTATTTAAATAACTATCGTTACTTAAATTATTTGAATTATTATTTTTTAAAAATGTTTGAGAATTAAATAAATTTGACATTGATAAAATTTCTTTTTCTCGCTCAAAATTTGTAAAAAAAATATTATTTTTTTTAAGCATTAATTGTTTATTTGGAGTTTTTGTACGAATTATTGCAATATTATTATTATAATTATTAAAATTATTTGGTTGGATTTTTTTAATAATTTTATTTTGAAAAGAATTCATCTTTATTTTTATTATAAAAAAAAAAAATAAATTTAAATTTAATTTTAATTAAAAAAAAATATTTATAATTTAAGCAACAACATCGTATAAATAATCTTCACTAATATTAATTTTATCTTTCATTTCATTAATATTTTTTTCTTTTTCTTCCGCTGCTTTTTTTAATTTAATAAATTCATTAATATCTTTTTCATAAAATGGTAAATAAACAAATAAAATTCTATTTTCAATATTAAAAATACTTTTAGAATTATTACTATTAATTTTAAAAGGCAAATTAATTTCTAATGAATATAATTTTCCAACATAAAATGTTAAACTTTCATCACTAATATTTAAATTAATTCCGCTGCTTTTTGCTAAAAGTTCTAATTCAATGCATAATAAAATTCCTTTTCCAAAATTTGGATTTGCATTAAAACCATTAAAAAATTCATAATTTTCATTTTCTTCTGATAATAAATTATAATTAATTTTTCCTTTATTATTTAAAATTTTTTCTTTAACAATTTTATTAATTTCTTTAAATAATTTTCCAGTTAAAAAATCATTTTTTATTATCAAAAAATTCCAATTTGGAGTTTTTCCTCTTTCATTAATTTCTTTATTAATTTCATGTGCATATTTTGTATTTTCATTATTATTATTATTATTAAAATTTTTATCTTTTTCATTTGTATTATTAATAATTTCATCAATTTTTACTTTTCTCGCTCGAATTCTTTGACTTCGAACTGAATTTCCTTTATAAATTAAATTTTTCATTCGAACAAACTTTTCAACATTAATATTTTTTTTAAATCTTTCTTTTATTCTTCCCGCAATGACTTGCATAATGAAATTCAACACCATCGGTTCGCTTTCAGTTTTTTTTAATGTTCCTGGATTAAAAATGGCATCGAAAACTGTACAAACGTTTCCTTTAATGTCATGATCTTCAAAAGGTTCGCTCAAACTTAATGGAATTCTTACACCATGTTGATTGTTCATTTCTAAAATGTGCTGTTCTGCTGGAGCATCAACTTTGTCGCTTGAAACGAGGTTAATGAAAATTTTTTCGTTGTTTTCGTCGGTGGTTTTAATGCAACAATATTTGTCCGGGGTGATGGTTATACCTCCTTCGCTGTCGATGTTGGAGTTTTTTAGGGAATTTAGAGTGTTTTGAAGCTCGGAGGGGTTGTTCATTAGTTTTTGGTAATAGGCTTTCATCATTTCGATGTATTCGTCGGAAAATTCTTTGTTTTTGGATTTGAGGTCTTTTATGAAATCGTCCATTTAAATTTAATATTAATTTTTTAATATTAAATTTTAATAAATTTTTAATTTTTTTTTAATAATAATTTTTAATAATAATAATTTTTTAATAATTTAATATAATTTTTTAAATTTTAATAATTTTTTTATAAAAAAATTTTTTTAAATTTTTTTATATAAAATTTTTTTAATTAAAATTATTATTTAATTTAATTAACAGTAAATGATAATTAAATTATTATTTAAATTATAAATTATTTTATAAATATTTAAAAATGTCAGAAGAAGAAAATATTAATAACTCAAATGTAAATAAAATAAATTCTTTTATTTCTTTAAATAATAATAATATTTTAAATAATTTCGGTTTCGGAGAAAATTTTTTTGAATCAATAAAATTATTCAATTTATCAGAAAAAAATTTAATAAACTCATCAATAAATAATAATATTAACAATAATAAACCAAATTATAAATCAGCGTTTAGAATTTTTTCAGTTAGCACAGCAGAAACTTCAATGTTAAGTCAAAAAAGTTTATCAAAAATTCCTAATAAAAATGAAATGATGGATTTGTATCAAGAAGATGAAGCTGAATACATTCATTTAGATAATAATGAAAATAAATTTAATAAATATGAAGATGATAATAATAATAATAATATAAATAATTTTAATAGTTTCAAATTAAATTTAAATGAAATTATAGGAAATAATAATATTAATAATAGTAATAATATTAATACTAATAATATTTGTATAAATAATAATTTTGATAATAATTTGTTTAATAATAATAATATTAATAATAATAATAATAATAATTTTTTTTTTAATAATATTGATAATAATAATAATAATAATAAAAATATAATTAAAGCTTATAAAAGTAAACATAAAATAAAATATTCAAAAATATATGAAAAAAATTCAGAATTAAATAAACAACAAAATAAATATAAAATGTTTCATAAATGTAATTTTCCAAATTGTGGAAGAACATTTTCATCTTCAGGATGGTTAAAATCTCATTTTAATGAACATTTAAAATTAATAAAAAAAAATAAATTTAACATTTTATTTGAAAAATACATAAGCAAAAAAACAAAATAATTTTCTTATTATGTAAATTTTAATTTTTCTAATTTGTAATTAAAATAAATTTTGTTTTAATAGTATAAATATTTAATGATAAAATAATTTTTCATATAAAATCTGTTAATAAACGTTTAGTTTTTAATATATAAATTAAATATTAAAAAATAAATAATATAAAAAAGGTTATTTTAATTTTATTGAAAAAGTTTTTATTAATTTTATTTTAATTATTTTTATTATTTATTACAGAATAATTTTAATTAAATTTTAATATTAATATTATTAATAATAATATTATTATTTAATTTAAATATTTTTTTAAATTAATTTTTAATAAAAATTTATTATAAAAATTAATAAAAAAAATGAACGAAAATGAAGAAATTATTCAAATTTTTTTAATTTTTCGACATGGAAAAAGAAACAGTTTTGTTAATTTAGACACAGGAAAAATTTATGAAACAGATTTAATAAAAGAAAATACAAATATTACAATTTCAAAAGGAAGAAATTTTATTTCAAAAAATTTTCCAAATGAATCAAAAGAAATTTTCAATAAAAATAATTTCAAATGTTTCATTTCAAATTCAATTCGAACAATAAAAACTTTTTTATTTCGCGTTTATGATTTTTTACCTGAAAATAATAAAAATTTTTTTAATTATAATGAAAAAGATTTAAAAGAAATTTGTATTAAAAATTTCAATGCAGATTTTAATTCAAAAATTTTTTCTTCTTTTGAAGAATCAAATAAAATAGCGAATTTTTACACATTAAAAAATTCGAAATATTTTGAATTTTTAAATGAAATTAAAAATGAATTAAAAAAAAAAAATTGTTTAAATTTATTTTTAAAATATTATAATAATGAAACATTTGAAAAAAGAGAATTAAAATATTTTTCTTTGTGTATTATTTATGATTTTTTAAATTATTCTTTAGATGAAGATAAAAAAAATTTTACTAAAGAACATTTTGAAATTTTGGATGTTTTTAATAAATTAAATGTTAATAAAAAATTGATGGATCTTATTTTAAAAAATAAAAATGTTTTTGTTGCTTATAATTATAAATTATTTGAAACTATTAAAAATAATTTAATTACTGTTGAAAAAAATTATAAAAAATTAATTTTTTTTTCTGCTCATGATGTTTATTTATGTTCGTTTTTAAATTCGTTGAATTTTGATGTTGAAAATAAAAATTATTCTTTTGATGATGAAATTAAAATTGTTGTTTTTAAAAAGAAAAATAAAATTTTTGTGAAATTTTTTTATAATGAAGAAAATTTAAAAATTAATTTCGATGAAAATAATAAAAATGTGTTTGAAATTGAAATTGAAAAATTTATTGATTATATTAATAATAATTTCTTAAAATTTACTTATCAAAATATTATTGATTTTTGTGAATTTAAAGATAAAAAAGATTTAATTACAAATTAAATAAAATATTTAATTAATATTAAAAAAAAAAAAAATAAAAATCTTATTAAAATTTTTAATTTAAATTTTAAATAATTTTTCTTTTAATAATTAAAACATATAAAAAAAAAAAAATAATAATAATAATAATAATATTTTTCTAAAAAAAAAAAAAAAAAAAAAAAAAAAAATCAAAAAAAAAAAAAAAAAGAAAAAAAAAAAAAAAAAGAAGAAAAAAAAAAAAAAAAAGAAGAAGAAGAAAGAAAAAAAGAAGAAAAAAATAATAATAATAACAATAATAATAACAATAATCAAAATGAAAATATCATTAAACATAGTAATACTAATATAGAAATAAATAATTTTCGAAAAGGAAATTTAGAAAAAAAAATAGATGATATTTATAAATTAAATGGAATGATTTATAAACAAGAATTAGAAAATAAAAAAATGTTAGAAAATCTTTTAAATATTTTAAGTAATAATAATAATAATAATTTAAATAGTAATAATAATGGAATTAATTTATCAGTAGAAAATCTTATGATTAGTAATAATAATATTAATAATAATAATAATAATAGTAATTCAAATTTACCTAATTATGATTTAGAATATGAAGATTCAGATAAAATAATTTATTTAAAAGATTTAATTGAAAAAAAATGTATTATTGATTTAACATTAAAAAATAAATCAGTTTTAATTCCAAAAAATTGTTGCATTTCATATTATAAAGAAAAATATAATAATAAAGAAAATGGAATTACTTTTGATGATTATTTATTAAATGAAATTCAAGCAAATGAAAGTTTTGAAATTAAATTAAAATTAAAATTAAATAGAGATATTTATAAAATAAAAAATGAATTAGATTTATTTTATATTTTTAAAGATAATAATAAAAATATTATTAATAAAAATTCATATGGTAAAATAAAATTAAAAATTAATAATTATCCATTTGTTTATAAAGATGCTGAAAAAGAAATTAAAGAAATTTTTCCAGAAAAAAAATCGGAAGACATTCAAAATTCATTAATAAAATTTGATGGAAATCAAGAAGCAGCACTTAATTATTTTTTTAATAATAATAATAAATAAAATATAATTATAATATTATTATTTAAATTTATTTATTTCATTTATAAAATATTCCATTTCATTATTTAATTTATCATTATTATTATTGGGATTTACTTCTTTTAATAAATTTAAATTAATATTTAAATATTTTAATATTGTTTCTTTATCTTTTTCTTTTTCATTTAAATTATATTCATGAAAAATATTAATATTATCTTTTAAAATTTTTTGTTTTTCAGTAAATTTTTTATAAAAATTTTCAATTCTTTCTATTAAATCTTTAAATTCATTAAAATCTTTATCAAAATTTTTTTGATTTTCTTTTAATGAATTTTCTTTTTCAGAAATTATTAAATAATTATTACCATATTTTTCAATTAAATTAATATAAGAATTTAATTTTTGAATTTCATTATTAATTGAAATTGTTTGTTTTATTTTTTGATCTAAATCAATTCTTAATTTTTCACATTCAATCATTAAATTTTCTTGATTTTCATATAATTTATTTATTTGATTATTAGTAAATTCTTTTAAATTATTTATTGTATTTTCTGATTTATCTGAATCATTTTTTAATTTATTAATTTCTTCTTTTAAATTATCAATTTTTTGTTTAATTTCAGAATTTTCTATTTTATTTTTTTCAAATAATATTTTTTCTTTTAAATATAAAAAATTATTTATTGTAATTTCTATTTTTAAATTTTGTTCTTTAAAAATATTTTCAATTTTTAATTCCAATTTTTTAATTTCATCATTAGAATTTTCTTCAATTTTATTTCTATTATTAAATATTTTTTCATAAATATTTTTAAATTGTTCATTACAATGTTTATTAATATAACCATTTAATTTTTCTAATTCTCTAAAATAAATCGTTTTAAAATTATTTTTATTATCAATTTCTTCTTTAATATCTTTAATTTCATTATAATTATCATTAACCATATTAACAATATTATCATTATAAAAATTAATATTTTTATCTTCTTCAGGAGGATTAATATTAATTTTAAACATTTATTTATTTATAAATAATAAAAAAAAAATAATAAAAATAATAATTTATATTTTTAAGGATTAATTTTTTCTCTATAAATTTCAGTATAAAGAACACCATTTTTAATATTAATATTTTCAATAATTTTATATTTTTTATCTTTAGATAATTTTTCTTTTTTTAAACTTTTTTTTCCACCTAATTTACATTCAAAATATTTAATACCTTCTTCAATTTCATTTTCTTCTCCTTCATTATCGCTTTGTTCATCATCATCAATGGGCTTTTCATTTAAACTATAGAAATTTCTAGCAAACATAATACAAGAAACATCAGAATAAATTTCATGATTATTTTTATGACAAAATCCAATTATTTTAAAATGATTATTTAATAATGTTAATCTATTTGATCTATTCACATCACCATCATCAACTAATAATAAAATTACTAACATTTCAGGATTATTTGTACCAAAATCTATGCATTGAGCAAATGGGCCATAAATTTCGCCGAATTTTGATATGTTTTCATCTATTTTTAAATTGTCAACATCGGTTAAATTTGTGTATTCTAATAAATTTTTACATCCTTCACTACATGAATATGATAGTCCTTCGTTTAATGTTAATGTGTTTAATGAATCTAAATTATCTAAAAACATTGCACATTCTTCAAATGCTGAATAACCTTCTTTTGTTTTTATTGGGGTTGAATTTGGAATTTTAAGAAGTTCTTTTTCGAAATAATTTTCATATGAACGAATTTTAGTGCTGTATTTTTGAGGATTTTTTCGACATAAATTTAATTCATTTACAAAACGAGTTTTAAATTCATCATCTGAAATTTTTTCGATGTTATTTAAATTATTATTATTATTATTATTATTATTATTAATTGAATTATTAGACATAAAAAATATTTAATTTAAAATTAAATAAAATATTAAAATATAAATAAAATAATTAATTTGTTATATATTAATAATTATATATATTTTCAATTTAATTTAATGAATACACATATATATTTATATAAAATGTATATATACAAAATTATAATAAGATTTAATATTATCAAAATTAATTATTATTTTATTTTAAAATCATTTACTTTTTCCATCATTTCTTTAAATTCTTCAAAATCAATTTGATAATCACCATCTTTATCAACTTCACCAACCAAATCTTTCCAATCAATTTGATTATTTAAATTCAAATTAAGAGTTTCTTTTAATTCATCTATTGTTATATAACCATTTCCATCTATATCAAATAAATTAAAAGCTTTTCTTAACATATCTTCATTTAATAGTTTTTCTTTCTGTAAATTTACTGTTAAAAATTCAGAAAAATTTATTGAGCCATCATTATTAAAATCTATTTCTCTAAATATGTCTATTGCCCTTTGTTTAGCCTCTTCTGGAGGGTATATGCTTTGTAAACACAAAATTAATTCATCTAAAGAAATTTCACCATCTTTATTAACATCGATTTTATCAAATTCTTTTTTTAATTTTTTTATTTCTTCATTCATAGAAATTTGATTAGCCAAAAAAGATAAAGTCGCTTTTTGTAAAGAAACACTCGAAGAAAATTTAATTAAATTATCAATAATAGCTTTATTTAAAATGTTATCATTTTCTTCACTATTTAACATTTTCATTAACCATTCATTTTTTAATGCTTCTTCAGCTGAAATTCTTTTAAATGGGTTAATTTCAAGTAATAAATCTAAAAAATCAATTGCGCTTTTACTAATATTGCAAAATTCATTTTCTGGATATTCAACTTTACAATTTAATATCTTATATTTTATAGATTCTTCATCATTTCCTAAAAAAGGAGGATGACCACATAACATAGTATATAATATTATCCCACAAGACCATATATCTGCTTTTTCATTATAATTACAATTAAATACTTCAGGAGCTATATAATAAATAGTTCCTAATTCTTCATGTAAATTCATTTTATTTTTTATTGAAACGCTCGTACCGAAATCAATTAATTTTATAAATATATCATTTTTATTTTTTTTCTCTTTCAATGGAATGAAAACAATATTTTCTGGTTTAATGTCTCTATGAACTATATTTTTTTTATGTAAATGATTTATTGCACTTAATAATTGATTGAAAATTGTTGCGGCCATTTTTTCTGAAAAATTTTTTACTTTTTGAATATAATCAAATAAATCACCTCCACTACAATATTCTTCTACCATATAATAATAATTATTATCATAATAACAATCAAATAATTTAATTATGTTTGGATGATCAACAGTTTTTAATATAGCAATTTCATTTGAAAAAGAATTCGAATCTATGTGTTTTCTTTCAATTGCTTTGACTGCTCTTAAAAAATTTGTTGATTTTTGAGTTACTTTATAAACACAGCCATAAGCTCCTTCACCTAATTTTTCTTTTATTTCATATTCATCAAATAAACTTTTAGTTTTCATTATTATAAAATTACTTTTATCTATTCTTAATGAAACTGATTTTTTTAATTTTCCAGAATTGTTATTATATGACACTAATTTTTCATTGTATTGTATTTTTAAATTTGATTCTTGAGATAATGTGTTTAAGTTATTTATATTTGCAGTTGAGTGTTTATTTATGTTTGGTGAAATTGTATTTGGATCTACGAAAATTGAATTGTAATTTTTATCTCTATCGTCTTTGCAATAAAAACAATGGTCTAATCCCATATTTTTTCCTTTGTCTATTAATATTTATATTTTTTATAATATTTAAATTAAATTAATTTTTATTTATATTATTTATCTTTAATTTTATTTAGTTTAGTTATATAATACAAATAATAAACAAAATTTATATTATTATTTTTATTTTTAAAATAAATAAATTAATTTTTTTTTTGTGATAAATTAAAATTAATATTATAAAATAAAATTAAAAAAGAATAATAATTATAAATAATAATTAAATAATTATTATTTTATTTAAAAAAATTTTTATTAAATTTAAACTTATTCATTAATATCGTTTTTTTAAAGATTAAAAAATTAATAATAAAATATATATAAAATTAAATTTTTAAAATCCAAACTTATCTTTATTTTGAACTTGGATTTGAATTTGCATTAAGAGTAATTAAAGTAAATATAATTGCAAAAACCTCTAAAAATGCCATTGCAACAAGAACATTTCCTAAATTTACGAATCTTGAACCTAAACCATCATGTATATTTTTTAATAAAACTTTCAAACCTTCTCCCATAAACTTACAATTAATCATTCCCCATAATTGCCCGTCTTCTCCTACATTCTCATTTAATTTATCTGTAATAGCACTAATGATTTTTAATGATGTATCAATGGCTTTATTTAAATTTATATAAATTCCATCCATACTATTCATAAAATTTGTTTCTTTGTCTTTTAAAGATGACATATCTGTAGTAAAAAAATTTGTTATTACTTTTAATCTATCTCCTAAATCTGTTGCTTTATTTTGTGTTGTAGCAGAACACACACTTCCATATCTACTATTATAATTAATATCATTTATATCATAAATATTAATAAATGTATTTGCTGTAGCAGTAGGTGGGTAAGTTTGACCTTCTTCAACAACTTGAAAACCATTTGTATTCTCTGTATCATATCCCCAAAATTCTTTATAATTAGTACATTTTGCTAATTCAACGTTAAGTTGGTCCAATTCAGTATTAACTAAATATGGGTTTTCTTGATTATTATTTATATAAAAATCATTTTTATAATATTGTTCCATAAGAGTATTATATTCTGTTGGATAAATCGATTTGGTTTGTCCACTATAATCTTTTTGTAAATTTTCAAGAGATTCTTTTAGATTATTTAAATCCTCAATTGATGATGCTTTATTTTGTAAATCTAATTCAGTTGCTAAATCACCATCTTTATGAAGACATCTTATTAGATAATCTGCTTTATCAATTTTTCCTATTATTTCAGGCTCGTTAGCACTCAAGTTATCCTCACTTATAATAAAGTTCATTACTGAAACTAAATCAATTCCAATTTTTCCAAGTAAACCAATTATACCACCTAATAAAAATGAAGCAAATGTTGTTAAGGCAACAATATTCCATAAAATATGAATAACAATTCTAAAAAGTTTTCCTGCACAATTCATCAATTTGAATAATATTATTAAAGCACAAACACTTGCACAAAAAACACATATAACAGAACCAGCAATTTTTAAACTATTTTTTCCAATATCATTTATACTACTTTGAATATCATACCATGGATCTGTTAAATCTGATTGAATATTTTTAAATGATTTTGATATATCATTAACTGCACTAAGAGAATCAGTGATAGCATCAAAAGCATCACTTTTTCCACAACCAGTATTATCATTACTTTTACATCCTGTAACATCATCAAAAGTTTTTGCCATATTTTTTAAAACTTCTTCACTAGCTCCTTTTACACCATTATATTCACCCGTAAAATTAACTAAGTAATTATTCCATTTAGATATACAAGTTGGTACAACAGTTTTTTGAGGAAAATTTGAGCTTGAAGGTAAATTAATCTGGTAAAAACTTTTACTACTATCTACATTTATATTTCCCAACGAATCAAGATTATTTTGAGAACCTTCTATGTTAGTATTATAATTATCAATTGAATTATAAAATGTTGCTTGATTTTCTTTAATAGTTTTATCAATACCATTTTTTATAGAATTTAAAACATCTTTTAATCCATTAATTCCTTTCCAATAAGGAATAGTCTCTCTTTTTTGTCCATTAATGATATCATCAACAAAATTGAGTAAAGAACAGGAAGTATTATTTAAGCCTGTTAAAGCTTTATTAGCACTAGCTGCAGTATAAATACCTAAAATTGCAACAACACCATAACAAGCAGCACATAAAACAAAAGTAACAAAACTTGCTATTTTATTTTGACAACATTTAGTAAAGCAGCAACAACCACAACAAGCACATACACAACAAACTATCCAACCAATTATAGTTAAAAGTCCAAAAATTATAAATACAAGCCATTTAGCACATTTTTTAATATATTCTTTAATATCGTCAGTGTTTTGGTCTTTGATGAGATTAATTAAGGTTTGAGAATCTTCTGCATCATCTGTTTCAAATTCTGTTTCATATTCTCCTTCATTATAATAGTAATTTAATAATTTTTCATCTGCACTTTCGCAAAGTTCTCTTATTTGTTCAGCAGTTGTTTTACCAGTATAATCCTCAGAAGGTTCATCATCAGATTGCAATTTTCTAAAATTGTGAATCCAATTCATACTATTTTTAACTTTATGGACTGAATAGAAACTAAATAATGAAAAAGATAAGGTAGCTAATAAAATAACACTAATTTTACTTTTCATATTTTTTATATATTTATTAATTTATTGGTATTTATAATAAAAAAATATAATATAAGACTAAAATTTTTATTTTATTTTTTTGGATATTTAATAAATAAAATAATAATAATTTTATTTCATATTATGAAAAAAAGCAAATATTTTATTATTTTGATATTTTTTATATATTTTATTCATGATTTTATATTAATTTATAATAATTAAATATTTTATATTTTCAAAAATAATTATTAAAATTTTTAATTAATTAATTTAAAAAGACGTTTTTATTTTATATGTTAATATTTATTTTATTTATATAATTTACCTTTTATTTATTAATAATTTTAATTTATTTATTTATTATTATTGATTTTAATTTTATATATTTCAAATTTTCATTTATTAAATTAGGTATGCTTTTATTTTTATTTATTTATTTATTGCTTTTTATTTTTTTCTTATATTTATTCTTTATATTTTAATTAAATGAATTTTTCTAATGTTTCTTTTATTTTTGTATTTATTTATATATTTATTACTATTATGTTAAAAAATATTTATATTAATAATTATTTATATAAATAAATAATATTAAAAATTTATTAATTTAAAATTGTTTTATAATTTTTATCATCACTAAAACATCTTTTATGAAATTTAAATTTTTTAAATTTATTTTTTAAATAATTTGAAATATTATTATTTTTTTCACTAATATTTTCAATATAATTATCAAATGCAATTAAATTAATATTTAAAACTGAATTATATTGTTGATTATTATTTCTTTCAGTTAAATTATTTTTATTATCTAATAATTTATCAATAATTTTATTATAAATTTTGAGATTTTTAAATAAATTTTTATTTACTGATTCTTTATTATTAAAATTAAATTTTAATTTATTATTTCTTTCTGTTATTACATTTTTTAATGTTATAGGAATTTTTTCTATTTTTAATTTTGGAATTTTTAATTTTAATTTTAAATCATTAAATAAATTATTATTATTTTTAATATTATTTTTTGATGAAATTTTTTTTGGTTCTGAAAAAACTTTTTTTTCTAAAAGTAATTTACTTTTATTATAATCATCTTCAGTTAAAAATAAAATTGATTTTCTTTTATTTTTCTTTTCTTTTTTTATTAATTCTTTAATATTTAATTGAAATGTAGATGAAAATGATTTTAAAAAAATTTTATTATTATTATTAAAATTTCTATTATTAAAATTTAAATTTAATTTATTTTTATTTATTATAAAATTTTCAAAATGTTTTATTGAATCATTAATTATTGTATTTAATCTTAATGCCATTACTTTTTTTCTATTATTTAATACATCAGAAAAATTATTTCTTAAAACTTTTTCTTTTAAAACCTTTTCAAATAAATCTAATTGAATTGAAAAAAACTCACAATATTTACTATTACATTTTGCAGTAGCAAAAAAAGTTTTTTTATCACTTAATAAATAATCATCTAAACCTAAAACTTCTTTATTATTAATAATAAAAATTTGAAAAGTTTTTAAATTTTCATAAAAATTTTGAATTTTATAATTACTTTCAATAAGATTATTTAATTCAAAATTATTTGTATTTAAATCAGGAGCTAAAGTATTAACAATATTATTTAAATATTTTAAATTCGCATATAAATCAATTTTAATTTCTCCTTTTTTAATAAAAAAAATTTCATCTCTAATTTGATTTTGTTTAAATAAACATTCGCCTCTAAAAATAGTTTTATGTTGAAATAAATTAAAATAATAAATTTCAAAATTATCTTGACTATAACCTTTAAAAATTTTAGTAGATAAAATCGTTTCAATATTTTTTCTTCTTAATTTTTCAATACTATCTTTAATACATGTTTTATATATATCTCTTTTAATTGCTCCTAAATAAGTGTTTTTATTACAAATAATTGTTGCAGTTCTTTTTTTTGAATTATTAAATAAAGCAACATCACCAAAACTTTCTCCACTTTGCAAATTTGTAATATATGAATATTTAAATAAAATTAATTTTAAAGAATCTTCTTTTGGTTCATTTATTATTGGGATTAATCTATTTATATAATCTATTGAATTGACTCTTTCTAAATTTTTTTTTGGGTTTATAAAACTTTTTGGATTGCTACATAAACTTGAATATTCTAATAATTTATTTTTTGGGTTATTTTTTTGAATAATATCGAAATTTATGCTTATTGAATTTAATGCTAATTCATATTCGTAATAATTCATTAAATTATTTAAATATGAATAAAATTCATTTTCTGTTAAAAATGCTTCATATTCTATTGGAACTAAAACTGAAACTTCGCCTTCAAAAATTAAATAAAAACTTTCTCCGATTTCACCGTTAATACAAATAATATCATCTTTAATATATTTTTCTATATTAATAAAAATTGATAATTTATGAATAATTTCCGAAATGTTGTTTATATTTTTATTTAAATTTAATTGTTTAATTAAATTTGGAAAATGTGTTAAAAAATGTTCAATAATAAGTAAATCATATTCATTACGAATTTCTTTATTAAATATAAATAACAAAAAATCTTTATAATCATCATTTAAAGGAATTTCATATAAAGAAAAACCCAATTTAAGTTTTTTTCTTAAAATTGAAGCTTGTTTTACAATTTTAGTTTCACAAAGCGATTTTGTATCATTTCCTTTTAAATACGTTTTTTTTTTTTTATATTTTCTCACAAATTCCGACATAAAAAATCAATTTATTTTATAAAATTATAAATAAAAAAAAATAAGCATATATAATTTAATTATAAATACAAATATTAATTAAGTACTCTTATTATATATATATAAAAAAAATTAAATTACGCCATAATTCCTTGAAAATGATATTGAAATTTATCATACCATTTCGTTCTCCAATTATCTAAACTTTGTTCTATTAATTTATCACAATATTCAATATAATCTCTCTTTTTCATTCCTGGTCTTGGAACAAACCTCAATTTTAATTGGTCTATTAATGCATTTCCTCCTTCAAAATATGACATATTATTTCCATGTCCACAAAACATCATTTCTACTAATGTTATAATTTTTTCATAATGATTTATACATGCTAAAAATCCTTTCCATAAAGATTTTCTAAAATCATTAAAATATTTTGTATCAGTTCCGCCCAAAACTTCAACAAAATCATTTGTTAATTTAAATGGAGCATTTTCAAATTTTAATCCTTTTCCAGGAGCATTGCTCAACATAAATCCAAAATCAATATGAATTAAATGACCTTTATTATCTATTAAAATATTCGCATTGTGTCTATCTTTAATTTGTAAAAAATAACAAACTAAAGAATAACCTGCTAAAGAATAAATAAAATTTTTAATTGCAGTTTTATATTTATTATTATCATTTATGTTAAAATATGTGTCATAAAATTCTTTAAGAGATATGTTTTTTTTACTTAATTTTTTTATTTCATCTATAGAAGTTGAATTAGGAATTACTTCAACTATTCCAACATCTTTTCCAGTAGCTATTATTTCATAAGGATAAACCCAACAATGAACTTTTTCGAATTTAAATATTTGATAAAATTCGTTTATTAATTGACATGCAAATTGTTCTTGTCGAAGATCTTCTCCAGATTTAATAATTACATTAAAAAGTTGATATGAAGAAAGAAATCCAAATGGTGAAAGAGATTTTAATCGCAATGTTTGTTGTTCTATGAATTCTCCGAAATAATCTATATTATTATTATTATTATTATTTTCTATGTTATTTATTTCTATTTGTTTTAATTTATTATTTGAAGTGTCTTTATTATTAATTTTATTGTTTTGAGAATAATCTTCTTCTGAAATTGAATTTGAATTTGAATTTGAATTTGAATTTAAATTATAATTATTATTGCTATTTTTACTATTTAATAAATTAAATTTTAGTATATTATTAGAACTATTATATTTATTATCACTTTTAATATTATTAAAATTATTTTTAATAATTTTTTCAATTTCTTTTGATTTATTATTAAAAATAGAATTATTTTTTTGAATAAAAGAATTATTAGTTAAATTACTTTCATTTGAAATTGTATTATATTTATTCATTTTATTTCTTGCTGATTTTGAAGGTTTGGAAATTTTATTATTAAAAAAAAGAGAATCATTTTCATTTAAATTATTATTTAAAACATTTTTTTTAAATAAATTTTCAACTAAAATTGGTTTAGAATTTTTAATATCATTTTCATATAAAAAAATATCTTTATTTTTAAAATATTTAAATTTAATTTTTTTCTTTTCATTAATAACATTATTATTATTAATAATAACAATATTATTTTCATTATTATTTTTTTTATTTTTTTTTGTAATTTTTTCAATTTCTTTAAAAAAACTTTTTTTTTCCTTTTTTTCACTTTCATTTAAAGTTAAAATACTTTCATTCTTTAATAAATAATTAATTTCATCTAATCTTACACATTCCATTGTAATTTGAAATGGTGCTCGATTTTTAGTTTTAAAAATGTGACATTCGCTGATTGAAATTCCACAAATAATAAAATTTCTAATATTTTTATTATAAAAAGGCACATAAACATTGCAAGGCAAAATTTTATTAATTTTATTAATTTCGTTTAATAAAATTTTTTTTCTTTCATTAAAATTACTATTTAATAAAATATCACAAATGTTACATAAATGATCATAAAAATTTATGTTTGATAAAAAAGAACATAAATTAATGTCGTTGTTATCTATTGATTTTATGTATTGAAAATTAATGTTATTTTCATCGTTTGTTACGAAATTAAAAATTTTAAATAAATTTAAATTAATTTCTGATGGTTTTAAAAATTTTAATGAAATATTTTTATTTTCTTTTTTATTTTCTAATAAATTTTCTTTTTTTAATTGATTTATATAATAAAATTCATTTAAATTATTTAAATATTCTCGTTTTTTTATTTTATTTTCAATAAAAATTTTATTTGAATTTAAATTATCAATTTTATTATTAAAATAATCAAAAATTAAATTTTCATTTTTTAAATAATTAATATAATCATTTGAGCCATTTATATAAAAATTTTCAATTAAATTTTGATCAAAATTGCTTTTAAAAATAGTTTGAATAATTTTAATATAATTATTAATTTTTTCATTAGTTTTATTATTATTATTATTATTATTTAAACTACTTTTTAAAAACCAAATTATTCTATGTGCAAAATTATAAGAAGCAAAACAACATTTGCATAAAAAAGAAAAAAATTCTTGAACAATTTCATAATCACCGAAAATTAAAAATGAACATAATTGAGGAATATAAAATTCTAAATCATTTCTAATTTTATTTTTATTTAATAAATTTGGATTTAATCTTATTTTTTCTAATTCTTTAATTACATTTTTATGGCCCCATAAAAAAGTTAATAAATTAAAAGGATCGTTCATTTCTTTTGATGTGTTTACTTCTGAATTTAAATATTTTCGCCATTTTTCTATGTAATAATATTTATCTTTTATTTTTTTTGTTTTGAAACATTTTAAAAATTTTGATTTAAAAAATGAAAAACCTAAATAATTAATTTTTATTTTACATGTTTTATTTTTTTTTCGTTTTGGAGGATTTTTTTGATTCATTTTTATTTATTTTTTAATATTGAAAATAAAAAAAAAATTATTAATTTTTAATTAAAAAATATTTTGTTAATTTTAATATTTACATAATAAAAAATAATTTAAATTATATTTTTTTCATATAAAAAATTATATTTATTATTTTGATTTCCTTTTTTTATAATATTAATTTCATTATTTAAATTATTATAATTATTTTCTAAATTATTATAATCGAAATTTAATTGATTAATTAAAGTTTTTAAATTATTTAAATTATTAAATTTTTTTTCTAAAATTTTTTTTCCTTCATTTTCATTTGTTTTTACACAATTTTCAATTAAATTTTGTGAATTAATTTTATCATTTTCTTTATTTAATAAAATATTATTTAAATCATAATTATTTTTAAATAAATTATCAATTTCATTAGAAATAAATTTTTCAATGAAAAAATTTTCTTTTATTTCAGGAATTTTATTTTTTAATGTTTCTATTTTAAATTCGATTTTTTTTTTTGATTCTTCTTTTTTTTCTTCTTTTAAAAAAATAAATTTATTTTCTTCTGAATTTTTAATAATATTTTCATTAATATTTTTAACAATTTCTGAATCATTATTAATAATTTTTTTTATAATGTTTGATAAACCTTTTTTTTTAAGATTATTTTCAATAATTTCTTTTAAATTTTCTTTTTCATTTTCATTTTCTAATGAATTTATTAAATTTTCAGTAATAAAATTTATTGTGTATTTTTGTTGAAAATCTGAATAAAAATTTTTTAAATTATATTTATAAATTTCAAAATCATTTAAATCATTAACGAATATTTTTTTATTTTCATTCGACATTTAAATTTAAATTTTAAAAATTATTATAATTTAAATAATTAAAATTAAAAAATTAAATAATTAGAAAAAATTATATAAATTAAAAATTATTTTAATATTCGTTTTTTTTTTTATTTATAAACTTTTTTATATTAAATTTTAATTTATATTTTCTATTTCAATAGTTAATTTTTAACATATAAATTTTATTTACATCAAAAAAACTCATTTAATTTTTTACTATAATTATTAAATCATAAAATAATACAATTGCATTTTATTTCTTTTGAATTATTTAATTGATTTTTATTGTATTTTTTAAATGATTTTATATAAACAACAATTATTGCTTCATTTATTTTTACATGTTTTTTTGGTTTTTTATTAATTATTTTATTTTCAGTTTTTAATGTGTTTTCAAAATTCGATGAAAATTCAGTCGAATTTAATGTTGATTTTAATTCAATTGTATTCATAATTTAAAATAAAAATTTTAATATAAATATAAATATTAATTTTTAATAAGAAATTTTAAATAATAAATAAATTGAAAAAAATATTTATAAAAAATTATTTTTGTTTTATTTGAAAAAAATTAGTAAAAATTGTATTTTTTTTATTTTCTGCTAAAAATTCGAATGGTTCATTTTTTGCATTGCTTGAATTATTATTAATACTAATTAAATATAATTTATTAATTTCGTTTAAAACATTTTGATTTTTTGTTAAATCAATGAAATAATTTTTGTTATTAATTTTATTTTGATTATTTTCTATTTCTATTAAATCATTAATCCACGATTTATTTTCATTTTCTATTAAAATTGAATTATTATTATTAATAATTTCATTGTTTATTGTTGTTATATTATTAAATTCTGAATCATTATTTAAATCAAATTTTTTTGATGAATTTTCATCTTCGTTTTTTTTATTATTTTCTTCGATTTTTGATGTTAAAAATTCATTTTTTTCAATAAAAGAATTTTTTATAAATGAATTTTCTTCATTTTGATTTAATTTTGATTCGTTATTATTAAAACTCATATTATTTGTTTTTGTAAAAATTTCATTTATTGTATTACTAATTTTTGTATTATTCATTTCATTTTCGTTATTATTAGATTCATCTAAAATTTCAGTTTTTTTTTCAATGTTTTTTTCATTTTTTTTTTGTTTTATATTTAAAGTTAAATTTCTTTTCATTTTATTATTATTATTATTCTTTTTTTTAATACTTTTTGATGAATAATTTGTATCGAAATTATTAGAAGAAAAATTTTTTAATATTTTTTTCTTTTTTGAAGAATTTTTTTTAATAAAAGAAGAATTTTTAGTTAAATTTGATTTTTTTGATAAAATTGAAATATTATTATTATTATTATTATTTTTATTATTATTCTTATTATTATTTTTATTAGTTCGATTTGTTAAATATTTAGTTAAATTTTCAGGATTAATAAAAGAACTTTTTGTTTTTGTATTAATTTTAAAATTATTTGAATAATTTCTACTTTTATTTATTAAAGGAATAAAATTTGGTTTGAATTTTTCTTCTAATTTTTTTAATTTATTTTTTCTTATTTCAAAATCTTTAAATAATTTATTATGAATTTTTGATTGTTTTTTATTATTATTATTATTATTTAAAATTTTTTCAGATTCTTTATTAACAAATTTAATTTTTTTAATAGATTCAATTTCATTTTCTTTTTCTTTAATTTTATTTAAAATTTCTTTTCCTTTTTTTTTATATTCAATTTTTTCTTTCCATTCAAATTGCGATTGAATAAAATTTTCAATTTGACTATTATTAATTTTTTTTTTATTTAAATTATTTTTAAAATTTTGAAATTTTTTTTCTTCTTCTTTTTTATTTAAAATAAATTGTGTATTTTTTTCATTTTGAATTTGAATTGCTCGTTTAAAAATTGGAATGTAATTATTATTAAATTTAATAGAAACGATTTTTTCACTAATTTCATTAATTTCAGGTTTTTTTTTAAAATTTTCCGCGAAAAATTTATTTTCTTTTTTTTTTCTTATTAATTCGATTTTATTATTAAATTTTTTTTGTTTATTTGTTTGTTTTTCATAGAAACTGATTTTTTTATTTTTTTCATTTAATAATTTTTGAATATTTTCTTCATTTAATTCATTTTCGTTAATTAAATTATTCATAATTTCAAATAATTTTTTTTCTTTTTCATTTACATATTCATTATTTTCATTTTTTAATTTAGTTTCATTGTATTTTTTAAATAATTCTGAATATTTATTACTAAAAAATTCTTTTTCATTTTCAATTGGTTCAATAAAAATTTCATATTTTTCTGAATTAAAACTTTTTTTATTTGAATCAGAAGATGAAAAAGAAGAAGAAGAATCATTTTTTTTTTCGTTAATTAAATTTAATTGATTTATGTTTGTATTAATTAAATTAATTTTTTTTGTACTTTTATTTTTTTGAGATTTTCGATATTTTTGTTTTTTTTCTTTTTCTTCTCTTTCTAATTTTTCGTCAATTTCTTTTTCGAGTTTATTTAAATTTCGATCAACATGCGAACGAGCCATTTCTTGACTTAAATAATCAATTGATTCATAAAATTGAGGTTTAATTTCATTAATATTCATATTATTAATTAATTAATTTTATTAATTAAAAAAAATTTTTTTAATGTGATTTTTTAAATAATATTTTATTAATTATTAATTATTAATTATTTAATTTTTGGTTGTTTTTTAAATTTTCAATCCATTTTTCTGGTGTGATTATTGATTGATAATTTGAAATTTTAATTGAATTTTCTATGAAATTGAATTTTTTTGAATAATATTTATTTTCGAATAATTTTAAATTTCTAAATATTAATTTATTGTATTTTAAATCTGAATTTTTATTTTGATTATTATTATTATTATTATCATCAATTTCATTTAAAATTTGTGTTTTTTTAACTAAATCATAAAAAATAATTTCATCTTCATTTTCTTCATTTTCATAATATTTTTCAGGGATTTGAATTTCTTTTATAATTTTTTCGCCTAATTGATTATTTTCACAAATAGAACAAACATAAAATTTTTCATTTTTTTTATTTTTAATCATGCAACAATTTTTATGATAAAAATGTTTACAATTAAATAAAATTACATTTTCATTTAAATTAAATTCATTTTTACATTTTTCACATTTTGTAATAAAAATTTCTTTTGCTTTAATTACATTTTTTAATAATTTTTTTTCTTTTTTTTTATAAAAATCTGAAACAAAATTTTTAACTTCAAATAAAATATTTTTTTGAATATTGTAACTTTTAATCATTTCTAAAATTGTATTTTTAAATTCAAAAAATTTTGCGTTTTGAAATTTATTTAAAATAAAAGTTGAAATATTTTTAATAGAAACGAAATTAAACATTTGTTCTAAATATTTATTAATAGAATTTTCAAAATAATTTTCAAATTTTTGAATAGAATCTTTTTTTTTTTCATTTTCTTCATTTTTATTTTTTTTTTCTTTAAATTTTTCATTAAAATTATACAAAAAATAAAGTAAATTAAACCACATTTTTTCATCATTAATTTCAGATTCTTTATTAATTTTAATACATTTTTCTAAATTAATTTTATGTTCATTGTATTTTTTTTCAAATAAATCAAAATTAAATTCTTCATTTTCAAATAAAATATTAATAATTTCATTTGTGTTTTTTTCTAATAAATTTTTATACATATTTAAAATTTCATTTTCTTCGCCACGAATTTTATATAAAAATTCTAATGATTCGATTAAATTAAATTTTTTACAAATTTCCAAAGGAATTTTTAAATCTAAATAAAAAAAATATGTTTTTTTTAAATAATAATTTATTTTATTAAATTCTTTAAATTTACATAATAAATTTAAATGTTCGATTAAAAATTTATTTAAAATTTCTTTTTCATTTTTATTATTTAAATTATCAAAACCTTCAATTTCAATTTCTTCGTTTGTTTGAATGAAATTTTCTATTTGATTATTAATAATAATTTCTAAGAAATTTTTTAATAAAAATTCGTTTGTTTTTAATTTTTCAATTACATTTAATAATTCATAATCAAAAAAATTTTTAATTAAATGATACAAATCATTTATTGAAAATTCAGCTAATAAAATTAAATTATTAAATATTATTTTTTTTAATTCCTCAAATTTATAATTATTATTATTTTTATTAAAAGAAAAATTTTTATTTTTTTGTTTAATTAACATTAATGTATTATTCAACCAAGAAAAAATTTTTTTTGATTGATTTTTATTTTTAATTTCTTTATTTATTAATAATTTAAAACATTTTTCATATTCTTCATTTTTTGAATAAATAAAAAAAAATATTTGATTAAATAAAATAAAATTTTCATTATTATTATTATTATTTAAATTAATTTTATTAAAAATATTATTATAATCTTCTTTAGTAAAAATTGAAGAATTTTCTTGGCCCAAATTTATTTTTAAATAATTAATAATTTCTTCAAATTCATTTTCATTGAAAAAATTTTTATATTTAAGAAAATTAAAATAAATAAAAATAAAAGATTCAATTCGAATTTCTATTGTTAATTCATTGAATTTTGATGCTTTGCACATAAAAATATAAAAATTTAATAAAATAAAATTATTTTTTTTTATTTCTTCATCATTATTAAAAATATAATAAAAATATTCACATAAAATTTTATGCATTCCAATTGTTGAAAAATTATAATCAAATTCATATTCATTTTTTAAAAATTTTAAAAATTTTTCAATTTCTTCATTGAAAAAAAGTTCGTTTAAATCATCAATAAAAAAAAATTTCGTAAGAATTTCAAAATAAATTTTTGAATTAAAAAAAACGAATTTTTTTAATATTTTTTTACTAATTAAAAATAAAAAAATTTTTGGAATTAAAATTTCAAAATTATTTTTTTGAATGTCATTTTTATTAGGAAATTTTTTTCCTTTTAATAACCAATCAATGTACCATAAAATTTTAAATAAATAAAAATAATTTAAATATTTTTCTTTTTCTTTGTATAAAAATTCAAAATTATTTGAATCATTAAAAAAATTTTCATTTAAAATTAATTTTTCATTTGTTAAATAATTATTAAAAATTATTAAAATTGGCTCAAATAAATTTTCATTTAAACCAAAATTAAATAAAAATAATAAAGGATTAATTAATTTTTTTTCTATTATTTTATTTTTTATTTTTTCTTTATCAATATTTTCAATAAAAATATGAATTAAAATTATTTCTAATTTTTCATTTGAATATAAATCAAAAAATTTTAATATTATTTTTTCATCTAAAATGAAATTTTTTATTTTATCATTAATAATAAAATCATAAAAAATATTTAAAAAAATTTCTTTATTTTTTTCATTATTTTTATTAAAAATTTCAAATATTTCAAATAATAAAATTTCAATATTTTCAATTTCAATACAAAAATAAATCGAATTTTCAATTAATTTTTCAATTAATAAATTATTATTAATTTCATCATTAATGTATTTAATAATAAAATAATTAAATTTTTCTTTAAAAATTCTTTTTTTTTCTTCATTTTTAAAATTCATATTTTTCAACGCAAAATTTTTTCCCT
>JAEEGK010006451.1_pt1 | contig 28258 bp, 12 predicted proteins | sample 8958771 | NCBI WGS metagenome assembly JAEEGK01 (sample SAMN16246547, study PRJNA631951) | gut metagenome | biome: gut microbiome; feature: rumen; material: SC-attached | host: Bos | place: Iran: Karaj | collected 2018-10 | reverse complement strand
TTTCTTCAACACCGGCGACGACTGCATCGCCATCAAGAGCGGCCGCAACCGCGACGGCCGTGAGCGCAATATGCCGTCGAAGAACATCATCATCCGCAACTGCGAGATGAAGAACGGTCACGGCGGCGTGGTCGTAGGCTCCGAGATTTCGGGCGGCTGCCAGAATGTCTACGCCCACGACTGCGTGATGGACTCGCCCAACCTCGACCGCGTGCTGCGCATCAAGACCAACAGCTGTCGCGGCGGCATCATCGAGAACATCAACATGCGCGACATCAAGGTGGGACAGTGCGGCGAGGCCGTGGTCAAGATTAACCTCGACTACGAGCACAACGAGGTCTGCTGCCGCGGTTTCAACCCGACGGTGCGCAACATCAACGTCGAGAACGTCAACTGCCAGAAGTCGAAGTACGGCGTGCTGGTCATCGCCCTCGATACGGTCTGCAATGTCTACGACGTAAACCTGAAGAACTGCCGCTTCGACGGTGTCCAACAGGGCAACAAGATTACCGGTCAGACGCGCAACATCCGTTACGACAACTATTTCGTCAACGGCTCGCTCTGTCTGACGGAGATGCCCTACAAGCACTACTCGGAGTGGATGACCTACTCGGAGATGAAGCGCGTGCCCCGCTCCTACCTGCTCGACTTCTCGACCCGCCCCAAGTGGTCGTATGTGATGGGCATCGAACTGGAGGGTATGCTCGACACCTACCTGCGCTACGGCGGCGACGACATCCGCCGCTACTGTCAGGAGTACACCGACACGATGATCAACCAGAAGGGTGACATCCGCGGCTACAACATCCTCGACTACAACCTCGACAACATCCGCACCGGCCATTTCGTCACCCGTATGTACCAGCAGTGGCCCGAAGCCAAGAACCTGCTGGCCATGAAGACCATGATGAAGCAGCTGCAGGACCAGCCGCGCACCAAGGCCGACAAGGTCTACTGGCACAAGGCCATATATGCCTACCAGGTGTGGCTCGACGGTATCTTCATGGGCTTGCCCTATCGCTGTCTGACAGCTCCCATAACCGACAAGAAGAACGCCACCAAGATCTACGACGATGCCGTCGACCAGCTCAAGGTAACCTACGAGCGCACCCTCGACCCGAAGACCGGCTTGAACCGCCACGCTTACGACGAGACGCGGAAGACCTTCTGGGCCGACACGCAGACGGGCCTGTCGCAGCACTGCTGGGGCCGCGCCCAGGGCTGGTACACGATGGCTCTTATCGAGGTGCTCGACGCCCTGCCCGAATCGTACAGCCGCCGCTCCGAGGTCATCGATCTGCTGCGCAAGGACTTCGACGCCATCCTCAAGTGGCAGGACAAGAAGACGGGCACATGGTATCAAGTCATGGACAGCCCAGGCCGCGAAGGTAACTATCTGGAAACCACCTGTTCAGCCATGTTCACTTACGCATTACTGAAAGCCTACCGCAAGGGCTACGTCGGCACCAAGTACCGCGAAGCCGGCATCCGCGCCTACCGTGGCATCATCAACAATTTCATCCGCGTAAACGCCGACAAGACCATCTCGCTGACCAACTGCTGCTCGGTGGCAGGTCTTGGTCCGGCAGCCACCGACGAGGTCGTTGCCGCCATGAAGAAGGTTAATCCGAAGGGCTCGGTCAAGGAGAACCGCCGCCGAGACGGTGGCTATGCCTACTACCTCTCCGAACAGATACGCGACAACGACGCCAAGGGTCTCGGCCCGTTCATCTGGGCATCGTTAGAGATGGAGATGCTGGGCTACGACACGCAGAACACCACCGCCGAGATTAACCGTCAGGCCGTGGTCACTCGCAATAACCCCGTCATCACCGAAGCTGACGCACTGGCCTCGCTGACGGTGGGCAACGGACACTTTGCAACGACGGTCGACGTTACCGGCCTGCAGTCGTTCCCTTTTGACTATGAGGCAGGTGTGCCTCTGACAGCCATGTCCGACTGGGGCTGGCATAAGTTCGAAAACACCAACGGCCTAAGACCTGCCGAGAGCGAGAAGTCGTTCGACTTGGGTCACGGCCACCCCGAGGTTTACGCCGTGGAGTATAAAAAGCCGGAGGATGGTCGCCATAAGCAAGCCACTGAATACTTCCGCGTGAACCCCCACCGTCTGAACCTCGGCGCCATCGGCTTGGAGCTGAAAGGCGCCGACGGGGAGCGCATACAACTGAAAGACCTGACGGAGATCCGCCAGGAACTGGGGCTTTACGATGGTAAGATTGAGTCGCACTTCGTGGCCGACGGCACCCCCGCCGACGTGACCACTGCCGCCCTGCAGGACCAGGACGCCGTCATCTACCGCATCAAGACCCCGCTGCTGAAGGACGGCCGCGCCCGCGTCAGCATCCGCCTCCCCTACCCTACGGGCAAGCACGCCGATGCTGCCGCCGACTGGACGAAGCCCGAGCGCCACACCTCGCGCATCGTCTCTACTCAGGACCATTCCGCCATCATCGAGCACACCCTCGACTCCACCCGCTACTACCTTACCCTCACTTGGCAGGGCGATGCCCTATTACAGGAATGCGCTCCCCACCATTTCGAGCTTTCCACCACCGATGACGTCCTCGCCTTCAAGGCCGAGTACAGTTTGCTGTGCAACGGCGGTGCCGCTGCCCCCTTCGTCTTCGACGAACAGCTGCGCGCCGTCATCCGCTCATGGAACCGCTGGTGGCAGGAGGGAGCCATCGTCGACTTCAGCCAGTGTACCGACCCGCGCGCCAAGGAGCTGGAGCGCCGCGTCGTCCTCTCGCAATACCTCACTCAGGTGAACTGCGCCAACAGTCTGCCTCCGCAGGAGACCGGGCTGACCTACAACTCATGGTTCGGCCGCCCGCACTTGGAAATGACCTGGTGGCACATGGTCGACTTCGCCCTCTGGAACCGCCCCGAGGTCGTCGCCCAGGTGCTCGACTGGTATAACACCGTTGCCTACCCCGAGGCCCGCAAGATTGCCCAGCGGCAGGGCTTCAAGGGCATCCGCTGGATGAAGATGACCGACCCCTGGGCTGGCGAAGCCCCCTCGAACACGGGCTCGTTCCTCATCTGGCAACAGCCACATTATATATATATGGCTGAGGATATGTACCGTGCCAAGCCCACCGCTGAGACTCTAAAAAAATATGCCAAGCAGGTGGAAGAGACCGCCGAGTTTATGGCCGACTTCGTCAGCTACGACGCCAAGACCAAGCGTTACTACCTGCAGGGCGAGACGGCCATGCAGGAGTCGATGTCGAAGGACTTCAGCTATAACCACCCCTTCGAACTGGCCTACTGGCAGTACGGCCTCAGCGTAGCCAACCAGTGGCGCGAGCGTCAGGGCAAGTCCCGCAACGCCGACTGGGACAGAATCATCAACGGCCTCTCACCCCTGCCGATGACCAAGGACGGCATCTACACCGCCGGTCTGCCGAAAGGCAAGACCGATAACCTGAAAAGCTTCGACCCCTTCGATGCCGTAGCCTCGGGAGCCGCCCCCGTCGTCTCCACCGAGACCTTCGCCGAGAAGTGCCGCAACGACCACCCCGCCGTGCTCGGCCCCTTCGGCATGCTCCCCTCTGTCCCCCTATGCTGCAACAGTGTTGCAGCAAAGAAGACACTCCAGTGGGTAATGCAGAACTGGAACTGGCCCACCACCTGGGGCTGGGACTACGGCATGACGGCCATGGCTGCCGCCCGCCTCGGCCAGCCTGAAACCGCCCTGCAAGCCCTGCTCATCGGCACGCAGAAGAACACCTACCTCAAGAACGGCCACAACTTCCAGACCGCCGACCGTCTGCGCATCTACCTGCCCGGCAACGGCGCTCTGCTGACGGCCATCGCCATGATGTGCGCCGGCTGGGACGGCTGCACCACGCCCAATAACCCCGGATTCCCGCAGGACGGCAAGTGGAACGTGCGCTGGGAGGGCCTGCAACGAATGCAATAACCAAACTATAATGAAAAGACTAATTACAACACTCATGATGGCCGCCATAACGGCAGCCACACAAGCCCAGGCACCGGCCTTCCCCGGAGCTGAAGGCCACGGACGCTACACCACCGGCGGACGCGGCGGCAAGATTGTCCACGTCACCAACCTCAACGACTCGGGCACCGGCTCGTTCCGGGCTGCCGTCAGCGGTTCCGACAAGAAGACGGTCGTCTTCGACGTAGGCGGCGTCATCGCCCTGAGGAGCAATGTCAACATCGGTGCCAACACCACCATCTTAGGCCAGACGGCACCGGCGCCCGGCATCACCCTGCGCTACTACAACGTCAATCCCGCCGGCAACAACATCGTGATGCGCTTCATCCGCATACGCCGCGGACAGGAGAAGGACATCAACGACGGTGCCGACGCCTCGACCGCCCGCCACTATACGGGCATCCTGATTGACCACTGCTCGTTCTCGTGGTCGATCGACGAGGTGGCCTCGTTCTACGACAACAACAACTTCACCATGCAGTGGTGCACCATCGGCGAGAGTCTGGTGAACGCCGGCCACGGCAAGGGTGCCCACGGCTATGGCGGCATCTGGGGCGGCAAACTGGCCTCTTTCCACCACAACCTGCTCATCCACCACAGCAACCGTACGCCGCGCTTCAACGGTGCGCGCTACGACTGGACGGGCTACACGGGCAACAAGCTCTACACCCAGTACAAATGGCAGAACGCCGTACAGGCCGAGAACGTCGACTTCCGCAACTGCGTTGTCTACAACTGCGGCAACGGCTGCTACGGCGGTCCCGGCGGCGGCAAGGTCAATATGGTAGGCAACTACTACAAGACGGGACCTGCCGGTGCCACCACGCGCCTGACCACCGTCACCGTCGGTGCCAACGGCAACTCCGAGGGCTATCCCACCTACTGGACGATGACCAGCCGCTACTATCTCAGTGGCAATCAGATTAACAACAATGCCAACGCAGGCTGGTCGGACATGTCGTACGACGACGGCACCTACATCATCAACGGCAAGCGCTACAGCCCCGACCCCAAGCACTATAACGGCGACGACGTGGACTACGTCAAGAACCCGGCAGGCACCGACTGCGTCTGCATTCAGCTCGACGAGCCCGGCCCCACGGGCGAGGTGACCACCCATAGCGCCGCCACGGCCTTCGACAAGGTGCTCGGCCTGGCCGGTGCCTCGCTCAACAGCGACGAGGTGGACCTGCGCTACTTCGACGAGGCCCGCAACGGCACGGCCACCTACAACGGCTCAGTCACCAAGAAGCCGGGACGCATCGACGTGGTCAGCGACGTCAAGGGCTACACCGAGGCCAACTTCGGCAAAGGCAGCCGCGAGGCTGGCTTCGACACCGACAAGGACGGCATACCCGACGCCTGGGAGACAGCCAACGGACTGGACCCCAACAGTGCTGCCGACGCCAACGCCTATACCCTCGACCCGGCGAAGTACTACACCAACATAGAGGTCTACGCCAACTCGCTGGTGCAGGACATCATGCTCAGCGGCAATGCCGACACCGAGGATGCCGCCAAGGAGTATTATCCCGCCTACACCAAGACCGACGGCACCAAGTCGGAGGTCATCAACACGCTGGGGCTTGACCTCAGCGACAACGGCCCGGCGCCGTCGACGGAGGGCAGCACCTACACCGTCTCGTTCAACGGCTCCGACATCGAGTCGCCAACCGGTTTTTTTACGTATGGTGACGGCAAGCACAACTTCAACTCGAAGTTTACAGGCACATACGACGGTCTGCAGTTCAACCAAGGTCTGAAGATGGAGGGCACCACCGTCATTGCCTTCACGACCACGGCCACGGCTACCGTCACCATCGTCCAGTCAGTCTGGAGCACCCACTCGCTGAAGTTCGACGACCAGGAACTGACCGCCGCCTCGGCCACCACGCCGACAGGCAGCCAGGACGTGCGCGTCTATACCCTCGCCGGTGTGGCCCCCGGCAGTCACGAGATCAGGCGCGGCTCCGGCGAGAGCGGTGTCTTCTACGTCACCGTCGTCACCGACGGTGCCACGGGCATCAGTGCCGCCACAACCGACACCCGAACCGACACCCGAACCAACACCCTGCGCGGTCTAGGCGGCCGGCCCGTGACTGCTGGCTACAAGGGCGTTGTCATCAAGGACGGCCGGAAGGTGATGGTGAGACCTTAATAGTTTCACCTGCGCGCGTAATGTATACCTAATCACAGGAAACATCCTACACTTCCGACACTTCCTACACCTACGCCCCCTGACGGCAGGTGTAGGAAGTGCTGGTAGTGCAGGTTCGTCGTTTTTTCGGCTACATAACGCGTACGCGCGAAAAGGCGGCGGGTTTCGTCTAAAAGGCGGTGGGTTACAAGCAAAAGGCGGCGGGATTCGTCCAAAAGGCGCCGGGTTTTGCCAAAAAGACACCGGTTTTTTCATAAAAAAACGCAAACGTTTGCGAAAAAATAGTCACTCAACTTATCGTTTTATCAAATTTTTCTTGTATCTTTGCACCATAATTTACTAAAAACGAACACAACTGACAAGTTCTGATGGAAATAACCTTATAATATTCATTAAACTACTAAAAAATTTATGTCTGTTAAATTGAAGAGTATTTTTCGAACAACACTCTTGTTGTGTCTACTCTTGGTAGCCGGGCGTGCAGCAGCACAGACCACAGCCAAGGGAACGGTTACAGACTCCACCGGCGAGCCCGTCATCGGTGCCACCGTCGTTGAGAAAGGTAACCCCAAGAACGCTGCAGTGACCGACTTCGACGGTAACTTCACCCTGAAGCTGCAGAAAGGCAAGACCGTCACCATCTCCTACATCGGAATGGTCAGTCAAGACGTGACAGCCTCGCAGGACATGAAGGTGGAGCTGAAGGACGACAACGCCGCCCTCGAGGAGGTGGTCGTCGTAGGTTACACCAGCAAGGCTCGTAAGGACCTGACCGGCTCGGTCGGCTCCATCTCGGGTAAGAAACTGGAAGTTGTCCCCGTGACATCGGCCGCCGTAGCCCTACAGGGTAAGATTTCCGGTGTGCAGGTGACGACGGTCGACGGTCAGCCCGGTGCCGACGTCAACATCCGCGTTCGTGGCGGTACGTCGGTGACCCAGTCGAACGACCCGCTCTACATCGTCGACGGCTTCCAAGTAGACAACATCAACGATATTCCCCCGTCGGACATTGCCTCGATCGACGTGCTGAAGGACGCCTCCCTGACCGCCATCTACGGTGCAAAGGGTGGTAACGGCGTTGTGGTGGTGACCACCAAGTCGGCCCAGGAGGGTAAGGTGCAGGTGACCTTCAACGGCAACCTGAACATCAGCCACCTGGCCAAGAAGCTCGACCTGATGAACGCCCAGGAGTTTGCTAACTACCAGTACCAGTGGCACGCCAACAACGGTACGCGCTCGTCGAACGCCAAGTTCTTCAAGGCCAACTTCGGCAACCCCTACGACCTCGACATGTACTCTACCCTACCCTCTCACGACTGGCAGGACGAGGTGATGGGCGAGACGCCCATAAACTACTCGACGAACGTCACCATCGGTGGCGGTTCCGACAAGGTGAAGTTCAACGTCTCGCTGACGCAGTCAGAGGACAAGGGTATCATCCTCGGCTCGGGCGTGCGCCGCACGAACCTGAACTTCAAGACCAACGTCAAGCTGAGCGACAAGCTCTCGATGCAGTTCAACCCGAAGTTCACCTTCCGCCGCGACGAGGGTGCCGGTGGCGAGAACGTGGGAACGGGTGGTATCATCGACGTGCTGAAGTATCGCCCGACCAACGGTCTGCGCGAGTTCGGCTACATCGACCCCACCTATGCCGACCCCGACGAGGAGGAACTCTTCAACTACACCAATCCGAAGAGCGACATCGCCATCAACCAGCTCGTTAAGCACTCTTATACCTATACTAATAGTCTGGCTCTCGACTGGAAGCCCATCAAGGGACTGACACTCCGCACCGAGGGCACTATCGGCCTGCGCTGGATTGACCAGAGCCGCTTCTGGGGCGCACTGACCAGTGAGGGTCAGAGGCTCGAGAACAAGGGCCAGCCCCTGGCACAGCTCGATAACCGCTTCCGCCTGAACTACGTCTGGACGAACACGGCCAACTACACGATGAGCATCAAGGACGACCACAACCTGTCGTTCCTCCTCGGTCAGGAAATCTACAACTCGCAGGCGCGCTACAATACCGAGGTCAACAACCTCTTCCCCCGTTCGTTCACGGCCCGCGAGGCTTGGAACAACATGAAGTTCGGTACGCCCTACAGCACCGAGACCAGTCTGTCGACACCCGACCGCATGGCATCGTTCTTCGGACAGGCAAGCTACAACTACAAGCACAAGTACCTGCTCTCGGCCACGATGCGCGCCGACGGTTCGACGAAGTTCGCACCGGGCTACCAGTGGGGCTACTTCCCCTCTATCTCAGGTGCCTGGACACTGTCTGAAGAGCCGTTCATGAAGGACATCGACTGGATTACCCAGCTGAAGATCCGCGTCGCCTACGGTCTGGCCGGTAACAACCGCATCAACGACGACCTCTGGCGCGAGCTCAACGCTATCAATGCCCAGGGCGGCCCCGGCTTCGGCGAGGCTACCTCGCTGGGCGAGAAGTACTACGGCAACAACAGCGGCGACCAGTTCTACAACCACAAAATCAAGTGGGAGACCACCATCACCCGCAACCTGGCTGCCGACATCTCACTGTTCAACGGCCGACTGACCATCACGCCTGAGTTCTACTGGAACACCACGCGCGACCTGCTCTACCGCTCAGACCTCACGCCCTTAGGCTACACCAACCAGATGCAGAACATCGGTAAGGTGACCAACAAGGGTATCGAGCTCTCCATCAGCGGCGACATCCTGCAGGGTAAGGACTACGTGCTGAGCGCCAGCCTGACCTTCGGCCATAACAAGATGAAGATCGACAAACTGAACGGCACCGACGACGTCGTCTGGGACCAGAACAACCGCTGGAAGTCGAGCTACAACGACTACTGTCTCCGCGTAGGCGACGAGGTGGGTCTCATCTATGGCTTCGTCTATGACGGTCTTTACCAGTTCGACGAGTTCTACTTCGACCCGCTGAACAACTATCTGGCTGTACCCTGGGGCTCAAGTGCTGCCGACAACAACACATCGGCCAACTGCGCTCCTCGCGCCGACGGCTACGTGACGGTCATCAACGACGTGTCGGGCTCTACCGAGTCAGGCATCGCCACCCTTCCGGGTAAGATCAAGTTCAAGGACCTCGACGGCGACGGCCGCATCACCGAGAACGACCGTACCGTCATCGGTAACACCAACCCGAAGTTCCAGGGCGGTTTCGGACTGAGCGGCCAGTGGAAGGACTTCGACTTCACGGCTAACTTTACCTATATGCTCGACTTCGACATCAACAACGCCACGGCCTATACCCTGTCGTCGTCGGAGAAGAACAAGAACAAGTTCTTCAACGTGCTCTCCGAGTTCACCGACGGCTGGCAGTACAACGACATCGACGGTACGCTCAGCGGCACGAAGGGCGACATTCTCTACAGGCTCTACTACGTTGACGACTGCGTAAACATCTACAAGCGCGCCAATCAGGGCCGCTCGCTGTGGAACCCCGCCGACGTGCAGACAAAGCTCACACAGTCGTACTTCATCGAGGACGGCTCGTTCCTGCGCTGTTCGGACATCACCGTGGGCTACACGCTGCCGAAGAAGCTCATCCAGAAGACTGGCCTGACGAAAGCCCGCTTCTACGTCTCGACCTCGAACCTGTTCATCATTACAGGTTACTCTGGCTACGACCCTGAGGTTGACATCCAGACGGGTCTGACCTGCGGTATGGACTATAACCGCTACCCGCGTGCCCGTAGTTTCGTGTTTGGTACTAACATCACATTCTAAAAATAAGACACAGATATGAAAATCAAAAATATTTTACTGGCTGGAACGGCTGTATTGGCACTGGCATCCTGCAACGACTATCTGGAAGTCGATGCACCGTCGTCCTACACCCAGGAGTTCGTCTTCAGCCAGAAGACCGAGATAGAGCGCGCCCTGAACGGTGTCTACGCACAGGCACTGGTCAACAACCTCTACGGACAGGCCTATCAGTCGACGTTCACCCTCAATAGCGACGTCGACATACAGATCAGCTCTGACAACTCACACGCCCACAACACCTACGGCCGCTTCGACTGCGACGACCAGGGTGGCGAAATTCTTAACTTCTGGACGGCTGCCTACCGACTGGTGGAGTACTGCAACAAGTTCATCAACGCCGCCGAGGCCAGCCCCTTCGTCGTCAACACCGATAACGACCCGGAGTGGAGCCAGGACAGCCAGGTGATGCAGTGGATTGGCGAAGCCAAGTGCCTGCGCGCCATGATCTACCACGATCTCGTAGTGATGTTCGGCGACGTGCCCTTCACTTTCAGTTCAGCCTCGCTGCGCGACGACTACGTATTCCCCATAGTCGACCGTGAGGAAATCCAGAAGGCTCTCATCGCCGACCTTCAGAAGGCATCGCCCTTCATGCAGTCGACCAGCAGCGTCACCGTCGAGCACTGCTCGAAGGAGTTTGCACAGGCTCTCATCGCCCGTATCGCCCTGACCGCCGGCGGCTACTCGCTGCGCCCCAACAAGGAGGACTCGCGCAACTACGGCACGATGCAGCGCCCGGCCAACTATCTGGACTACTACAAGACGGCCATGCAGTATGCCGACTCAGTCATCTCGGCTGGCACCCACGCGCTGACAATGCCCTATCAGGATGTGTTCGTCGGCGAGTGCAACTATCAGGTGGTAAACAACGACGACCCCATCTTCGAGATTCCCTTCGCCAAGCAGTCGACCGGCAACACCGGCTACCTGCAGGGACCGACCTATTCGGCCTACGAGGGAAAGACCGTCGGACCGTGGGGCGAAGCCAAGGGCAACACCCGCCTCAACGCCTTCTACCGCTTCCTGTTCCGCGACGGCGACAAGCGCCGCGAGTTTGTCAACGGTCTGTGGTACTACAGCTACTTCACCAATGCTGAGGGTAGCCTGGCCGACTCGGTCTATATCCGCAACGAGTACTACGTCCACAACAACAAGTGGTCGAAGCTCTGGACTGCAGAGAGCGCCGCAGCAGGCAACATCTCTACCGGTGCCACAGGCATCAACTTCCCCTATATGCGCTACGCCGACGTGCTGCTGATGTACGCCGAGGCTGCCAACGAGCTGAACGGCGGTCCTACTGATCAGGCCGTCAACTGTCTGACACAGGTCCACAAGCGTGCCTTTGAGGATGGCGACCCCACGTTCATCGCTGAGGCCCAAGCATCGAAGGAGGCCTTCCAGAAAGCCGTGCTCGACGAGCGTAAGTGGGAGTTTGCCGGTGAGAACTCACGCTGGCGCGACCTCGTGCGCACCAACACCTACGGCGAGGAACTGATGTACAGCTTCCTGCGCTACTACTCAGCAGGCATGCAGAACGCCAGCGGTATGTCGGGCTACGAGGATGCCATCAACGAGCACGACGGCTACTCGACCGATGCCGGCTACATCGACAACCTGCCCGAGCGCATTTACTACCACCAGTACTCTATTGAGGAGGCCAGCGTCGTCGGTCTGCGTATGTTTAAGGACCAGCTCTACGGCTACGTCCTCGACCCGTCCTACAACGTGGCAACGAAGTACCCCAACCAGTCGCTTAAGAGCCTGCGCATCTGGAACGCCTACAAGCCCGCAACGGCACAGCCCGTCACCAGCCAAATCTCCTTCGGTGGCTTCAAAGCTGCCGGCTGGAACCGCGCCGACTTCTACCAGTGGGGCGATGCCGACTCCGGCCTGCCCAAGGACCAGTGTAAGTACTCGTTCTACGGCTACATCCGCTGCGACGACAGTGGCAACCTGTGGGTCATCCGCAACGGTGCCCAGGAGCAGTTCTCCTCAGTTCTGTCGGCCAGCCAGCTGCCTGCCGTGCGCTACATCCTGCCTATTCCCAACACGGTCATCCAGCGCGCAGCCGGTGCCTACAAGAATTATTACGGTTATTAATCACATAGCACGCTCAAAGATATGAAAAAGATACTGAATAGCATATTGTTACTCTTCGTGGCGGCTTCCACGGCGCTGACCGTTGCCTGTAAGGATGATGAGAACAGCGCCGCACCAGGCACCGACCGCGAGTTTATGACAATGTTCATCTGCGACAACACGCGCGGAAAGGGCAGCGACTATCCCTACAACAGCGGACTCGACGGTGCCTACCCCCACGGAAACACCATCCACCTCTACTGGTACGGCGTGAACGACTGCGCCGGCTATCAGGTGCAGATGGCCCTGCAGCCCAAAGTCAGCGGCGGCAGTGAGGCCTGGGCCAAGATTCAGGGAACAAGCGACCTGCTGCTCGACACCATCGTCGGGCCCAAGGTGCTCGACCTGCTCATCAAGGACCTGCAGTACTCGACCGACTACCGCTTTGCCATCCGTGCCCTGTCGAAGCTCGACAACAACAAGACAGACTTCTCGCACGCCAGCAACTGGTACGGCCACGGTAACGGCCGCCAGTGGCAGGAGTACCTCGGCATCAAGACCAACGAGCGTTATCCGACGCCCTACGCCGTCTACGTAAACCAGGCCGAGACCACCGAGAGCACAATGCACGTCTACCTGAACTCGAACATCAGCCAGCTGGGACTCGACCTGAGCTTTGACGAGGACAAGGACAAGCTTCAGAGCTTCTACGAGAACTTCAACATCGACGAGAATGGTAATCTGGGCTACAAGTATCTCACGGTATCGCCCTCGCCTAACAACCCCAACTCTACCGTTGGCGAGAAGTGGAAGAAGTATGAGATTACCGATGCCGACCGTGAGCGCGGCTATGTCGTGGTCGACGGACTGACGGCCAACTCGGTCTACGTCATCGACGTCATTGACCCCCGCGTGCCCGTAGCCATCGATGCCAAGTACAACACTTGCACCGCACGCTCCGACGGACAGCCGGGCGAGCCTATCCTGCTCAGCTATGACGAGCTGTACGCCAAGGGCGAGAGCATGACCATCCCCGACGCTGCCGACATCAAGCGCGGCGACGTCTTCGCGCTGGCCACCACGAAGTATCAAGCTGCTCCTATCAGCCCGACACTCTACGACTTCATCTCGAACACAGCCTACGCCGAGGGTCAGACCTTCTACCTCGAAGGCGGCAAGACCTACTACATGGACGGCAACGATATCACTTGTAAGGGCTTCACCCTGCGCACACGTCCTGAGGATGTGGCACAGGGCAAGCGCGCCCGCGTCATCTGCGGTATTGGCAAGCACTCGCGCTACGACCAGGCTACCAACGGCGAGCAGTGGAACGGCGGCCCCTACTCGATGTTTATGTTCGGCCGTCAGCCCGAGGCCGGTGAGGGCGGCGAAATCTATATGAAGAAGCTGGCCTTCTACGACATCGACTTCGACAACCCCGAGGCCTTTAACTATGGCGACAACGTGGCCGGTCTGGGTGGCGTAACGGGTAACTACTTCTTTAATATGTACTCCAACGGTATGGCCGTGACGCTCGACTCGCTGGTCATCGAGAACTGTACGTTCAAGCGACTCGTCCGCGGATTTATCCGTGAGCAGGGTGCCAACTACAAAATATGGAACCACGTGCTCATCAAGAACAACCAGTTCTTCGACTGCGGCTACTACAACCAGGGTGCCGGCGGCTACTGCTGGATTCACGGTTCGGGACAGAACGTGGCCTCTAACCTCTACAAGGATATGAAGGTCGTCGAGAATACGTTCTATGACTGCCCGTTCCCGTCATTCTTCAGCGAGCAGTCGGAGATTGCCTGGACATCGGGACCGTGGTACATCACCTTCGAGAACAACACGCTCATCAACTTCAACACCCGTGCCGACGGCTCAATCTTCAAGATGCGCGGACTGCCCGACAAGTCGGTCTTTAACGTCAAGAACAATCTCTTCGTGCTCTGCAAGAAGCCTGGCGACCAGCGCGTGCTCGCCATGTGGGGTGCCGACATCCGCAACACCCAGACTCTGGCCGACGGCTCGGCAGGCGTGGTAACACTGAACTTCGACAACAACTGGTCGACGAACAACGACCTGACCAATGGCTCCATCTTCAGCAACAACCCCTGGACAGCTACCAGCAACAACTTCGGCAAGCTGGTCAAGGGCAACCAGGCCACGCTGAACGGAACACTGGAGGTCAACGTCGCCAACATTTCGGCCACCGACCTGATGGAGCAGCCCTGCCCGCCGCACGTGGCTACGCAGGCTAACGACCAGAACATGCACCGCGCCGATGCACTCGACGGCACGGCCACTACCGAGTTCAACGTGAATCTCTACTTCAAGAATACCGACAACGACATCTATAAGAATAATGTAGGTGCCGCCCGCTGGAGGAACAAGTAATCAAAACCGATAAGAACGTATGAAGACATTCAGAAATACAATGATTGCAATGGCGGCCCTGCTGATGGGTGTCGCCGTTGCCTCGTGCAGCGATGCCAACGAGTACGAAGATACCGACACAGCCAACCCCACATGGGTGAAAGGCTACACCGACTCGCTGAAGATTGCCCACCCCGAGACCGTTGCCGGCACACGCTGGGTGCGCGCTTCAGGACTGAAGACCAACGCCTTCGGACAGGAGGTGCAGGGCTTCGTCGAGAGCGTCAGCTTCGTATCAGCTGACTCCGCTTCCGTTAAGATGAGCAAGGGCGTCACCGAAGGCACGTGGGTCGACGAGTCGAACACCAACGCCCTGCCCTACTATGAGTACACCTACTCCAACGTGACTGGCAAGGTGGAAATCCTGAAGCAGACGAAGAACGACAAGGGTGCCATCACCAAGTCGGCCATCTTCACCGGCATCGTCGTCAGTGGTGACCGTGAGGTGCTCACGCTGGCTCACTTCGGCGACACGCCTGTTCAGACCTACCTCGTCAAGCAGTAACCTCTCGCGCTCCACGGCGGCACGCCCGCCGTGGAGCATAATACGTAACGATTCAATTTATCCTTTTATTTCTTAACTTAACTAATTAGTTTTATGAAAAAATTATTTACTTTAGCTTTGGCCCTTATGGGCTTTGCAGGTGCTTCCAACGCCGCTACGGTTGACGATCTGGAAGTGCTGAAGCACAGTTATGTGCTCGTATGCGACGACCTTGGTGCCCGCCCCGGCAAGGGCGTGCTCTTTGGCGCTAACCACTTCCTCGATGTGACGGGTGGATCGACTGCTACCAACAAGGGACAGGTTGACCTCTCTGTGGTCGACGGCAACGAGGGTTATGTCACCCAGGAAATCGTCGACAAGTATGGTGCCGACTATGCAGGCCCACACTACAACTGGCTGCGTCTGAAGAACGCTCAGGACGTCATCGCCATGAAGCTGACTGCCGGCACCAAGCTCATCATCTTCGAGCAGGGTAACAACAAGGTGGGTAAGGAAGCTCGTATCCCCAAGATTGCCAAGAGTGCCGACCTGAGCGACGCCCTGAACGAGGCTCCCGGTGAGGATCACCCCGCAACTGTCGCCGGCTTCCGCTGGGAATTCACCGTCAATGACGACGGTCTCTATTATCTTGGCTCGTACAATGGCGATATGTTTGTCAGCTTCATCATCGTCGAGGCTAACGAGGCTCCCGGTACACCGAGCGTGAAGGTTGGCGACCAGACTTACGAAAATGGACTCTGGTTCCGTGAGGTTTCTGTCAAGGCAAACGAGGTCAGCGGCTTCGGCTCTATCGTGACCTACACCACCGACGGTTCTACCCCCGACGCCAACAGCCCTGTCTACACGGCTCCCATCAAGTGCTATCAGGACATGACCCTGAAGTTCCAGGCCTTTATGGATATGGGCGACGGTACTGTCAACCCCGCTGCTCTGCTGCAGAATGCCGACAACGAGGCTAACGTGAGCTTCTTGTTCGACGCTCCCGCCATTGAGGCCGAGGGTGCTAACGTGACCATCGTCTCACCTTACGAGAATGTACGCAACTTCCTGAGCCTCGACGGCACGGAAAGCGGTGCTGAGGAGTTGAGCCAGGTAACTCTGGATGAATCAGCCACTATCTACGCCTACTCTGTGATTGAGAACGGCGACTATGGCACCTTCAAGTCGAAGAGCACCACGAAGGACGTCTACGTGCTGAACCCAATCAAGGAGAAGAAGACCATCGCCATCAGCTCAGCTGACGTCATCCTCGACGAGGAGGCTACAGCTACCAGCACCACGGGTGAGGTTTACAAGGTTGAGAACGGTGCCATCAGCGCCGACAAGAAGGACTTCTTCGTGAAGGGTCTGGAGTTCGCCGTTGTCAAGAACGCCGACTACCAGATTGACGGCAAGGAGGCTTACATCAAGATGAACAACACCAAGATTTCCTTCTTCGTGGCCGAGGGCGACTCTGTCAACGTGAAGGTTATCTGCTCGAAGAACGCTTGTAAGAACATCGACGCCGACGACAACGCCGACGATCCCACCGCACTCGTGAACGACCGCAAGTGCATGATTAACGTCAGTGGCACGAACTACTTCCACGTGGATGCCGAGGGCAACGAGGCTTCTGACATGAAGCTCTGCCCGGACGCCAACATCGTTGAGTTCGGTCTGAAGGGTGCTGAGGGTGGCAGCATCTTCACCTTCCAGAAGTATTCTGGCACGGGTAACATCCTCATCTCCAGCATTGAGATTACGCCGGCTGCTGGCGAGGCTGCTGTTCAGGAGACCGTACTCTGGGAAGGCACTGCACTTGTTAACGGTTGGGCCGACCAGCCGATGATGCTGAGCGACGGTGGTAAGGAGTTGACTGATGCCGGAGCCGCTGTTGGAGACAGACTCCGCATCTACTTCACTGCTCCAGATGACAACTGGCAGGTAGAGCTTACTAATGGTCACTGGGATGGCATGCTGGATCGCTATGCTGCTAAGGATCTTGGTCCTGAAGCAGATGGTTCACCCCGTCATTATACTATTGTTGACCAGTCTAAGGGTTACTTCGAGTATATTATTGATCAGGATTTCCTGACTAAGGCAACAACAGCACAGTACTGGGGCGGTTCATTCCTGCTCAACGGCGATGGTAACATGACCGTCACAAAGGTTAGCCTCGTCAAGGGTGGCGACGACACCGCTGTGAAGACCATCAAGACTGTGAAGGCACAGAACGGTGCTATCTACAACCTCGCCGGCCAGAAGGTTTCTGCCGACTACAAGGGTGTGGTCATCATCAACGGTAAGAAGGTGCTGAACAAGTAATCTTTCGTTTACACTAAATGGGGGCAGGCAGCGGCAACGCTACCTGCCCTTTTTCGTCTTAGAGTTTGCTCCGGGTAAACGGTGATTTTACGCCGACCAAACCCTCAGTTTGCTCCGAGTAAACTTTTTGTTCTTTTTTGTGACAAAAGGATTGGAGATTTGGAAAAGTTTTAGTATCTTTGCCGTCGAAAAGCAAACGACTAATAACCACAAGAATGAAAACTATCTGCAAACTGACAACACTTGCCACCACCCTACTCCTGTTGTGTGGTCCAACGACGGCTTCTGCTCAGGAAAAGACGCCTGCCTTCCCGGGTGCCGAGGGCTTCGGCCGATACGTTACTGGCGGACGGGGCGGCAAGGTACTCCACGTAAAGAACCTCAAGGACAGCGGCTACCAGTCGCTACGCTGGTGCCTGCAGCAGCAGGGGGCCAAGACCATCGTCTTCGACGTCTCGGGAACCATCCACCTAGAGTCGTCGTTAAGCATTCCCTCGAACACCACCATCGCCGGACAGACAGCTCCCGGCGACGGTATCTGCGTGGCCGACTACCCCTGCAACATCAACGGCAACAACGTCATCGTGCGCTATATGCGCTTCCGCCTCGGCAACAAGAACGTGCTCAAGGACGGTGCCGACGGCTGGGACGGTTTCGGCGGCTTCGACAAACAGGACTGGATCATCGACCACTGTTCTGTCTCGTGGTCCATCGATGAGTGTCTCTCCGTGCTCGGCAACAAGAACACCACGGTACAGTGGTGCCTCGTGGCCCAGAGCCTGGTCAACAGCGGTCACTCCAAGGGTGCCCACGGCTACGGCGGCAACTGGGGCGGCAGCGGCGCCTCGTTCCACCACAACCTCATTGCCCACCACACCAGCCGCACGCCGCGACTGGGTCCGCGCCCCACCACCCAGCTCGACGAACGGATGGACATGCGCAATAACGTCATCTACAACTACGGCTCGAACGGCTGCTACGGCGGCGAGGGCATGACGGTGAACATCGTGAACAACTACTACAAGCCCGGCCCGGGCTCGCCCACCGACAAGAAGGGCAAGCGCATTGCCGGCATCGGCATACGCACCAACGAGTATGTCAAGACCTACCCTGCCTACGAACCTGCCCTCCACCTCTGGGGCAAGTACTACGTTACAGGCAACGTCAACTCGAAGTATAGCGACGTGACCAGCAGCAACTGGCAGATCGGCATCATCGACCAGGTGGATGGCTCCGGCTGCGACGGCACGTGGACGCAGGCCACCAAGGACAGCATCCGTCTTACCGCCCCGATGGACTTCATCTGCACCACCACCCATACTGCCCAGCAGGCCTACGAGCGCGTGCTCGACTACGCCGGATGCTCGCTCCACCGCGACTCGTTTGATGAGGAGATGGTCAGCGATACCCGTCAGGGCAAGGCCAGCCACACGGGCAAGGGCCTGAGCAGTGGCTTCGTCAACTCGCAGGACGACAACAAGCCCGTGGGTGCCGCCAGCAGCTGGAGCGCATGGCCCACGCTAAACAGCGCCGACGCTCCGGCCGACTCTGACGGCGACGGCATGCCCGACGACTGGGAGACGGCCAACGGTCTGAACCCGAAGAGTGCCACCGACGGCAATCAGCTCAACGACGAGGGCTACACCAATGTCGAGGTCTACCTCAACTCGCTCGTGGCCGACATCACCGCCCGCCAGTACGATGGCGGCGAGGAGCAGGGCCGGAAGCTGCAGATAGACGAGTCGCAATACAGCGAGTACGACATCAGCGGACAGACCAGCAACGGCGACTGGACGTTTTCAGGCGGCTTCAAGATGAACCAGACGGGCAGTCCCTCCACAGGCTCCGATGCCACCATCAAGTACTCGCGCGACAAGCAGTACACGCTGACGCTGCCCACCGGCCTGCGCATAGAGGCAGTGACCATTTACGGCTACTGCAACCAGGACGGGGCCACCGCCTACCTCGGCGAACTGGGCGGCAAGACCTTCGTCTCGACCGACTACGTATTCCCTGCCCGCAACGCCTCGCCCAGCCGCGCCACCCACAAAGTGACGTTCGACACGCCCGTCAGCGGCACGCTGACCTTCACGCCCAAGGGCGACGCCCAGGTTTGCTTCAAGCTGACACTCCACGTCGCTGCCCCGACTGCCGTGAGTGCCGTCAACGCCGACCGCCGGCAGGATGCCATCTACAGACTTGACGGACAAAGGACAAACCATACCAGCCAAAAAGGAATCTACATTATAAACGGTAAAAAGACCATCACAAGATGAAACAGACAATCTTAACCCTCCTGGCCTGTCTGGCACTGAGTGCCAACGCCCAGCAACTGCCCTACAAGAACCCACAGTTGACAGCTGAACAGCGCGCCGACGACCTGCTCGGCCGACTGACGCTCGAAGAGAAAGTACGGCTGATGATGGACTCGTCGCCCGCCATCGAACGTCTTGGCATCCCGCAGTTCCAATGGTGGAACGAGGCCCTCCACGGCGTGGGCCGCAACGGCTACGCCACCGTCTTCCCCATCACGATGGGTATGGCTGCCTCGTGGGACGACCAGCTGCTTCACCAAGTGTTCACAGCGGTCAGCGATGAGGCCCGAGCCAAGGCACAGCAGGCCAAGCGCTCAGGCAACATCAAGCGCTACCAGAGCCTCTCGTTCTGGACGCCGAACATCAACATCTTCCGCGACCCGCGCTGGGGACGTGGACAGGAGACCTACGGCGAAGACCCCTATCTGACATCGAAGATGGGACTCGCCGTCGTCCGTGGCCTGCAGGGCTACTCCTACGACGGCAAGCCGCTCAGCAAGTATAAGAAGCTGCTGGCCTGCGCCAAGCACTTCGCCGTACACAGCGGGCCGGAGTGGAACCGCCATACCTTCAACATCGAGGACCTGCCCGAGCGCGACCTCTGGGAGACCTACCTGCCAGCCTTTAAGTCGCTGGTGCAGGAGGGCGACGTGGCCGAGATTATGTGCGCCTACCAGCGCATCGACGGACAGCCCTGCTGTTCGCAAACGCGCTATGAGCAGCAGATACTGCGCGACGAGTGGGGCTTCCAAGGACTGATTACCAGCGACTGCGGTGCCATCCGCGACTTCCTGCCCCGCTGGCACAACACGGCCAAGGACGGTGCCGAGGCTTCGGCAAAGGCCGTGCTCGCCGGCACCGACGTGGAGTGCGGCTCGGAGTACCGCAACCTGCCTGAGGCCGTGCGCCGTGGCGACATCAAGGAGGCCGACCTCGACCGCTCGCTGCGCCGTCTGCTCGTCGCCCGCTTCCAGTTAGGCGACTTCGACAGCGACGACCTTGTCAGCTGGACCAATATTCCCGAGACAGTCATCGCCTCCAAGGAGCACAAGGACCTGGCCTACCGCATGGCCCAGAAGTCCATCGTCCTGCTGAAGAACAACGGCGTGCTCCCCCTGTCCTCCTATGCTGCGACAGAGTCGCAGCCCACAGGGAAGGTCGTCGTGATGGGCCCCAACGCCAACGACTCCGTGATGATGTGGGGCAACTACTCGGGCTATCCCACCCGCACCATCACCGCCTTGGAAGGCATCCGCCAGAAACTCTCGTCAGTCAATTATTTCCCCGCCTGTGCCCTGACGCGCAACGAGGTCGTCGAGAGCCGCTTTGGTGAGATAGTATCCCCACTCGGCCCCAAGGGTATGCAGGCTGCCTACTGGAACAACACTGACCAGAAGGGCATGCCCGTCACCACCGTCACGCTGGCACAGCCCATCCAGCTGAGCAACGGCGGCAACACCGTCTTTGCCCCGGGCGTGAACCTCGAGAACTTCTCTGCACGGCTCGACGGCACATTCATCCCCACCCGCGACGAGACCGTCGTCTTCAACATCAACGGCGACGACAAGCTGCGCCTCCTCGTCAACGGCGACACGCTGGTCAACATCTGGAACGTGCGCCACCGTATCCAAGGCGGCAAGAAAGAACTCTCCGTCAAAGCCGGCGTACACTACCGCATACAGATTGACTTTGTACAGGAGACGGGCTACGGCGCACTGAACTTCGACATCCAGACCCGCGTCACCCCTACCCGCGAGCAACTGCTGGCACAGGTAGGCAATGCTGAGACGGTCATCTTCGTCGGCGGCATATCGCCCTCGCTCGAGGGCGAGGAGATGCGCGTCAGCGAACCCGGCTTCAAGGGTGGCGACCGCACCAGCATCGAACTGCCGCAGGCTCAGCGCGACGTTCTGCGCATGCTCCACGAGGCCGGCAAGAAGGTGGTCTTCGTCAACTGCTCCGGCGGTGCTATGGGTCTGGTGCCTGAGTTGGAGTCGTGCGACGCCATCCTGCAGTGGTGGTACGACGGCGAACAGGGCGGCCGTGCCTTGGCCGACGTGCTCTTCGGCGACTATAACCCGAGCGGCAAGCTGCCCGTCACGTTCTACAAGAATGCCGACGAACTGCCCGACTTCCTCGACTACAAAATGAATGGCCGTACCTACCGCTACTACGAGGGCGAGGCTGTCTTCCCCTTCGGCCACGGTCTGAGCTACACGACGTTCGACATCGGCAAACCTGCATATAGTAATAATAAGGTACAGGTGCGCGTGAAGAACACCGGCAGCCGCGAAGGCACTGAGACGCTGCAAGTCTACATCCATCGTCCCGCCGACAAGGATGATGCGCTGAAGACGCTCCGTGCCTATCAACAGGTCCAGCTAAAACCCGGCGAGCAGCGAACGGTCACTATTCCTCTGACACGCCAGCAGTTTGAGACTTGGGATGCCAAGACCAACACCATGCGCGTCGTGGCCGGCAAGTACGAGGTTATGGTTGGAAACAGCAGTGCCGACAACGCCCTACAGAAGATTACAGTCAACATCAAATAACAAAACAATGTTCAGGAATATCATCCTCTCACTGGCTCTTGTGCCAGCAATGGCCTTTGGCCAGACCTTCGACTTCGATATGACAAAGCCGCAGCCCGTCTACAATGCCGAGACGGGCTACGGCTACGACCTGGTGCCCGCACCGACGAAGAAGACGCCGAACGAGCCTTACTACTTCTCGGTGAAGGTCGATGACGGCAATTACCGTGTCCGCGTAGTGCTTGGCTCCAAGAAGAAAGCCGCTGAGACAACCGTCCGTGCCGAGGGGCGCCGTCTGATGGTTCACAATGTGGCCACGAAGAAAGGCAAGTTCGAGACCTACGAGTTCGTCGTCAACAAGCGCTCACCGCAGATAGATGAGAAGAACCGCGTCCGCATCAAGGACCGCGAGAAGGACTATCTGGCATGGGACGACAAGCTGACATTGGAGTTCAATGGTGATGCCCCCGCCGTGCAGTCCATCCACATCGAGCGCGACGACAAGGTGCCCACCATCTACCTCTGCGGCAACTCCACCGTCGTCGACCAGAACAGCGAGCCGTGGGCTTCGTGGGGACAGATGATTACCCGCTGGTTCGGCCCTGAGGTGGCCATCTCCAACCACGCCGAGAGCGGACTGACCGCCCGCACATTTATTGCCGGCGGACGCCTCGATAAGATTCTGACCACGCTGAAACCTGGCGACCTGCTCATTGCCGAGTTCGGCCATAACGACGAAAAGGAGAAGCGCCCTGGCGACGGCGCGTGGTACCACTATGTCTACAACCTGAAAATCTTCATCGACCAAGTGCGACAGAAGGGAGCCGACATCGTGTTCTGCACGCCGACGCAACGCCGTGCCTTTGAAGCCGACAACAAGACCATCAAGAACACGCACGGCGAATTCCCCGCAGCCATGAAAAGCGTCGCCGAGCGCGAGAAAGTGCCCGTCATCGACCTTAACCAGATGACGAAAACCTTCTTCGAGACTCTCGGCTTCGAGAACTCCAAGCGCGCCCTCGTCCACTACCCCAAGGAGTTATACGGCCGCGAACTCGCCGACAACACCCACTTCAACCCCTACGGCGCCTACGAGGTGGCCAAATGCGTGGTGATGGGCATGAAGCAGCTCCAACTGCCCATCGTCAAATACCTGCGCCCCGACTGGCAGGACTTCGACCCCGCCCACCCCGACGACTGGCAGACCTTCAAGTGGGCTCCCTCGCCAATAAAAGACATCGTAAAACCTGACGGAAACTAATATGAAAAAGCTAATATCGGTCCTCGTATTGGGCGTATTCGCCCTACAAGCAACCGCCCAGAGCTGGCCAACCCCCACCCCAGAAGCCAAGCCCGGCGCCCGCTGGTGGTGGCTCGGCTCAGCCGTAGACAAGGAAAACCTGCAGTGGAACCTCAAGCAGTATGCCGACCACGGCATCGGCGCGGTGGAGATTACTCCGCTCTACGGTGTGCAGGGCAACCAAGCGAACAACATCCCCTATCTCTCCGACAAGTGGATGGAGATGCTGCGCTACACACAGGAGCAGTGCAAACTGAACGGTATCGAACTGGATATGGCCACCGGCACCGGCTGGCCCTTCGGCGGACCATGGGTGCCATTGGAAGAATCGGCCTGCAAGGTTCTGTTTGTCGATACAACATTCACAGGCATGAATGTGGAAAACCTGCCGTTATTGGTGGCGGAGAAAGACCGTAAGAACTCCCGTCTGTCGAAAGTGATGGTCTACGGGGCGACAGGTGCCATCGATGTGACACCCTTCGTCAGCGACGGCCGCCTGACGTGGAAGGCCCCCAAGGGCACGAAGAAGCAGGACGAGTGGCGCGTCATTGCCGTCTACATTCGCTACGGCGTGATGAAGGTAAAGCGCGCAGCACCCGGCGGTGAAGGCTTGGTCATCGACCACTTCGACCGCCGTGCGGTGGCGAATTATCTTCGCCATATCGAGGAGGCCTTTGAGCGCACAAACACCCCCTACCCTCACACTTTCTTCAATGACTCGTATGAGGTGGCCGACGCCACGTGGACACCCACTCTCTTCGAGGAATTCGAGAAACGACGCGGCTATAAGCTCGAAGAGCATTTGCCTGATCTGCTTACAGGCTTGCGTTGGGCTAATTACGAGAAGAACCGTGCCAAGGAGCGCGCCGACAATGATTTGTCGACACTCTATATCCATATAGGTCAAAAAGAACTCTCCGACTACCGCGAGACCCTCGGTGACCTGCTCCTCGAGAACTTCACCGAGCAATGGACGGCCTGGGCACATAAGCACGGAGCCATCACCCGCAACCAAGCGCACGGCTCACCTGCCAACCTCATCGACTGCTACGCCGCCGTGGACATTCCTGAGATTGAGGGCTTCGGACTCTCCGACTTCGGCATCAAGGGCTTGCGCACCGACCCTGGCAAGACGCGCAAGAACGACTCCGACTACTCGATGTTCAAGTACGCTCCGTCGGCAGCCCACGTCTGCGGAAAGCCCTACACCAGCAGCGAGACGTTTACGTGGCTCACTGAGCATTTCCGCACGTCGCTGTCGCAGCTGAAACCGGACCTCGACCTGATGTTCTGCGCCGGCGTCAACCACATGTTCTTCCACGGAACGTGCTATTCCCCCAAGGACGATGAGTGGCCGGGCTGGAAGTTCTACGCCTCCATCGACATGTCGCCTACCAACAGCATCTGGCGCGACGCCCCCTACTTCATGCAGTATGTCGAGCGCTGCCAGTCGTTCCTGCAATGGGGACAGCCTGACAACGACTTCCTCGTACTGCTCCCCGTCCGCGATATGTGGAAGAAGAACCCCAGCAAACTGCTGATGCAGTTCACCATACATGGAATGGGCAGTCTGGCTCCAGAGTTCATCAAGACCATCCTCGACATCGACCGCGCCGGCTTCGACTGCGACTACATCTCCGAGCGTCTGCTGATGGGCGTCAGCTATAAAGACGGTATGCTGCAGACCGCCGCAGGCACCCGCTACCGCGGTCTCATCATCCCCGGCTCCGGCCAGATGCCCGAGACGGTGAAAATCCATATCGCCCAGCTGAAAGCTCAAGGTGCCCACATCTTCTACGACATTGACGCCAACACCCTGCGTACCGCCGCCAAGCCCGAGCCAATGAAGACAGAGTGCGGCCTGAAGGCCATCCGCCGCAAGAACGAAACAGGCTATCACTACTTCATCGCCAACCTCACGCCCAACGACATCGTGACCGTCGAGCCGTTAGCCGTCCCCTTCAAGAATGCCGTTTGGTTCAATCCTCTTAATGGCGACATATTCCCTGCCCAGTTCGACCACGACGGCCTCCATATCGCCCTCCGCAGCGGTGAGTCATTGATACTGCAAACCTACAATGAATCCACTGTCCCCCAAATAGCCAACAATTCCCGAATAGCCCATCAACCCCTTCAGCCCATCACCGTCCCCGGCCCCTGGACGCTTTCCTTCACCGAGGAAGCGCCACGAGTGGACAAGAACTATACACTGAACCGTCTGCAAACCTGGGAAACGCTTGACGACCAAACCAAGGTAACGATGGGCACTGGCGTTTATACCACCCATTTCAAGCTATCGAAGAAACAATTAGGCGATGGCAACTGGCTTATCGATCTCGGCGACGTCCGCGAATCAGCCCGCGTCTACATCAACGGCCAGTTTATCGGCTGCGCATGGTCTGTCCCCTTCGTGCTCGACACTAAAGGCACACTCAAGAAAGGCGACAACGAACTGCGCATCGAGGTCACAAACCTCCCCGCCAACCGCATTGCCGACCTCGACCGTCGAGGCATCAAATGGCGTAAGATGGAAGAGATCAACGTTGTCGACATCAACTACAAGAAGACTACCTACGACCAATGGGAGCCAGTCCCAAGCGGTCTAAACTCAGAAGTTCGACTCGTCAGGCCCACACGGTAACAAATGCCGCCTTACGATTGTGAGGCGCCTTCTCACGATTACGAGGAGGCGCCTCGCTTTTACCAGCTACTCAGTCCTTCGCCCATGGCTTTTGGACCTGTCACTTCGAAGTCTATTCTTTTTTCTCTGTTGTGATAAGCAATCTGTCCTTCGGATGCTCGCTATCCTTCGGGATATATTCTATGCTCTTGATGGGAGCAAAGGACTTCTGCCTGACTTCCAACAGGTCTTTTGCGGCAACGGGTTCCCCATCAATCTTGTAATCGAAATGCTCAATATCGTTGAGCATGATATTCGCAATGGCTAAACCCACTTTATTATCGTCGGGATGCGAGCCGTCAAATAGGCGTCTCTTCACTTCCCTACCGTTTATGGTGATTCTGCCGTTCTCGTCAATCTCAGCCCTCTCCGAAGGGGACACTACAGGCATAGACATGACGGTACCCTCGGGTTTTGGCGCTTCTTGGCTATCATGGCGAAAAGAGACTGGTAGCGAGTATTTCACGCGGACGGCTTCACCGTTTTGCTTGCCAGGCATCCATTTGGGCATGGCGCTGACTACACGGAGGGCTTCATCATCAAAGGAAGAATAGGTCGGTTTCGTCACTTTTGCGTTGCTGATACTACCGTCTTTCTCAACAATAAAACTGACAATGACACGTCCCTGAGTGCCAGCCTCTCTTGCATCTTCAGGATAACGGATATTGCTGCTTAGATATTGCATCATTCCCGCCATACCGCCAGGGAATTGCGGTGCCTCATCCACCTTGTCGAAGACATCAGGCTGACTGATCTGTTCATTATATATTTCCTTCTGATGCTTGACGGTGGTGATAATCAGTGCACCATACTTGGCTTTTTCACCGTATGAACTGATGGCAGCCTCTTCTCTCATCGTACCCACACTGGCGACTGCATCTCTGGGGAGAGCCCGCACCTGTTCTATTGTGGCAATCTTTTTGTCAACGATGAGCAACGGCTCTTCTCCTTTCTTTTTGGTATTAAGAATCAAAACTGCCACATTGGGTTCTGCTGATGATTCAGGAATACTGTTTTCCACCAACTGAAAGGTGACTTTGCTTTTTCGCTGACAGCAATCCGTCTCCCGTCTGCTAAAGAGTGAATTTCACTCTCGGCAGCTATCCTGTGCAGCCGCCATAGCGACAACAGCATCTTCGACAGAACAGCTATGACACCTATTATATAAATAAGAGTCAACAATATCTGCCAATTAAATAGGTTTTCTGTCCTGGGGACATCAGCGGAAGACGGAAGAATAAAGGTGGAAGGAGAAATGCCTGCTTCAGGATAATCTTCTTCAACCATCCACCCTCTTCCTTCCACCAAAACGGTTTGGTGAATCGTAATCACACAAAGTGGCAACACAAACGAAGCGACGGCTGTCGACAACAGCACGATGCGGTTGAGCCGATGCCATGTCTCGTTGGCAACCAGCAGACGCCAGAAGATATAGAACACGGCTATCAGTACAGCCACTTTCAGTTCGTATGTGAGAAACAATGTCATCATTTCTTCGATTCTTTGTATGCTTCAACTTGGGAAATCAGTTCGCGCAGTTCATTGACAGAGAGTTTTTCTTCTTTCAGGAAGGTTGACACCAGTCCCTTATAGGAGTCCTCGATGTAGTTATCAACCAGGCGGAAAATGTTTCTCTTTGCATAGTCCTGTTCCGAGATGAGAGCATAGTATTGATAGGTAGAGCCATATTGCTTATGGCCGATATAGCCTTCACGCTCAAGACGGCGGACAATAGTAGACAATGTGTTGAAATGCGGACGCGGTTCCTCGTAATGTTCGAGCAGTTCCCTGACGAACATGGGACCGTGCTGCCAGAACAGCTCCATCACTTCCCGTTCCTTATTCGTTAATTTCTTCATTTCATTTCCGTTAGTTCGTTTAACATCAATGACGTATTCAGTATCTGGCGGCAAAGATAACTAAAAAAGCAGAAGCGAGCAACTATTTTCTGTAGTTATGCGCTTCCGTTAAATCCTTTAAATAGTTGTTCACCCAGCTTAACATCGTCATGAACCAGCTGATATCTTTTCAGGATTACAACACAAGACATACGAAAAAACCCCGCTCCACAATTGTGGAACAGGGCTACGCTCTGTAAAGATGGCGGCCTCCTACTCTCCCGCATTGCATTGCAGTACCATCGGCGCAGGCGGGCTTAACTTCTCTGTTCGGAATGGGAAGAGGTGGG
>JAEEGK010006448.1_pt1 | contig 28262 bp, 25 predicted proteins | sample 8958771 | NCBI WGS metagenome assembly JAEEGK01 (sample SAMN16246547, study PRJNA631951) | gut metagenome | biome: gut microbiome; feature: rumen; material: SC-attached | host: Bos | place: Iran: Karaj | collected 2018-10 | reverse complement strand
GCGCGTCACGCTGCGCGTGCTGACGTCCCAGGGGCAAGTCAGCTTCGTGGTGGAGGACACCGGCATCGGCATCCCTCCGGAGAACGCCGAACGCATCTTCGAAGAATTCGTGCAGCTGGACGACTTCCGCGACGGCACGGGCATCGGCCTGACCGTCGCCCGCTCGCTGGCGCGCCGCATGGGCGGCGACGTCCGGCTGGACAGCAGCTATTCCGGCGGCGCCCGCTTCATCCTCACGCTCCCGCGCTAGGGGGCATTTCTGGATTCCACAAAAATTCGATATCTTTGCAGCTGTATGGCCGAATCGAATTTCATAGACTACGTCAAGATCTACTGCGCCTCCGGACACGGGGGAGCCGGCAGTTCCCATCTTCACCGCGCCAAATACGTCCCCAAGGGCGGTCCGGACGGCGGTGACGGCGGACGCGGCGGACACATCATCCTGCGCGCCAATCCCCAGTTCTGGACGCTGATCCACCTGAAATACCGCAAGAACATCCACGCCACCGACGGCGAGAAGGGCGGCTCCGCCCTGCGCACCGGCAAGAACGGCGAGGACATCTATCTCGACGTGCCCATCGGCACGGTCGCCAAGAACGCCGAGACCGGCGAGGTGCTCTTCGAGATGATGGAAGCGGGCGAGGAGCGCATCCTCTGCCGCGGCGGCCGCGGCGGCCTGGGCAACGACAACTTCAAGTCCGCCACCCAGCAGACGCCCCGCTACGCCCAGCCGGGCGAAGAAGGGGAGGAAGGGGTCTTTATTCTCGAACTGAAGCTCCTGGCCGATGTCGGCCTCGTCGGATTCCCCAATGCCGGCAAATCGACCCTTCTGGCCACGATCACGGCCGCAAAGCCCAAGATCGCGTCTTATGCCTTCACGACGCTGGAGCCCAACCTGGGCATCGTCCGCTACTACGACGACAAATCCTTCGTGATGGCCGACATCCCGGGCATCATCGAGGGCGCCCACGAAGGCAAGGGCATCGGCATCCGCTTCCTGCGCCACATCGAGCGCAATTCCGTGCTGCTCTTCATGGTCAGCGTGGAGGAAGAAGACATCGCAGGCGCCTACAAGACCCTGCTCTCCGAGCTCAAGCTCTACAATCCCGAGCTGCTCACCAAGCAGCGCGTGCTCGCCATCACCAAGTGCGACCTCATCGACGCCGACCTGGAGAAGATGATCAAGCCGCACCTGCCGCGCAAGGTACCGCACGTGTTCATTTCCTCCAGCACCGGCCAGGGGCTGCAGGAGTTGAAGGATATGCTCTGGAATGCGCTGCAGGCCTAGTCTTTGGCCTTTCCTTTCAGTACGTGGATCCGGTGGAGGGAGACTTCCAGGATCAGGGGCAGACGCCCCTCCAGTTCGCCGTCATATTCGATCAGGTCCGCCGAATCTTCGTTGAGCGGAGCGATTTCGAGTGTCTGGCAGCGGCCGCTGTGGATCAGCGCCGATTCGTGCGTCGTGCCTGAGAAGAGGCGCGGGATTTCCTTGACAAGGTTGCTCAGCTTGGCCTTCGGGACGATCATGTAGTCCAGGAAGCCGTCGTCGTTGTCGGCCTTCGGCACCTGGCGCATACCGCCGCCGGAGTAGGGGCCGTTGCCGACCGCCAGCGAGAAGATCTCGCCGCTGAAGACGTTTTCGCCGTCCGCCCGGACAAGCACCGAGATGGGGCGGAGGTGGAAGATCGTGTGGCGCAGCGCGTTGAGATAGATCATCTTGCCGCGCATGCCGCGCTCCTTCTGGCGGTTCACCCGCTCGCACACGTGGGAGTCGAAACCGATGCCGGCGCAGTTGGCCACGTAGGCGACCCGGCCGCCCGCGCTCGTGCCGCGCACGATGTCCATCCAGCCGAACGAGCCGTCCATCAGCAGCTTCAGCGCGTCCTCGACGTCGTCCGGGACGCGGCAGGACTTGATCCAGTCGTTGCCGGAGCCGATCGGGATGACGGCCAGGTAGAAGTCTTCGGGGGGAGTGCCGGTCTCCTCGCACCAGCTGCAGATGCCGCCCAGCACTTCGTGCAGCGAGCCGTCGCCACCCACCGCGGCGATGCGGCGGTAGCCTTCGGCCGCCGCCTCGCGGGCCAGGGTGACGGCATGTTTCTTGTGGTCAGTCATCGCAGTCACGAAGGCAATGCCCTCTGACTCAAGGAGCCGCTCGGCGGGCACCCACTCAGACATCGTCTTGCCGGAACCGGCGCGGGGATTGACGATGAAATACCACGCGGTTTTTGTTTCAGACATACCACGAAAATAGTATTTTTTTGTTAAATTTGCAATTCTAGCAATATTGGATTATATGGGTAAAGTCATCGCAATAGCAAACCAGAAAGGTGGCGTCGGCAAGACGACCACCGCCATCAACCTGGCTGCCTCGCTCGCCGTCCTGGAGAAGAAGGTGCTGATCATCGATGCGGATCCGCAGGCCAACACCACCTCGGGTCTCAACTTCGCTCCGGACAACGACCAGCAGCGCACCCTCTACGAGGTGATGATCGGCCAGATCGACATCGCGGACGCCCTGATCCAGACGGAGATCGCCAACCTCCATATGATCCCGTCCCACATCAACCTCGTGGGCGCCGAATTCGAGATGCTGGAGGCCGAGGAGCGCGAGTCGCTGCTCAAGAAGGCCCTGGCCCCGATCCGGGACAACTATGACTTCATCATCATCGACTGCTCGCCCTCGCTGGGCATCATCACGGTCAACACCCTCACCGCGGCCGACTCCGTGATCATCCCCGTCCAGCCGGAGTTCTTCGCGCTCGAAGGCCTCGGCAAGCTCCTCCAGACCATCCGTCTGGTGCAGGGCGGCGTCAATCCCGACCTGACGATCGAAGGTTTCGTCGTCACGATGTTCGACGGCCGCACGCGCGTCCACACGCAGGTGCTCGCCGAGCTGCGCGACCATTTCCGCGAGCTCGTCTTCAAGACGGTCATCCAGCGCAACATCCGCCTCAGCGAGGCGCCTTCCCACGGCAAACCGATCATCCTTTACGACATCATGTGCAACGGCTCCACCAACTACCTCAATCTCGCGAGAGAGGTCCTGGAGCATAATGGAGAAACTGTATGAGCAAAGAACCCAGAGGACTCGGCAAGGGCCTGAGCGCCCTGCTCGGCGAAGTGCCCGACGCCGACCAGCTCCGCAAGCCGGTCGGCTATGTCAACAAAGAAATCGTAGGGACCCGTCCCCGCCAGGAAAACACGGCGGACATCCTGCGCATTCCCGTCGACATGATCGAGCCGAACCCCTTCCAGCCGCGCATGTCTTTCGACCAGGTGGCCCTCGAAGAGCTGGCCGCCTCCATCCGTTCGCTGGGGCTCATCCAGCCCATCACCGTACGCCGCATCACGGACCGCCGCTACCAGATCATCAGCGGCGAGCGCCGCTACAAGGCCTGCCGCCTCGCCGGCATGACCACGATTCCGGCCTACATCCGCGACGCCAACGACCAGGGCATGCTGGAGATGGCCATCGTGGAGAACGTCCAGCGCGAGGACCTCGACCCCATCGAGCTCGCCCTCAGCTACCGCCGCCTGATCGACGAATGCCAGCTCACGCAGGACAATCTCGCCGAGCGCGTCGGCAAGAAGCGCGCTACCGTGGCCAACACCCTCCGCCTGCTCAAGCTGCCCGCCAAGGTGCAGCACGACATCAAGGTCGGCCTGCTGAGCGCCGGCCACGCCAAGGCCATCCTCGGCGTCGAGACGCCAGAGGTCCAGGAGCAGCTCTGCGACCTGGTCATCCGCGACGGCCTGTCCGTCCGCGAGCTGGAGAGCCTCGTGCGCAAGCTGCAGGTCGATCCGGACGCCGCCAAGGCCAAGGTCCGCAACGCCCGCGCCACGCAGCAGCTCCCGCAGGACTACTACCGCATCCTGGAGCATGTCGGCAAATATTTCTCCAACGACATCTCGCTGAAGCGCAGCCCCTCCGGCAAGGGCGTGATGACCATCCACTTCCAGTCCGACGAGGAAGTCCAGAAATTTGTCAAAGCGCTCGAAGAGAAGCAGTTCTGATGAAGGGGAGGAGGCTGTTCGGCGTGTTGGCGATGGCGGTCCTTTTGGCCGCCGTTTCCTGCATGGACGCTTCCGCCCAGATCTTCAAGGAGCAGGCCTTCAACCAGCAATACAATGACGATCCGGCATCGGACGCCGATTCCACGGACGTCCTGTTCTCCTTCAAGGAATACTTCGGCGGCCTCGCCCACAAGAACGAGATCCGCATCGGCACGATGACCGCCGGCTCCGTCGTCTTCATCGGCGGCTCGCAGATCTACAACCGCCAGGCCTGGAAGCTCCCGATCGTCTATTCGGCCATCGGCGGCAGCCTGGGCGCCGGACTCGTCCTCAATGCCAAAGGCAACAAGGAAGCCGCCAAATACTGTTTCATCGGCGCCGGCGTCGCCTACTGGGCCACGCTGATGGACGGCGTGATCAACTTCAAGCCCAGCGTCTATCCCCATCCCGGCAAGGCCACGCTCTATTCGATCCTGGTCCCGGGCCTCGGGCAGATCTATAACCGCGAATACTGGAAGCTTCCGCTCTATCTGGGCCTCATGGCCTTCACCATCAACGGCTATGCGTCCAACAAGGCCAATTTCGAGCGTTTCCGCGACATCTACATCGCCGCCTCCGACCGGGAGACCTACGACGGTCCGATCTCGGCCGACCAGGCCCTCTACTACCGCGACGCCTACCGGCGCTACCGGGACTACTATGCCCTGGGCATCGCCGCCGTCTACCTCCTGCAGATCATCGACGCCAACGTCTTCTCGTATATGCACAATTTCGAGGTGGACGACGACATCGCCCTCAAGGTGGCCCCGGCCTTCATCCTGCCGGAAAACCAATTTGCATCCATCAACCCCGTCTCCCAGCCGGCGGCCTTCGGGTTCCGGATGGGCATAACCTTTTGAAAATGAGAAAATCCCATATCCTGATCGTCCTGTTGTCCATCCTTTGCCTGCCGCTTTCCGCCCAGACGGAGCGCGAGACCGAATCCATCGTCCTGGAGCAGGGCCGGCAGACCAAAGAGAAGAAGCCGTTCCGCGAGGTGCTCAACGACCTCTTCAAGCGCCCGGGCACCAGGCAGATCCGGCAGGAGAACGAAGTGCTCCGCAGCGAACTGGATTCGCTGCAGCTGCTGGTGGACAGCCTCCGCGGGCGTGTCTACCTGGACGAGCGGGAGATCGCCGTGCTCGAGCGGGAGGAGCAGCAGGGGAGTTTCGAATACACGCCCGAGGAGCAGGACAGCCTGCTGCAGCTCTGGTACAAGAATACGCTGGCGACCGACTTCGACGCCGTCAACGAATACAACATGGACTCCGTGCGCTTCTCGTCCAACGTCTCCGACGCCGAGATGATGCGCCGCCTGTCGGCGATGAATTCCTTCATCACGCTGCCCTACAACGATGTCGTCAAGAACTACATCATCCTCTATTCCGAGCGCATGCCCTCCAAGATGGGCCGCGTGCTCGGCCTGAGCAGCTATTATTTCCCGATCTTCGAGGACATCCTGCTCCGCTACGGCCTCCCGCAGGAGCTCAAGTACATGGCCATCATCGAGTCGATGCTCAACCCGGTCGCGACTTCCCGCGCCGGCGCGCGCGGCATCTGGCAGTTCATGTACCAGACGGGCGTGGGCTACGGCCTGGAGATCAATTCCTTCGTGGATGAGCGCCTGGACGTCGAGAAGGCCGTCGAGGCCGCCGCGCGCTATCTGCGCGACGCCTACCGCACCTTCGGCGACTGGGCCCTGGCCATCAGCTCCTACAACTGCGGCGCCGGCAACGTCTCCAAGGCCATCCGCCGCGCGGACGGCCGCCGCGACTTCTGGAGCATCTACGAATACCTCCCGCGTGAGACGCGCGGCTATGTGCCCGCTTTCGTGGGCGCGATGTACGCGATGACCTATTATCGCGAATACGGCATCGCGCCGCAGCAGACGGGCATGCCGGTGCAGACCGACACCTTCATGATCCGCCGCAACCTCCATTTCGACCAGATCGAGGCGGTGGTGGGCGTGCCCAAGTCCGAGCTGCAGAACCTCAATCCGCAGTATGTCAACGACATCATCCCCGGCAACAACCATCCCTACGTCCTCAAGCTGCCCTACAAGTGGACCAGCACGTTCCTGGACGCCAACCGCGATTCGCTCTACGCCTACAAGGCCGACTCGCTGCTCAGCGGCAAGGTGCTGGCCGACGTCGGATCCGGCCGTTCCGGCAAGTCTGCCGGCAAGGGCTCTTCCAGCCAGCAAAGGATCGCCTACAAGGTCAAGAGCGGGGATTTCCTGGGCAAGATCGCGTCGAAGTACGGCGTGACCATCAACCAGCTCAAGAGCTGGAACAACCTGCGCTCCAACAGCATCCAGATCGGCCAGACGCTCTATATCTACAAGAACGGCGGTCCCGCGGTCTCGCAGGGGAGCGGCAGCAAGTCTTCCGGCAGCGGCAAGAGCGGCAGCAAGCCCCAGACCGTGACCTACACGGTCAAGTCGGGCGATTCGCTCTCCAAGATCGCCAGCCGCTACAGGGGCGTCACCGTCAACGACATCAAGGCCGCCAACGGCCTCAAGTCCGACGCCATCCGCGCCGGCCAGAAGCTGAAAATCCCGCAGAAATAATCTCCGGACGGCAGACCGCTGCCGTTCGGAATGCTATTTTTTGTAGTATTTGGGCCAGCAGGAGGAGAGATAGGCCTTGAGGTTGTCCTCCTGGCGGTTGGGCTGCGGCTCGTAGAAAACGGTGCCGGAGAGCTTCTCAGGCAGGAATTCGAGGTCCGTGAAATGCCCGGGGAAGTCGTGGGCGTATTTGTAGCCGTCGGCATAGCCCAGATCCTCCATCAGCTTGGTGGGCGCATTGCGCAGATAGAGCGGCACGACGGCCGTCTGGTCGGCCTTGGCCGCGGCAAGCGCCTTGTCGATGGCCAGATAGGCCGAATTGCTCTTGGGCGAGCTGGCGAGATATACCGCACACTCGCTGAGCGGGATACGCGCCTCCGGCATTCCGATGGAATGCACGATGCGGAAGGTGGCGTCCGCCAGCAGCAGCGCGTTGGGATTGGCCAGGCCGATGTCCTCGGCCGCCAGAATACAGAGCCGGCGCGCGATGAAGAGCGGATCCTCGCCCCCGTCCAGCATCCGCGCCATCCAGTAGACCGCCGCATTGGGATCCGACCCGCGGACGCTCTTGATGAAGGCGGAAATGATGTCGTAGTGCATCTCGCCGCCCTTGTCGTAGATGGCGACATTCTCCTGCAGACACTCCGTGACCGTGCGGTTGTCGATGACGACCGGATCGGACTTGCCGAGCTGCGCGTCCACCACGATCTCCAGGATATTCAACAACTTACGCGCGTCGCCGCCGCTGTGGCGGAACAGCGCGTCCGTCTCCTTGACCTCGATCCGGCGCTCCTTGAGGACCTCGTCCTCGTGCAGCGCCCGGTCCAGCAGCCGCTGCAGGTCCGCGACCTCCAGCGACTTCAGCACGAAGACCTGGCAGCGCGACAGCAGCGGCGTGATCACCTCGAAGGAAGGATTCTCCGTGGTGGCGCCGATCAGGATGACGGTACCGGCCTCGACAGCCCCCAGGAGGGCATCCTGCTGGGCCTTGTTGAAGCGGTGGATCTCGTCGATGAAGAGGATGGGCGCGCCGGCAGGGGAGAAGAGCGACTTGGCCTTGGCCGCGTCGATCACCTCGCGCACGTCCTTGACGCCCGAGCTCACGGCCGAAAGCGTATAGAACTCCCGGTCCAGCGTCCCGGCGATGATGCGCGCAAGGGTGGTCTTGCCGACGCCCGGCGGCCCCCAGAGGATAAAGGAAGACAAAGCGCCCGAGTCCATCATGTTCCGCAGGATGCATCCCGGACCGACCAGATGCTGCTGACCGACGTAGTCGGACAACTTTTGGGGCCTCATCCGCTCCGGAAGCGGCGGTAACATTTTTGTTACAGCGTCGAACACTTTTGTTTTATATCCTAATATTCAAGCTTCTTAATGTAAGAGCGGCGGCGTTTCTTGCTGACGGGGTTGAACTCCCGGAACTGGCCCTGATTCTTCAGGTTCGTCTCCAGGACGGCGTTGCTTTCGCAGTGCTTGATGCCCATCGCGCTGAACTTCCTGAACATGTCCATGAAGACCAGGGAGTTCACGCCGCTGTTCTGGTAGTCCGGACGGACGCCGATCAGCAGGAGCTCGGCCACGTCGCCGTGCTTGAGGAACATCGCCTTGAGCAGCGGCCACCAGCCGAAGGGGAAGAGCTTGCCGCGGGTCTTCTGCAGGGCCTTGACGATCGACGGCATCGAGATGCCGAAGGCGACCAGCTCGCCCTGCTCGTTCTCGACCATCGACAGGAAACGGAGATCCAGGATGCTCAGGTAGAAACCGAGATACTTCTCCGCCATGTGGTCCGGCAGGACCGTGAAGTTGTAGAGGTCCTTGTAGCATTCGTTGATGCAGCGGAACACCTTGTGCCCATAGTCCTCCTTGCGGATGATCCTGCGGGTCAGCTGGCGGACATGGACGTTGGCGCGCTTCGCGATGATGTCGGCCAGGCGCGGCCAGCGCTCGGGCATCTCGTCCGGGACGGTCACGATGTATTCGATCCAGTCAGCGTCCTTGCCGAAGCCCATCTCGGCCAGATAGTCGTTATAATAAGGGTGATTGTAGATCAGCGCCATGGTGCTCAGCTGGTCGTAGCCCTCGATGAGCATGCCCTCGGGGTCGAAATCCGTGAAGCCCAGCGGGCCCACGACCGACTCCATCTGGAACTTGCGGCCGAATTCGTAGACCTTGTCCATCAGGGCCTGGGCGACCTCCTTGTCCTCGATGAAGTCATACCAGCCGAAGCGGACCTCCTTGTGGTTCCACTGCTCGTTGGCCTTGTGGTTGACGATGGCGGCCACGCGGCCGGCCAGCTCGCCATCCTTGTAGGCCAGATAGAGCTCCGAGTCGCAGAACTCCTGTGCAGCACCTTTCTCCTGGTCCAGCGTGTCCATCTGGTCGAACACGAGGGGCGGGACATAATAAGGGTTGTCACGGTACAGTTTCTCCGGGAAATTGACGAACTTCTTGAGCTCGGAACGGGTCCGGACAGGACGAATCTCGATAGACATTTTGGATAGGTTCTAGTTGTTTTCAGTACTGCGAAGATAGTATATTCATAGGAAAATATCAAAGATTTGGCTATATTCGTCTCATGCTCTGGAAGACTCATATCCGGCTCGCCGCTGTCCTGCTGCTCATGCTATCCGGCCCTCTGGCCAAAGGACAGGAAGCCCTGCTGGGCCTTTTCAATTCGCCCAAGGGCATCGGAGTCACGGCCATGGTCGGGAGCGACTGGGGCAATGAGACCAACATCATCACGCTCCGGACGGACTTCTACGGCATCCTCGGCGGACGCACCCAAAACATGGGCGTCTGCGTGACCTACTCCCACGACTACGCCATCTACCAGCTCTGGCAGGACCAGTTCGACCTGACCCTGCACGCCGGGGCGGGCGGCCAGATCGGCTATGTCCACGACTGGGAGAAGGGCCTGTTCGTCCCGCTCGACCGCGACCTCGAACACAAGATGGGCCTCGCCGTCGCCCTGGTCGGCAACATCGGCCTGCGCTTCGACTTCGACCGCCTGACGCTCGACCTCAGCTTCGGCCTCGCGCCCGGCATCCACCTCCGCACGGACGAAGAGACGGGCGCCGTGCTGCTGGCCTTCTACCGGGCCGGCATCTACAACGCCTACTACCCGCAACTCAATATCATGTACCGCTTCTGATGATGGGACGCAAATTATTAATAATCATTATTCTGCTCTCGTCATTCGCGGCGAGCGCGCCCGCGCGCGTGCTGCCTTCCGGGCCGCCCTTCAACCGCTTCCGGGTCGGGGTGGAGTGGGGATACACCCAATGCATCTTCGGCTACCGGGACTACAACTTCTTCAGCGAAGAGGGCTACCGCGTCTACGACCGTTCCTACGGCTTCCACTGGGCCTCCAACGCCCAGCTCACGCTCCAGGTCGGCTACGCGCTCAGCGAGCGCCACCTGGTCTCGCTGCTGGGCGGCTACATCGGGATGGGCAAGGACAACCGCCTCATACCGGTCGCCGCCCGCTACACCTTCTTCCCGCGCTCGCTCTACGAAGACGGCGTCTTCGCCTACGCGCAGGCGGGCGCCGCGTGGCACTTCTACTCGATGGCCGGGCAGACGGCCCTGCTGGGCGCCGGCGGCGCCGGCTACCGTTTCCGGCTCAGCGACGACTGCAGCATCGACCTGCTCGTGGGGTTGAAGTACCTGCGCGACCATCCCAAGCTGATCGACCCCGACAGGGGCATCAACGTGCCAGAGCACAATATCCGCAAAAACGTCGCGGGATATTGTGCCCTGGATATCTCGATCGCTGTCAGCTTCTAGCTCAGAAGAGGCGGTCCACCGCCGCGATGATCTCTTCGGCGGACATTTCCGGATTCAGGATCAGGTCCGGCTCCTTGAGGACATAGCCCTTGGCCAGGGAGGCGAGGGTGCCGCCGCCCGTGCAGTTGAGCATGATGCATTCGTCCTTGGCCACCACGCCGGCCTCGACGGCCTGCGCCAGCGCGGCCACGGCGGCGCAAGGGGCGGGGAGGAGGTCGTAGCCCTCGAGGTTGCGGAACTGCAGCAGCCAGTACATGATGTCGTCGTTGCTGCAGGTGAAGGTATCGCCCTTGCTCGCGCGGAGCACGTCATACACGCCGCCGGCGAGGCTGTAGGGCGGTTTGCGGTTGGCCAGCACCTTGGCGAGGATAACCTCGGCGCCGCGGCGTCCCTCGGCGGGGTCCAGCGCGGCGAGGGCGCGGGACTGCGCCTTCCAGGAATCGTGGATCAGCGTGAACGGGCGGTTCTGCGCCATATACACGCGCATCTTGTTGGGGCCGAAACGGCCGTCGGCGGCCAGGCGCTCGGCGTTCTCCCAGGCCGCGATGGCGCCGGTGCCGGAGCCGACCGCCTGGAAATAGGCGTCGGGGATGCGGCCGGCCTTCTCCACGCAGCTGAGCAGGGTCGTGCCCATGCCGTCGCGGCGCGCCACGTTCTTGGCGCCGCCTTCGAGGAAATAGCGGGGATTCTGCGCGAGTTTCTCGCCCAGGGCGATGGCGTCATAGTAGTCGCAGCCGTGCGGGGCGGCGACCACCTTGACGCAGCGGTTCAGCTTCTTGTGGAACCAGAGGTCGTGCTTGTTGTCTTCCGGGATGCAGATGACCACCGGGATGTCGTTGTCGGAGCAGACCTGCGCGAAGGCGCGGGCGGTGTTGCCGGCCGACTGGACCACGAGCACGCGTTCTTCCTTCTTGTCCATGCGTGCGCACACGCTGAAGGCCTCCGTCTCCTTGAAGGAGCAGGTCTCCATCTTGGCGCCGATCTTGGGGTTCCAGCCCGAGAAGGTGATATACAAGTTGTTCAGTCCGAGAAACTTGGCCAACCCTTTCGACTTGTACGTGACCGGCGCGCAGGAGTTCTTGAGCGTCCTGCGGACGGGCATCCATTCCGCATAGCGGTACAGGCCCTTGAGGTCGTCACGGGGCGTGAAACGCTTCTGGGCATATACGGCCCGGACCAGGGACGGCTCGACGCCCTGCGGGTCGGAAAGGTCCCAGCCATGGTCGTCGAAAACCCGGCCGGTCGCCACGTTCATCAGTTGATACTGGGTAGGTTGAAATTTCATATCGGAAGATTTTACATTTTCAGGAAAAGCCAGGTATAGTAGCCGAAGAAGGCCAGCAGCATCAGGATCGCCTCCCAGCGGTCGATGTGGGTCTTGCGCCCGGTGTAGGTCCACAGCCAGACCATCACGGCGCTGCCCAGCAGCACGCCCAGGTCCGCCCAGGTCAGCGCGACGGTCGAGAGGGGAGTCACCACGGAGGAGGCGCCGAGGATCAGCAGGATATTGAAAACGTTGGATCCCAGCACGTTGCCGAGAGCCAGCTGGTCCTTCTTCTTGGCCGCGGCCACGATGCACGTGGCCAGCTCCGGGAAGGAAGTGCCGCCGGCGAGCAGCGTGATGGCGATGAACTTGTCGGACACGCCCACGGCGCGCGCGATGGCGGTGGCGTTGTTGACGAACAGCTGGCCGCCGAAGATCAGGCCGGCCAGGCCGCCGGCGACCATCAGGATGGCCAGCCCGAGGCTCCGGACCTTCGCCCCGGCCTCCTCCTCCTGCGCGCCCGCGTCGGACTTGAAGCAATAGACCATATAAGCCACGAACACCAGCAGGAAGGCGACGCCTTCCCAGCGGGTGAGCCGCTGGCCGGTCAGGCCCAGGGCGACGAACAGGAAGGTGACCAGCAGCGTGATCGGGATGTCCCGGCGGCTGTTGGACCGGGTCACGGCCACCGGCGCGATGACGGCGGTCATGCCCAGGATGAGCAGGGTATTGAAAATGTTGGAGCCGACCACGTTGCCGACCGAGATGTCGGCATTGCCCTGCAGGGCGCCGGTCAGGCTCACGACGAGCTCCGGGCAGCTGGTGCCGAACCCCACGATGGTCAGTCCGATCACGAATTCGCTGATGCCGGCCCGGCGGGCGATGGCGGACGAACCGTCCACCAGGAAGTCGGCGCCGAAGATGATCAGCGCCAGGCCCGTCAGCAACAAGACGATCTGCAGGATCATGCCTCTTCGCCCTCCTTGTCGATCCGGTCCAGGCAGCAGACGTTCTCTACATGGTAGGTGTGGGGGAACATGTCCACGGGCTGGACGTCCGTAATCTTATAGTCGGCGCTCATCATCTCCATGTCGCGCGCCTGCGTGGCAGGATTGCAGCTCACGTAGACGATCCGGCGCGGCGCGGCGGCCAGGATGGTCTTGACCACGTCGGGGTGCATGCCGGCGCGCGGCGGGTCCGCGATGATGACGTCGGGCCGGCCGTGCTGCGCGATGAATTCTTCCGTGAGGACGTCCTTCATGTCGCCGGCAAAGAATTCGCAGTTGGAGATGCCGTTGCCCTGCGCGTTGATCTTGGCGTCCTCGATGGCCTCGGGGACGTATTCGATGCCGATGACGCGCTTGGCGCGCCCGGCCACGAACTGGGCGATGGTGCCCGTGCCGGTGTAGAGGTCGTAGACCGTCTCGGAGCCCGTCAGGCCCGCGAATTCGCGCGTGACGGAGTAGAGCTTGTAGGCCTGTCCGGTGTTGGTCTGGTAGAAGGACTTGGGGCCGATCTTGAAGCGAAGGCCCTCCATCTCCTCATAGATCGCGGGCTCGCCGCAATGCAGGATGCAGGTCTGGTCGCCGATCGTGTCGTTCTTCTTGTCGTTGATGACGTAGTAGAGGGAGGTGATCTGCGGGAATTCGGCCGCCACGGCGTCCAGCAGGGGAGCGCGGTCGGGGAAATCCTCGCCGAAGCAGACGATCAGCATCACCGCGCCCGCGTCCGTCGTGCGGACGAACATGTTGCGCAGCTGGCCGCGGTTGGCGCGGATGTCGTAGAACGACACGCCGTGATCCAGGCACCAGTGCTTGATGAACAGGCGGATGGCGTTGGTCGGCTCGGGCTGCAGGTGGCAGCGTTCGATGTCGAGCACCTTGTCGAAATATTTGCCGACATGGAAGCCCAGGCCGGGCTCGCTCTCCATCCCGGAGGCGATCTCCTCATACGTCATCCAGCGCTTGCTGGAAGCGGAGAATTCGAGTTTGTTGCGATAATAGCGGATCTTGTCCGAGCCGAGGATCGGGCGGAATTCGGGCACCTCGAGGTGGCCGATGCGGGTCAGCTGGTCGTAGACCTGGCGCTGCTTGGCGGCCAGCTGGATCTCGTAGGGGAGCGGCTGCCAGCGACAGCCTCCGCACACGGCGAAATGGTCGCAGAACGGCTCCAGACGCTGCTCGGAAGGCTTGACGAGCTTGATGATCGTGCCTTCCATCCAGGCTTTCTTCTTGCGGACAAGACGCACGTTGACGACATCTCCCGGGACCGCGAAGCCGACGAAGACCACCTGGCCTTCCGGCGTGTGGGCGATGGCTTTGCCCTCCGCCGCGACGGATTCGATGACGAGGTTCTCGAGGATGATGTCCAGTTTGCTGTGTCTTGACATATATATAAATCAGAAATATCTGTCAAAGATAGTAATTATTCTGGACATCCCGTTTTCACGGCCGGGCACATAATTTGCTTTTACCCCCTTCGAATACATAAATCAAAGGTACTATGAAGAAGTTTTACCTACTGCTCGCACTGCTCCTCATCCTCGCCGGATGCGGCCCTGTCCGCTATTACCGGGGAGAAGGCTACCGGGTCCCGAGCGTCCAGGAGCAGCTTGACCGCCGATCCTACAATCTGATCGTCGAGCGCGAAATGCGCTACAACAGACGGGCTCAGTCCCGCACCGGCCGCACCGCCAGCGCGGTCGACATTCCCGATTTCGTCATTTCCGTGAACGGAGACCGGCTCCACAACACGCGGGAAGGGCACGTCGACTACGTCATCTCCAGATACCGGGACTACAAGAACCGCCAGTACCGGACCATCCGGTTCACGAACTGCTACCGTTACGGCCACTCGATCGAAGGGAAATACGAACTCACCGTCTATCCCAACGGCTATTTCCGCCTCACCGTCCGCAGCCGCAACGACGCGGTCCGGCACGAATACGAAGGGCGGATGGAGCGCAGCTTCGCCGCCACGGGACGCTATCACAGGAGATAACCGAACCCGTTTTTTGCTATCTTTGCGGCCGCAATGGCCGTACAGAAGAGAAATATGTTATGCTGCGCGGCCGCCTTCCTGGCGGCCGTCGCCGTGCTTCAGGCACAGGAAACGATTGAAGAAGTGACCGTAAGCGCCACGCGCGCGCCCCTGACCGTCCACCAGTCCGCCCGGATGGTGACGGTACTCGATACCCTGCAGATCCGCTCCGCCCCCGTGCAGAGCGTCAACGACCTGCTCAAATACGCCGTCGGCGTGGACGTGCGCCAGCGCGGCGCGATGGGCATCCAGACCGACATCGGCATCCGCGGCGGCACCTTCGACCAGATCGCGGTCCTGCTCAACGGCGTCAACATCAGCGACCCGCAGACGGGCCACCTGGTGATGGACCTGCCGGTGGACCTCTCGGAGATCGACCGCATCGAGATCCTCGAGGGCCCGGCCGGCCGCGTCTACGGCACCTCTTCGCTGGTGGGCGCGATCAACATCGTCACCCGCACGGAAGGGGAGTCCGGCGCCGACCTGCGTCTGCAGGGCGGCTCGTTCGGCACCTGGAGCGGCGGGGTGCGCGCCAACCTGGCGAAGGGGCGCTGGAACAACCAGATTTCGGCCTCCTACGGCCGCTCGGACGGGTTCAGCCGCAATGCGGCGGGCAGCCTGAACGCCGACTGGCAGATGCTGAAGAGCTTCTACCAGGGCAGCTGGAGCAGCCCTGAAATGGACATCCGCTGGCACCTCGGCCTGAGCTCCAAGGACTACGGCGCCAACACCTTCTACAGCGCCCGCTTCGACGACCAGTTCGAGCACGGGCTCAAGACCTTCGCCGCCGTGCAGGCGGAGACGAAAGGGCGCCTGCACCTGCATCCGGTCCTGTACTGGAACCATTCTGCGGACCGCTTCGAACTCTACCGCGGCGACGCGTCGCGCGTCCCGTTCAACTACCATAGTACCAACGTGTTCGGCGCCAACCTCGGCGGCTGGACCTCCTGGGCCCTGGGCCGGACGGCCTTCGGGGCGGAGCTGCGCCGCGAGCAGATCGCGAGCACCGCGCTCGGCGAGCCGCTGGCGCAGCCGCGCGCCATCCGCGGCACGCAGCGCAGCTACGACAGGGGACTGGGCCGCACGCACGTCAGCCTCTATCTGGAGCACAACGTCATCCTGCGCTGGTTCACGGCGTCCGCCGGCGTCGCCGCCATCCGCAACAGCTGGGGCGACCAGCCCTTCCGGCTCTATCCGGGCGCGGACCTGAGCGTACGCATCGGCGCCCGCTGGAAGGCGTACGCCTCCTGGAACACCTCGCTGCGCCAGCCCACCTTCACGGAGCTGTATTATTCCGTCGGCGGACACGCCGCCGACAAATACCTCCGCCCCGAGCGGATGCAGGCTTTCGAGTTGGGAATCAAATACTTGTGCCCGGGAATCAGCGCCGTTGCATCCGTCTACCGCCACCAGGGGACCGACATGATCGACTGGATCAAGGACCTGACGCTAGGGGAGGACGCCCTCTGGGTGTCCGTCAACCATACGCAGGTCAACACGCTGGGCGAGGAGCTCTCGCTGCGCGTGCAGCCCGGCGTCCTGCTGGGCCGGGACGCGTTCTTCCTGCGCTCGTTCAACGCCGGCTACGCCCACATCGACCAGGACAAGGCGCTCGAGCCTGGCCTGCAGTCCGCCTACGCGCTGGAATACCTGCGCAACAAGCTCGTGCTGCAGGCGGATTTCCAGCTGACGGAGCCGCTCTCGCTGAACGTTTCCTACAGCTGGCTGGACCGGGTGGGCAATTATGAAGCCTTCGAGGGCGGGAAAAGCCTCGGGCAGCGCGCCTACGAGCCGTATTCGCTGCTCGACGCGCGCCTGACCTGGGACGCGCGCCGCTGGCGTTTCTTCCTGGAAGGCAGCAACCTGCTGAACATCAGCTACTACGACCACGGCAACATCCCGCAGCCCGGCATCCGCCTGCAGGCCGGCGTCCTCGTCCGGATCCGGTAGGGAGGCATGTTATTTGCATGGATAAATCCTAAAAAATAACACTATGAAACGCATTCTCATCCTGTTTTCGGCATTCTTTCTTGCCCTCTGCGTCAACGCCCAGAACCCGTCCAAATCGGTCCAGGAGATCCTCGACGGCCGTTATTATAAACTGCTTATCGAACGCGAAGTCGTCAACCGCTGGGAAAAAGCGAACGAATCGTTCGCCATCGGACTGGGCGGCGGCAACGGTCTCGTCGACCAGCCGAAGGCCGACATCAACAGCCAGGAAGTGCTCGTCTCGGACCACTGGATCATCGTAAACAACGACAAGATGACCAGCCGTATCGGCGATATCCTCGACTATCAGTTGGCAGGCGACGGCGACGTCAATAAGAAATACCGGAAATCCGCCAATGACAACATTGGACTCCGCGAATTCGAAATCACTGAGTATAAAGACGTTGCCAAGAAGAACAAACGGAACATCGACCTCACGGCGTACCATGAGTCCGGTGTCCATTTCTCCTTTAAAATCTCCGTCACGTCCAAAGGGTTGTTCAATGTGCGCGTGTTCGACAAGGACGGCAACCAGGTCCGCGAGTACAAAGGCGTCCTGGATATGAATTACGGCCAATAGGGGGTTCGTCCCCTATTGACAACTTAACATAATATAAATTGTGTAACAAACGAGGCAGGGGACCTAGAGCGCCTGCTTCGCGTCCACCGGACCGGCGTAGATGCCGAGGAAAATCTTGCGCAGCTCTGCCCTGTCGAGCCGGCGCTCGAGTTTGCCGAGCTTGTGGCCGATGTATTTCTCGAACGCGGCGAGATCCTGCTCCGTGTATTTGCCCGCTTCGGCAAACTCGTGTTTGTCGTACAGCAGGTCGTGCGCCATGTAATTGGTCTTCCAGAGCTTGTAGCCCGCGATGATGCGGCGGTCGAGCAGATGGCGGATGGACTGGTAGCGGTCGTTCTTCTCGCATTTGGAGGCCTCGAAGATCTCCTCCGCCGTGAGCGGCTCCTCGATCTCCAGATGGATGTGCCCCTTGGCCTGGCGGATGCCCGTCAGGATGCTGTGCAGGTCTTCGTCTTCCTTCTTGATATACGGTCCCTCGCGGCGCAGCAGCACTTCCCGCGCCTTGCGCGCGTCGCAGGACTCGTATTCATAGGAAATGCTCATCGGGACGATGTTCAGCTCGCGGAAATTCTCCTCGAACGTGCCCGTGCCGCTCATGTCGAACATCTTGAGCAGGCCCTGCTCCGTCGTGTCCAGGCCGTTCTTGGTGCGGCCCTCGCGCTGCGCGATCCAGATGGACGCGCCGCCGGACGTGATCCGCTCGCGGATGTATTGCGACAGGCGCTGCGACGAGAGATACAGCTCGCGGGCCTTGATGCCGCGGATGACCTTGATCATGCGGTTGGAGCGCAGCAGGTCCTCCAGCAGCTGGCTGGTGACGAGGTTCGACCCCACGCAGATCTCCGTGAACGGCAGCCCCGCCTGCTTCATCACATACTGGATGAGCGCCGGGTCGAGCACGATGTCGCGGTGGTTGGAAACGGCCAGGAAACGGCCCTGGATGCCCTTGAGATGCTCGATTCCGCTGCAGGTGAAGCCGTCGGAAGTCCGGGCCAGGATGCCGTCGATCACGCCCATCATCACTTCGTTCTGGAACTGGTCGATGCTGCCGATGCCGCGGAGCATGTGGCTCATCGCGGAGGCAGGGACCGACGGGAAAAGATATTTGGACACCACCGGCATCATCGGGTGCCGGGACATCCGGGCAAGGGCCTCTACGGCCTCTGCATCCGTATACGGGCGTATGTCCTCGAATTCATTCTCGTTCATACCCAGCAAATTTACGAAATCAGCGTCTAAAAAGCAAAGATGAGTCGCCGTAGCTCAGGAAACGGAAGCCGTTCGCCAGGGCGTAATCATAAATCGTGTGCCAGTCGCCGCCCACGAAGGCGGAGATCAGCAGCAGCAGCGTGCTCTGCGGCTGGTGGAAATTGGTCACCATCGCGTCCACCACGCGGAAGCGGAATCCGGGCACGATGATGATGCGCGTGCCCACCGTCAGCTCCTGCAGCCCGTTGGCGTCCAGATACGCGATGATGGCGTCCAGCGCCTCCTCCAGGCTCGGCGCGTCTTCGCCCAGCCCGTACGGCGCCCACTGCTCCACGTCGGCCGGTTTGCCCGTCTGCAGGCAGCTCAGGCCCACATAATAGAGGGATTCGAGCGTGCGCACGGAAGTCGTGCCGACGGCCACGACGGGGCGCTTGCGCTCGCGCAGGCGGACCAGCAGGTCGCGGCTCACCACGAACGGCTCGCGGTGCATCGGATGCTCCGACACGAGCGAGCTCTTGACCGGCAGGAACGTCCCCGCGCCCACGTGCAGGCACACGCGCTCGATGTCGATCCCCTTGGCGGCGATCTCGTCCAGCACCCGCTGGGTGAAATGCAGGCCGGCCGTAGGAGCCGCCACGGAGCCGCGGATGTGCGCGTAGAGCGTCTGGTAGCGCTCCAGGTCGATGGCCTCCGTGTCGCGGTTCAGATACGGTGGAATGGGCACGCGGCCGCAGCGCTCGAGCAGCTCGGAGAACGGGATGCCGCCCTCCCAGCGGAATTCGACGACGCCGGTCTGGCCTTCGCGGCTGATCAGCCGCGCCTTGGGCCATACGCCCTCGAATTCATCGCCCTCCAGGGTGAGGATTTCGTCGTTTTTCCAGCGTTTGGCGTTGCCGATCACGCATTTCCAGCGGCAGGTCGCCCTGGCGGCGAAATTGGTGTTGTATTCGGCCGGCGCGTCAGGCTCCAGGCAGAAAACTTCGATATGCGCGCCCGTGGGCCGCTTGAAGAACAGGCGGGCAGGGACGACCTTGGTGTCGTTGAATACCATCAGGGCCCCTTCGGGCAATTCCTCCGCGAGATGGCGGAATTTGCGCTCCGCGACCTGACCGTCGCGATAAACGAGCAATTTGGACGCGTCGCGCTCCGGAAGCGGATATTTGGCGATCCGCTCGTCAGGGAGCGGATAGTTGTAATCTTCTATATGAAGGACAGGTATCATGCTGCAAAGATACGGCTTTTTCACGGGGCGGACAAGGTGTATTTTTGTTAACTTTTGTGAAAAGATTGTAAACATTTGGAAAGTTTACAAATGTTTTATCCCCAGCGCGCCCGGGGCGTTGAAAAGTGCGATAAGAAAAAGTGATTGCAGATTTATGTATCAAGATATTTGCTCAAACTCAATACTTTACGAGATTCAACTGCAGTTAACAATGATGTTGATTCCGGTTCGCGACCCCGATTTTCGGGGTTTCACCTGTTAATTACATAGTAAGCTAACTAACTGATTGAATCTATATCAATAAATTAGGCTCGGTTTCCTCAATTAAGGGTTAACCATGCTCTCCCCTATCTTATTAACAAGCTGTCAACAGTTGCCATTTGTAACTGTTGATTCTGTGAAAAAGATTCGTTACTTTTGTAAACAAATCGTTTCGAAATATGAACAAGCGTCTTCAGCAGTTTTTGGCCGCCGAGAACATCAGCCAGGCCCAGTTCGCCGAGACCCTCGGCGTCGCACGCGCCAGCGTCTCCCACATCCTGTCCGGACGCAACAAGCCAGGCTTCGATTTTCTCGAGAGTATGATCCGCCACTACCCTGCCCTCAATTTTGAGTGGCTTCTCACGGGCCGTGGAAGGATGTACGACAGCGCAAAACCTGCCCCTGAGGCCCCTGCAAGGCCGGTTTCTCCCCTGCCCGCCGAGCCGGAAGACTCGCTCTTCGGCGAACCCGGATACCGGCAGGAAACCGTCGCCGAGGCCCCCATCCAGCCGCAAAACAGCTATACCGACGATTTAGTTAGCAAGACGCAAGTCATTAATAATAAGAAGAATATTTCTAAAATAGTCGTCTTCTACTCCGACGGCACCTTCCAGGAAATCCCATAATCAAAAGAAATATGTATCTTTGTACTTATGGGATTGTACGGAATTCTGATCAAACCCTTCGTCCGTAGAAGGGACATCGAGAGCGCCTCGCGGATTGCCCTCCGCTATTTCGAGCTGATCGAGAAGATTCCCGGCGGCCGCCTGATCAGCCGCTGGATCCACCGCAACCGCCCGGAGGGCCTCCAGCGCGAGGTTTTCGGCCTGGATTTCTATAATCCGGTCGGTCTGGGCGCCGGCCTCGACCTCTACGGCGAGCTGTACAACGACCTCAATAACCTGGGATTCAGCTTCGTGGAGATCGGCCCGATGGACGCCGACGGCGTCCGCCGCGCCGTCCGCCGCATCCAGGACGACCCGCAGGACGACATCCTCGCCGCCTGCATCAACGCCGACCACCTGACGGCCTTCACCCTCGCCTACGACTTCTGCGATTTCTTCGTGATCGACATTGCGTCCAATCCATCCACGGACGTGCTCGATCCCCTGCTGGACGCCCGCGTGGGCGAGGAAATCTACAAGCCCATCGTCGTCAAGCTCCCCAAGTCGATTCCCGTCTCGGAGATCGACGACATCATCGACTACAGCCTGATGAACGGCGTGGACGGCATCGAGGCCCGCAGCCTCGAGCAGATCCGCCATATCCATGAGTATTCCCGCGGCCGCCTGCCCATCATCGCCAACACGCACATCGAGTCGCCCGAGCAGGCCGCCGAAGCCCTCGAGGCCGGCGCTTCGCTGGTCGAGGTGCGCAACGCCCTGGTCCGCCAGGGTCCCCCGTTCGTCGGGAATATCCTGAAATATCTGCTTAAGAAGTTTGCCAAGAATGAGCGAAACAGTCCAAAACCGGATAGCCCGGCTGCTGAGCAATAGCGGCCGCACCCTCAGCGCCGCCGAGTCCTGCACCGGCGGACAGATCTCCCATCTGCTGACCACCGTGTCCGGTTCGTCCACCTGGTATCTCGGCTCCGTCACATCCTATGCGACCGCCATCAAGGAGAAAGTCCTGGGTGTCCCCTCCCGCACCGTCGAGCAGTTCGGCCTGACCAGCGGAGAGGTGGCCGCCGCCATGGCGGAAGGTGTCCGTGCCCTGACGGGCAGCACCTACGCCGTCGCGACCACCGGCCTAGCCGAGGGCGGCGACGAGCACTATCCGGAGGGCACGGTCTGGATCGGTGTGACCGGTCCGGCCGGCACGAAGGCCCGGATTTACCAGTGTAACCTGGGTCGGAAGGGCAATATCCGCCGTTTTGCCAACGTCGCCCTCCATACTTTGGCCGCGTACATCGAAAACGATTTAAAGTAGTAGAAATCAAACTACGAAACAAAAGAGTTATACCATATAACACTTTTGTTAACCCCTCATTTCGCCCCGTTTCGGGGCGATTTTTCGTATCTGTGCGGCGGGCGGCGGGCTACTGTCGTGCCGGAAGGCGTAGCCACCCTCGGCTCGTTAGAGGGAGGGACCCGACGGATACAAGTTCCCGCGTCTGCGGGGACGCAGGAGACGTTGGGAGGGATGAAGTGGAGCGAAGCGCAACGGAAACTTCCGGCACGACAGTAGCCGCCGCCCGTGATACAAGGATTATTTCCGGTCGTACGGGATGAGGGAGGCGTTCTTGAGGTAGAGGACGTGAAGGGTGGGGTCGTTGAGGAAGTAGACCGAAGCGCCGGTGCCGAGGTCGACGGTCAGCTCGTCGGTGGCGGCGGTCGTCAGGCTCGAATTCAGGCCCGCCACTTCGGCGAAGGCGCGGGCGTTGTCAAGGCTGACGGCATTGACCTGCGACGAAGTCCCGATCCGGTAGCGCGCCACGGGCGCCTTGCCGTTCAGGATCGACTTCGAGAATCCTTTCGCGTCCAGCTTCAGCAGGCCGGTCTCCCCTCTCACCAGCAGCGTCGCGTTGCCGGAAACGGCAAAAGCAGACGCGGCCGTGCGGTGGGTCAGGTCCAGGTTGGACGAACCCGCCTGGTCCACGGACAGCGAATCACAGTCCACCGACAGCGTCGCGTCGGCTTTGCGGTCCAGCGACAGCCGGATCCGATCGGCTTTGAACGCCACGGAAGCGATCCGCGCATTGTCCGACAGCTTCACGCTGACGCAGGAATCATCAAAGACCAGGTCGTCCGCCGCGACCAGGGCGGCACGCCCGTCCAGCGCCAGCTCGCGCAGCGTCTCGGGCATCGTCACCTCGATGCGGAACTCCGGACTCCGGGAATCCTTGCCTTTGAAGAGCTTGCGCACCTCGCCCGGCACCTTGCGCTCGTCCATCGTCACGGTCAGCGTGCTGTCCGCTACGGAGAACTGCACGTAATCCCCGAACAGCTCCTCCACGGCCATCCGCGCGCGATACTGCTTGCCGTAGCGGATGTCCAGGCTGAACTCGCCGCCCAGGACGATGCGGCTGAAGGCCGGCAGCTCGTCCTTCACCGTCGCGCGGACCCGCTGCGCGGAGAGCGGCAGCGATCCTGCAGCGGCGATTGCGATAAGGACGAGTAAAAGTCTGTGATTCAATCGTTTCATATACTGAATTAATCGATTAACGTTCCCCATTCCTCGGTCTTGGCGTCCAGGTCCCGCTTGCACTCCAGGTACTCGCGGGTCAGGTCCATGATGTCGTCCTTCTCCGTGGGCGCCGCCAGGATTGCCTCGATCTGCTTCATCCGTTCCTCCTGCCTGGCGATCTCGCACTCCAGGTAAGAGATGCGGTTCTTCTTCTTGCGGTCGATCTTGTTGACCTGCTTGCGCTCCTCGAAGGCGCTCTTCTTCTGCTCCTCCTCCTTGCGCGCGGCGGCCGTCGGCGCCGGCGCGAACTTGCGCTCCAGCTCCTGGAGCGTCTCCAGCTTGCGCTTCGCGAGGAAGTCGCTCACCGTGCCGAGGTGCTCCTTGACCTGGCCGTCGCGGAACTCGTACATCTTGTCCACCAGCCCGTCCAGGAAGTCACGGTCGTGCGAGACGACCAGGAGCGTGCCGTCGAAGGCCTTCAGGGCCTGCTTGAGGATCTCCTTGGACTTGATGTCCATGTGGTTGGTCGGTTCGTCGAGGGCCAGCAGGTTGTAGCTCTGGAGCATCAGCTTGGCCATGCCCAGGCGGGCGCGCTCGCCGCCGGAGAGCACGGACACGCGTTTGTCGATGTCCTCGCCGCGGAACAGGAACTGGGCCAGCAGGTCGCGCAGCTTGCTGCGGATGTCGCCCACGGCGATGCGGTCCAGCGTGGAGAATACGGTCTCGTTCTTGTCGAGGATATCTTCCTGATTCTGGGCGTAGTAGCCGATCTGGACGTTGTGCCCGAGGCGGGATTCGCCGCTGATCGGGTCCAGCTCGCCGTTGATCACGCGCATCAGCGTGGTCTTGCCCTCGCCGTTGCGGCCGATCAGCGCCACCTTCTCGCCGCGCTTGATCTCGATGTCGGCATGGCGGAAGACGACCTTCTGCGGGTAGCCGACGGTCAGGTCCGTGGCCTTGTAGACGACGTCGCCGGAGCGCGGCGCGGGCGGGAATTTGACCGTCAGGCGGGCGTTGTCGGTCTCGTCGATCTCGATGCGGTCCAGCTTCTCCAGCGCCTTGATGCGGGACTGGACCTGGTTGGACTTCGTGGGCTTGTAGCGGAAGGTGTTGATGAATTCTTCCGTCTTCTGGATCATCCGCTGCTGGTTCTCGTAGGCCGCGACCTGCTGCTGGATGCGCTCCGCGCGAAGTTCAAGGTATTGGGTATAAGGGACTTTGTAGTCGTGTATGTGGCCGAGCATCACCTCGACGGTGCGGGTCGTGACCGTGTCGAGGAAGCGGCGGTCGTGGCTGACGAGCAGCAGCGCGCAGCGGCGGGCCTTGAGGTAGTCTTCCAGCCACTCGATGGACTCGATGTCGAGGTGGTTGGTGGGCTCGTCGAGCAGGAGCACGTCCGGCTGGCGGAGCAGGATCTTGGCCAGCTCGATGCGCATGTTCCAGCCCTGGGAGAAGGTCTCGGTCAGGCGGCCGAGCTCGTCGTCCAGGAAGCCGAGACCCAGCAGGGTCCGGCGGGCCTGGACCTCGGGCGGCTCGCTGTGGCTCATCTCCAGGCGGTCGTTCAGGCTGGTCAGGCGGTCGATGAGCGCTGCGTAATCGTCTGATTCATAGTCGGTGCGGGTCTCCAGCTCCTTCGTCACGGAGGCAATCTCGCGTTCGATTTCGGCCGTATTCGCGAAGGCGGTCATCGCCTCTTCGAGCACCGTGCGGCCGCGGTGGTGCTCCATGATCTGCGGCAGGTAGCCGATGGTCAGGTCGCGCGGCTTGTCGATCCGCCCGGAGGTCGGATTCTGCAGGCCGCATATCATCTTCAGGATGGTGGACTTCCCCGCTCCGTTCTTGCCCACGAGTCCGATCTTGTCGAACTCGCTCACGTGGAAGTTGATCTTGTCCAGCAGGACAAAACCACCATACGCAACTGTCACATCCTCAATCGATATCATATCTTCTATCTCGATTGCAGGTCAGGCAGTGCCGCACGCAAACCCGTGGCCACCCATGGCCTCGTAAATGGGAGGGGCCCGCGCCGTGAGGCGTGGGAGGGATGAGCGAAGCGAAGGTTTGCGGCGGCAGCTGCCTGCCTGCAATCAGTAAGCATCATACAAACATCAAAGTATCAAAGAATTCCGGGCGGTGGAAGTCCGGATTGGGCGTGTCGATGGGCGCCCAGCTCACGAAGTGCGGGACCGGCAGGCCGTCGCCGCATTTGTAGAAGTTGCCGCGCGCCTGCAGGCCGTCGAAGCGCTCCAGGCCGAAGGTCGCGGCCGGGATGTCGAGCGCGACCTCCCAGGCCGTCGGCTCCTCGCGCAGGCCGAACGGCGCGCTGCCGAGCGAACAGCGGCGCACGATGCCGTCGTAGGCCGCCTGAGGCAGCGATTCGCGGTCGCCGCGCCCCGTGCCGCGGCAGAGCAGCACCTTGCCCGTGCAAGTACATTCCAGGTTGTAATAATAGCCGTCCGCGCGCGGCGCGAAGAAGAACTCCACGCACGAATCCTCCCAGACGCGCTCGCGGTCCGCGGCGCAGACCGCCCGCACGGCGTCCTCCCGCACCCGGTAGGTCAGGTGCAGCATGTCCCCCGTGTGGTAGATTTCGAACTGGACGTCCGGGCAGGACGGGAACGCCTCGGGCCAGTTTACGCAGCCGATGCGTCCGCTTCGGGCTTCTCGGGTGATTTCGAGCATAGCAGAATGGCGATTTCGTACAACAAATACAGCGGCGCCGCGACGATGACCATCGACAGCGGGTCCGCGGGCGTCACGATGGCGGCGATGAACGCCACCGCCACGACGGCATAGCGGCGGCCCTTGTAGAGCTGGTCGCGCGTGAGCACGCCCAGCCTGGAGAGCAGCCAGATGACGGTCGGGAACTCGAAGGCCACGCCGACCATCAGCACGGTCGAGGTGAACATCGACATATACGAACTGATCGTGATCGAATTGGTGATCAGGTCGCTGACCGAATAATTCAGGAAAAACTGCACGCAGGCGGGCAGCACCAGCAGGTAGCCGACGGCCGCACCCGCGTAGAAAAGGCCCGTGGCCATCAGGAAAGCCGTCCCCACGGCCCTGCGCTCCCCTTTGTAGAGCGCAGGCGCGATGAAGCGCCACAGCTCCCAGATGATATACGGACACGCAAGGATCAGGGCGGCGCTGAAGGCGGCCTGCAGGTGGACGAAGAACTGCGCGGACATCTCCACGTTGATCAGTTCGAGGTCGAACCGCCAGCCCAGGAGCCGGTAAATGAAGAAATCCTCAGACGCCGGCGCCAGGACGGCCGCGAAAAGCGCGCGCTTGAAGACGAAGCCCAGCACGGCCAGCAGGCACACGGCGAGCAACGAGCGGAAGATGGTTCCTCTCAACTCGTCGAGATGGTCCCAGAAGGACATCTCCTGCTCTTTGCCGGACTCCCCCACGCTCTACTGCTTGGGGTCCTCTTTGGGTTTGTCTTCGTCGGACTTGTTGATCTGGTCCTCGACCTCGTTCATCCCTTCCTTGAAGCTCTTGACACCCTTGCCGATGCCCTTCATCAGCTCGGGGATCTTCTTGCCGCCGAACAGGAGGACGATGAGCAGGGCCAGGATGACGACTTGCCAGGGGCCGATCACGCCAAGGGGATAGACTAACATATCGCTGTGGTTTTAAGGTTATTACAAAGCCTTCAGGGAAGCCTCCAGCGCCTCGATGCGCGCCAGGGCGTCCGCTTCCTTCTTGCGTTCGTTCGCGATCACGGCCTCCGGCGCGTGCGCAACGAACTTCTCGTTGGCGAGCTTGGCGCGCACCCCGGCGAGGAACTTGCGCTGGTGGTCCAGTTCGGCCTCCAGCTTGGCCTTCTCCTCGTCGGCGTTGACGAAGCCCGACATCGGAATGCTCATCTTGCAGGTGCCCACCAGGAAGGACACGGCAGCGCCCTCGGCGACGCCTGCGGCCACATTCGCGATGTTGGCGGCCTTGCGGATCACCGGGAACAGCTCCTCGTCGAAGCCGCCGTCGATGAACAGGTCGAGCGTCTCCTTGGGAGCGATCTGCTTCTGCGCGCGCACGGCGCGGATGGAGATGATCGCCTCGCGGGCCTGCTCGAAGCGCGCCAGGAAGTCGCTGTCGTAGGGACCGGCGACCGGCGTGCGCTCGAACATGATGGTCTCGCCGTCGCGGCGCTCCTCCATGGCCTGCCAGAGCTCTTCGGTGATGAACGGCATGATCGGGTGGATCAGCTTGATGAGCTTCTCGAAGAAGAGCACGGCGGCGCTGTAGGTGCAGCCGTCGATAGACTTGCCGTATTCGGGCTTGACCAGCTCCAGGAACCAGCTGCAGTAGTCGTCCCAGAAGAGCTTGTAGATCGCCATCAGGGCGTCGTTGATGCGGAACTTGGAGTAGTGGTCCTCGACCGTCTCGATGGTGCGGGACAGCAGGTTGTCGAACCATTTCACGGCCACGCGGGCGGCCTCCGGCTGCGCGGCGGCCTGGTCCACGTTCCAGCTGCTGACGAGCCGCCAGGCGTTCCAGATCTTCGCGCAGAAATTGCGGCCCTGCTCCACCTGGGACTCATCGTAGAGGATGTCGTTGCCGGCGGAGGAACAGAGCAGCATGCCGAGCCGGACGGCGTCGGCGCCGTATTTCCCGATCAGGTCGAGCGGGTTGGGGCTGTTGCCCAGGGTCTTGCTCATCTTGCGGCCGATCTTGTCGCGCACGATGCCCGTGAAATAGACGTTGCGGAACGGCACGTCGTGCATGAACTCGTCGCCGGCCATGATCATGCGGGCCACCCAGAAGAAGATGATGTCCGGGCCGGTCACCAGGTCGTTGGTCGGATAGTAGTAGGACAGGTCGCGGTTGGCCTTGTGGTCCGGATGGCCGGGCAGCTCCGGGTCGAACACGGAGATCGGCCACAGCCAGCTGGAGAACCAGGTGTCGAGCACGTCCTCGTCCTGCTTGAGGTCGGCGGCCGTCAGGGACGGATCGATCTTCTGCGCGGCTGCGAGGGCCTTTTCGGCCGTCTCCTCGACCACGATCTGCCCGTCGGGCAGATACCAGGCAGGGATGCGCTGGCCCCACCACAGCTGGCGGGAGATGCACCAGTCGCGGACGTTCTCCATCCAGTGGCGGTAGGTGTTGCGGTATTTGTCGGGGATGAACTTGATGCGGCCGGACTCGACGTGGTCGAGGG
>JAEEGK010006442.1_pt1 | contig 28270 bp, 53 predicted proteins | sample 8958771 | NCBI WGS metagenome assembly JAEEGK01 (sample SAMN16246547, study PRJNA631951) | gut metagenome | biome: gut microbiome; feature: rumen; material: SC-attached | host: Bos | place: Iran: Karaj | collected 2018-10 | reverse complement strand
TCTGACATAAAGCCTCCTTTTATAGAAATATCGCAAAAACGGAGAGGTTTGTAATGTCAGATTGTGACAAAAATGAGGTCTACCCATCAAAATTGGCCAAAATGAGCGAATTTCGCCATATTTTTAGCCGAGCAACACTTTGGGTGGACATAGCCAACTTAAATACGAACAGCTACCGAATTATCGCCATTCTTCGGCAAGCGAACGGAAACCTTTGAATGCCTCGCGGGGAAATGAATGGCGATTTAGTTCCTCGTGGGGCATTTGCTATTGGTATGGAACAGCAGTGCGGACGAAAGATAGGCTTGTTGCCGACTAAGGCACAGATACGGACAGCGTACCGTATGTGTGCGGTCTCTCGTCGTGCCTATAACTGGAAACTTGCTGTTCAGAATGCCGCCTACGAAGAAGCCAAGGCCAATACGCCCGAAGGCGAGAAGGTCAAGTGCAAGCTCGGTACACCCATCGACTGGCATAAGGAATGGTGCATCCATAAGAAACTGCCAGAGAACAAATGGATGACCGAAGTATCCAAATTCTGTGGACAAGAAGCTCTTATCGACCTCGGAACCGCTTGGAAGCGTTTCTTCAAGGGATTAGCCAAGCATCCCCGGTTCCACAAGTATGGTGAGGCCGAGTCGTTCCGCTGTTCTGGCGGAGTGTTCATCGGTCGAGATTTCGTCCAGCTCCCTACGCTCGGTCGTGTCCGCTTAGCCGAGAAGAACTACATCAAGATTCCCGACGGTGTAGAGAAGGTTCCTATTGCGATGGCTACCGTTTCGGTAGACCCTACTGGTCACTGGTCGGTGTCGTTTGCATACCACATTGATGTAGAACCGCTCTATAAAGCCAATGAAGAAATTACTTTCGACGACATCGAAGGCATCGACCTCGGTGTCAAGGATTCGGGGATTACATCCAGCGGCATCGTCTACTCCAATCCGAAGGCGTACCGCCACTACATGAAGCGCATTAAGCGTCTTCAGAGGTCAGTCTCTAGAAAACACAAGAAATCCAAGAACCGCAGGAAGGCTAGGAAGCGTCTAGCCAAGGCTTGGTGCAAGGTCACTTGTATTCGAGTGAACCACGCTCACAAGATGACCACCGACCTCACATACAAGCTCCAGCCGAAGATGATTGTGATGGAAACTCTCCGTCCGGGCAATATGGCGAAGAACCATAACCTAGCCAATTCCATTCTGGATGCGAACTTCAGCAGGATAAAGGAATTTCTAAAGTACAAGTGCAACTGGCTTGGCATTAAGCTCATATTTGCACCACAGTTCTATGCCAGTAGCCGCTTCTGCTCTCATTGCGGTTGCTATCATAACGACAATTTGACTCTCTCTGACCGTGAATGGACTTGCCCCGTATGCGGGTGCCATCACGACCGTGACGCCAACGCTGCGGTCAATTTGAAGTTCTACGGCCAGTGGTTGGCTGGACTTGTCCAGACCGACGAAACTCTTGCGGCGCGATTAGCCGTAGGCGGAAGTTCCGCCGATGCTTGCCCCGCTGTCTACCAGCGGGAAGGTGTGACTTATGTCAGCCCCAGAGATAGGAGGTTACAGTTCTTCGAATCGAATGAACAATGCCTATCCATGAAGCAAGAACTCAACTCTATGCTTTCTTGACATAATATGCAACTTTTGCTATCATTCATAGAAATTCATAGAAATGAGTTATCGGAGAAAAGAAATGAACAGGATTAAACGCTTCATTAAATGGTTCAAGGAACTACTTTCCCTGCTGTGGGAATGTCGCCATGAACTTACTATTAGCGGTGTGGCCAAATTCATCTTTGGCGTAGTCGTATGCGGGTTTATATTCATCGGTCTCAAATCCTGCTACAATGCAGTTGATCCGGGTGTCGCGCTTACTGACCTGTCAAGCGGGGAATGCTATCTGTTTGACGGCGATGACTGGGTATGCAACGGATGCTGCGGCAACGACCATCCGGACACATACTTCCTGTATGGCAAGAAGGGCCAAGGTGTTCGTAAATACGAATCATCCAAGTACAAGATGGACAATTTTGTATTGCCGGCCAGCTACACCAAATTCTGCAACAGGATGTAAGATGCGAGACATAACGAACACTGCCGATGTCAGGACGTGGGTATTGGACTGGTTCGAAAACCGGTTTTCCATTACCAGGGAATGTGTCGAAAGTTCCACCAAGGTCACCGATGTGTCCTGTTTCGACCTGGTGGACCGATACTTCCTCGAATATGACGTGGAGACCGATTTCGACATCAGGGTACCGGAGGGAACGTTCGATGACTGTGATACCCTGGACGGTATCATTGAAGCAATCACGAAACTGAAAGGAGCATAGCATGCACTTCGTAAGATTCTTGACGGCCATGACCTGTCATACGTATGAGCACAATCAGCTTTGCGGATACTATGATGACCTCCGTATGATGTTTTCCCAGGAACTACGGAAGGAGGCATATTCCCTTCCTACCCGGGACTATACGAAGGATATCGGGATTGAAGAAGATCGCATCACGATGAAGTTCCATTTTGAGCTTCCGTTTGCGGATGCCTGGCTGCTCCGTCTGTATGTGACAATCAGCACGAAGGTGGAAAACGACTGGAGCATCGAGGCATCGTTTGTACCGGTGGGCGTAAACCCTATTGACATTGCATTGAAGCGAAATACGATAACGTCCGATTGCGGTTGGCAATCTCTCGACTGGGTATCTGCGCTTATTCGGGAGAACGGCCAATACCTGCGCAGTATAGCGGTGGGTGAGGTACCGAAAGATTACACAGAGAAAGTCAAGTCTGTCCAGGCCCTGTTCGACGAGTTCATCAAGAAGACAAATGAGCTCGGCATGAACCTGTATGTGGACACAAGTACCAAGTCCTCTCTCCCGCCGATCGTGTACATCGTCCCGGAAGGTTTCACGGCAATCGTAGGATCGGGGGCGGAAGGCCGGAAGGGTTGTCTCCCGTGCAGCGATTTGTCATTCCTGCAAAATGCAAAGGCAATCCAGCGATTTGATACGGACCGCTACATCTTAGTGAACAGAAATTACACGGGGAAATAAGGCATGATGATACTTATATTCACTTGGGTATGCCCACCCAAAGTGTTGCTAAATGCTATAATTTAATCCAAGGAGATACCAAATGAAACAGAAACTCAAAATGCTTGTTAAAATCGCTGACTTGCAAATGTCCTTATGGGAACTGCGAATTTTGGATGCCGAACCCAGCTACCAGGCAACTTGCGTTGCCAAGCGTAACAAGTGGTATGATGTGAAATGCCGTGCATTGTCCCTCATGGCAACAATAGCAGAACAGGAAGCCGGAACTACGCCGTTTCAGGCACTCAAAGGCCGCATCAGGTCAATGGTAGCCAAATATGTGAGTAAAAACGGTCGGATGAGCGAAGCCGAATGTGCATCGCTTAGCGGAATGTCCTGTTTGAATTACGATTATGACATGAGGTAACTATGAACCGACAAGAGATTGAGCAGAAAATCATTCATTTTCTGCATACCAACTATACGGATCAAGAATACACAGCTTTCTCCAAGGAAATGCAGGATATGGGTGCCGGTGCTTTATTCACCCAAATTGAATGGAGTTTCAGTCAAGACTGCCTTCGCCGCCAGCAGATGTGCTAAAAATGAACATTATCACAAGGAGTATCACATGACTATTACTGACGTAAAGTATTTCAGAGAACATAGCGATGTAGTACAGGTCACCGCATACGCACTCCACGATGTTCTCCACGCTCTCAAGAATGATAACTGCGAGTGCCTAGTGTCCAAGGAAGACGGACATCTGGTTGTGCATTACTGTAAGAAACGCTCAGTATCAACAGATGTCAAATCTTCAGCGTGCACGGATGGTAACTTAGACGCAGAAACAATGATTGACCTGCACGACTGGAACGATGTCTCAAACACGAAAATTCCACTCAACAAGGAAATCTTCGCCCTCCTCGAAGACAGGATGGACCCAGAAAAACTCAGGCCTGAAGTCATCATCGCCAGGATGAGGCCAGCCAATAGACTTACATGGACAAAAAGCAAAGAAGGCGATGTCCTCTGCTACGATGTACCCGCAGGCAACTTCCATTCCTGCAACGGGGATCAAATCAAGTATTGGAAACAGGTCAACGTCCCGTCAGAACATGCAGAATCAAACAGACAAGAGGTTTAACAATGATTACGGTAAAGCTCGTGAAGGTATATGGAAGCAAGCGTGAATCTTTTGACCTTGGCAAGGCCGAATGCATTTCCGTTGCACCGGATTCAAAGGAGGTGCGGATTACATATTCCGGTCAGGAACACTTGATAACGGTGAAAGATGGTGGTAGCATTCATATCAATGTGTATGGTATTCTGCCCAAGCGGTTGGGTACAACCCAACCGGACGGCATGATTAAGAATGTAACTGATACTATGCATCATATTAGTTCGGTATATGAGCTGCTTGACAATCAACCAGTGTTGAAGGATTACATTATGTATCGACTATTTACGGCAGAATTTGCTGGCGTTATTGCCGCAAGCAAGGTATAATTTAGTTCATAAGGATATTCATCAATGTCAGCATCAGCGTCATTTAAGTCCGATGTAAGGTCACAGATATATAATCGTCTGTGCAAGTCAAAGAATGCTTTGAGTATAGCAAGGAATCTAGTAACCGAATGTAGCGAGTTTATCGACTACTGCGCCGATAATTTCTCGGAAGAGCATAAGGAGGCATACCGATGTGCAATCGGCATCTTGGCTAAGATAGATTCGCAAGTTAATCCGGATAGGTATAAAGGATATACGATGAGTTCCATGTTTGAAGTCCATCTGTGTGCCGGGAGAATCATTGAGAATGAAGACATAGTTGCAATAAGCCAACTTGAAGATGAGGTCATTGCATCTCTTGGTAAAGGTTAATGAGCATGGAACCACTTGTGTGCCGTATGAAACTTGCTGATGGCAGCATTCTCCGTTGTCCAAAGCGATTTATGGATTGGTGGCGTAGCACTCCTGTTATTGAACGTGAACCAGCATTTATGCGAGAACGATTGGACTGGTATAGGAAAATGGATAATGAGTAAGGTGACATTTCTGGAACAATGAGGAGCGTATGAAGGTAATGAAACGCCTAGTGCATTTATTTATATGGGTGGACGCATGGCTGGCCATGGACCTGTTCCTACTATGGCTGTTTAATCCGGATTCATCCACCAAAGGTTTCGTGCTGTCTATGTTCATTGGCGCGGTAGCTTACTTCTTCGCCGATTGGGTCAGAGAGAGCATCTATTGGTTGGGAAACTGCATGTTAGAGTGGTTGGTTAAAAGGGAGTTAAAAAGGCACAACCGAGGAAATGAAGAAAAGCACCGGCATTAGCCGGTGCTTTTTTTGCTACAAGCGGATATCCGTTAGCGGCACTTACGGTCGAGCGCGTTATAGCAGATGGCGCGGATGGCGTCATCGGAGAGATGTTCGGAGTTGCCGAACACGCTTTCGAAGCAGGTGCGGAGTTCCGGATCGGACACGGAGGCGAGGTCGATTGCCTTCAGGGCCTTCTTGCCGAGACCTTTCAGGGTGTTGAAAATACCACCCTTCTTTTTCTTCTCCTCACCTTCCTTGGAATCGGATTCCTTGGCCTTGGTGTCTGCTTCATCTGCCTTGTCGAGGGAAGCCTTGATGGCGTCATCAGCCTTCTTCTTGGTGTCTTCCTGGGACTTCTTGAACCCTTCGATGGCCTTCTTCTTGTCATCGTCGTACTTGGCACGCTTCATCTCGGGGGTGATGAACCCGCCGGCACCACGTTCCTTCTTGACCTTCTTTTTGCTTTCGTCGGCCCAGACGAGACCGCCTTCCTCGCTACCGAGGTATTCCTCGATGGTAGGACGGAGCACGTTGTCGACCCAGGCGTCAAGTTCGCCCGGAGCGATTTCGGCATACTCTTCGAGGGTATGCTCGGCTGTCTTGACCCTGCGGCGGAGACCGCTGAGCTGACGCTTCCACTGCTTGTTGCGGGCGTCCACGTCGGCATTGAAGGAATTGACTTCCTCCTGGGTCATGGGCTTGATATTGGAACCGCCGTGTTCCCTCATTCCACCGGTAAAGGAGGGGGCCGTTCCGTTGGAAATGTTGGCGTCCATCGTAGCAGCCGTGCCAGCTTCGAACTGGGCGGTTCCCGCGCACTTGGCGAACATGCCTCGTGCCGAATTGATGACTTCCCTTTCCTTGTCGGTCGTGGCCACGCTTTCCAGCTGGGCCATGAAGTTAATCATACGGTTGTAGTTTGTTGTTTGCATGGAGAACTCCATAATTTGTATTCGCGAATACCTACAGCTTATAAGAATTTGAATTGCCACTGTCATACATTTTTGCTATATTCAGGTTATGACGAAAGAAAAACCCAACAAAAGCCTCGTAACCGACAACACCAAGTTGCGGAACGAGGTGGAGAAGCTGTCGCAGGCACTGCTTGAAGTGAAGCACGCGAAGAGCTTCTACATGGTATCCAGCGAGACTACATTCACCAAGGACGGGGTATACAGAACCGTCCACGGACGCCAGTTCTACTGCCGCAAGAAGGACGCGCTTGCGTTCATGAAGTCGGCCATTTCCGAGCTCCCAAACGACTGCGAAATCAAGGTCGATTGGACATCCCAAACATCAGTCACCTGTACCGGCGAGAACATGACGTTTCTTTGCCGAGTCGAGAAGATCAACCCGATTTAGACATGCTTACGCTAGCCCACATCCTATACCAGATGAACGACGGGATACATGCCGTCAAGGATTTCCTGATAGTGGACGATTCGATCCACTACGTGTCGCCGAAGGACCGGACGCTCGACCTTACCAGGCAGCTTATGCCGATACCCAGGGACAAGTTCATCGACATAGTCGAACCGATGGCCGGGGATGACTTCGCCTTCATGGAGTCCCTATACGGGACATCCTATAACTCTTTTGCAATGGAACCGGGCACTAACCGATACTATGCCTGGTATGACAACGATAGGTAATATATGGACAATGCTGATAAGCCGATGAAACCATCCGAACAGTTGCTGGAGATGAAGGAGAATCTTCCAGTCAAGTGCCCAATGGCGGTGGAGGAGGCGATCTCATCGTTTGCTCGATGCGAGATGGTATACGATAACTGTGGTGACAAGGTAGAGAAGTATTTTGCTAAGGAAGCGATGGGGGTACTGCACGACATGAGCTTGCAGCTGCTATCTCTGGCGGCCCATCCGAACATCAAACAGATAGTGGACAGCGCACCGAATGGACTATAAGAAGATATATTGCGACAAGTGGCGGGCTGCCTATACCAGCAACACCGTGGTCAGTAAAGACGGCTTCACGGAGCTGCACTGGAAGCAGATTCCGCTCGGGTGGATAAACGGTGGCCCCGGCGGGGTCATATTCACCAAGCTGTACCGGTTCCATGGTGACCCGGATTTGACGAAAATTAAAGCGTTCCCGGCTGCTGACAAGGAATTCAACGCCCTGTTGAAGAATGTGGCCACACTGGAATCGATTTGCCAAATGTGGGATACCGTGGATACTCGGGAAACCGAGATATGGTTGAAGTTTCATGGAGAGCTTTACGGTCGCATACTATTCAAGAACGATTCGGTAGTCACGTACGAAGGACATGTATCCGACGGATGGAAGACATCGAGCGACCCGGATGTGATGATAAATTTTACAAAGTACATCGTGGGTGCCGGTCGAAAGCTCGAAATTCGGGATGACATTGAACTGATTAGCGAACTGGGGAGCATGCTCAAACGATGAAGAAACTCGATCTAGTATGCAATACCATGATACTGACCGGATTCATCATGAAGATGATCCGCAAGGTCAAACCGCAGAAACGCAGTGACGTGTATGTTCCCGCATATGCCATAGTTTCCCCGTTTTATATACAGGGAACATTGCGCGAGGGCATAATCCTCGGATATTCCGATGATGAGGAGTCGGCTGATTGGATGAGCCGAACGACTCCTATCCGGTCTGTGATAATATCCCTTGACGTTCAGCCTGGCGTACTCGGATACACCAAGATTATCTCGATTTATGACTGGTGCAGTCCTAACGCAATGCCAGCGAGCATTCGAACGTGGATAAATGAACACAAGTGCGAGAAAACTGTAATATCTAGGATAGCGGGGATTCTGAATGGCAAACTCAAACGAAAATGATATAGAGGAAATAGACAACGCCATTGAGAACTTCCGCAAGCGTCTCAGGGCCAATTCCGTCCCGCTGAGACTTAGGGACAAACGGTTGAAATCGAATGACGGCTATCCGGATTATGTGACGCAGGCGGAAATGGATGCTACCGCGATGCTGAACGCAAATTACAGGGAAAGCATCGAAAATCTCGAACTCTTAAAGCGCGTAATGGAGGACCAAAAATGAGCGAAGTAGAAGAGGCGATTGATCTAGGCTGCGCACGTGCGGCGGAAAGTATGGTGGGTAAGGATTTCCAGTCCCTCATGGCGAAGATGGTGTCGAATGGATATCACGGCGGGAAGGTCGTGAGCAACCGCAAGGAAGGTACCTCCACGGTATTCGTCACCAAGGGTAGCCATGAAACCCGGCTGCAATACAAGATTACATTCAACTGGCGCGAGAAATGTCCAGGCATGTTGGTGCCGGACCAGGTTGTCGCCTGCAAGTGGATTGAACCTCTGCGCCCAGAACCTTTCGAAGTGAGGTAATTATGCCATTCGTTATACCATTTGAAGAAGCATACACAAAAGTCATTGAACATGCCGCGGAAGGCGTTGATGTTGAAAGCGTCTACCGCAATCTCGGACTGGATCCGGAATTTGCCGACGATGCAAGCAAGCTCGCGGTCGCCCTCGTTATTGCCAATAGCGGGTGCATCCAGGGCAGGGTACTCCCTTCGGAAGTCGATTACACCATAAAGCTCGCATGCAAGAACCTTATTGAGCGCGGGCACATCGACAATACTTCCCCGGAAGCTGCCGCTGAATCGATGAGCAAGATGCGCAGCATGATTTAGATTATCTCGGTTTCGAACTCATGGGCGATGCCGTACTTTATGGCATCGTCCGCGACTATATAGACATCCTCGCGCAGCATCCTATCAAGCAACTCGGGCGGGATGGACATGGTCGATAGCAGTTTTCTGAAAAGGTCGTTGAAGTAATCCATTTCAATCACCATGTTCATCGCGTCGTTGCGGCTCGTGATGCCACCGTCATCTTCGGTGAAGTAGGCTGGGTGTATCATTATCCTGGCATGCCGGTAGATTGTCCGATGAACCCCGGCGCAGAAAATTATGGTACCCATTGAACTTGCCTTGCCGGATACTACCGTGTTCACCGGGCAACCTTTCGTCCGGGCGATGGTCATTGCATCGATGATGCGGAATCCCTCTGCCGGGGATCCCCCGTCGCTGCAAATAACCATCGTTATCTCGCCCGGTTCCTGGCACAGGTCATGGAGGGCCCGGATGCACTTGTCGGCTGACTCCTCCGTAATTTCCCCGGTCAGCCTGATGATGCGGTCTTCGGTATCGACTTCTAGCTGTTCTGTATCGTCCATCTGGAACCTCCTGAAAGAAGTTTATTCGTTGGGGGAGGCGCCTGACCGCCGGTCCTGGACGATCTCAAATGTTAAAATTTATTTACAAGAAAAATGTGATGAAAATTACTAGTTTTGATATGGAAAATGAGTAAATTTTGGCTAAAATACGGACTTTACGGGTGCATCCTGGGTCTCATGGGGCGCAAGATTTGGACCCGCGCTCATGAGGAAAGCACGATTAACCTGAGGCCGGTGTTCCAGCCGGATAGCTCGGGTCGAACGCTGTCTCCGGTCGATTCCTACCAGAACATACAGGACAATTTTTACCAGAACATACAGCCTATTGGCTATGGCTATGCCCGTAGGCCAAACTACCAGAACCAGGTCGATCCCGCTGCCGTAAGCAACCAGGGACTTATCTGCAACGGCAGGACTTACCCTAACGCCGCTGCCCTGTTCCAGGAAATGGAAATGCAGGCAATCAATGGTGGTTCGGGTGCCAAGTATAACAGTGTAACCATTATTACGGCGAGGAGATGATGCCGACCTATATCAAGAAAGACGCGATCAAGAGGATGTTCAAGGACAACGGTTTCGACCTAGTAACCAATGAAACCGACCAGACATTCGTTTACAGGAGCAAGTCCGGTTTCTCGATGGAGTTTCCCATCAAGTGGTTTGACGGCAAGGACGACCGAGACTACGACCTGTCCCAGGTGCGCCATGTGCTGAACAAGATGACCGCATCCGCGAAGGAGGAAGAGGCCATCTATTCCTTCATGCAGAACAAGCAGAAGATGACGGAACTTTTCAAGGCCGCCAAGTACTACGGGCTGTCCTATGACGAGAAGGAAAAGATGTTCATCTACAAGAAGACCAAGACCAGCAAGAGCGCACTGTTCGTTGCCGAGCTCGATTTCGTGATTGCTGCAAGGCTCAAATCGGAAAAGCTGGCAAAGCTCGACAAGAACTTCAAGCCGCTCCCGTACAAGGAAATCTTTGATGAATTGAAGGAAAGCGCGGAACAGGACAAGAAGGCACAACCTAAACAGGGGAAGGTGAAGAAATGAGTACAATCGCAGTAGACTTCGACGGCACTATTTGCAACGGCGGGTGGCCGGATATCAAGCAGGGAAAGCCGAACAAGGCAGTCCTTGACTGGTTGAAGGAACGCCAGGCGAAGGGCGACAAGGTTATCCTGTGGACATGCCGCGAGAACTACGGGGGAAGGGATTTCCCCGATGGCGAATACCGGAACGAGGCTGTCCAGTTCTGCACCAGGAACGGGCTGTTCTTCGCCAATGTGAACTCCAATGTAATCGGGGACTACACCGAGCACGGTTGGGAACAGGAAAACTTCGGACGCAAGATCCGCTGCGACTTCTACCTGGATGACCGGTCGGTATGGTTCGGTCCCGAGAGTACATGGCTGTGGAAAATTTATCTCTGGCTCGTAGGTCATAAACTGGATAAGGAATCCAGGAAAGGACTCGAATGATGAAGAAGATCATATTTGCCATTGCCATTCTGCTCTGTTCAGCGTTTGCCAACGCATCCGACATGAACATCGTGCTCTGCAAGGAAAAGAACTATGACTGCCAGGTCATCCACCTGCAGGATGTCAAGAAGGTAGAGAAGCTGACGAGCGGTGAAATCCTGCGCGTCACGTTCTCCTATGGCGGCATACTCGACATCAAGATACTTGGTAAAACCTTCGAAATCAAGAAAAAGAAAAAATGAGAATTTATTTCATCAGGCATGCACCCACTGCGGCCAATATGTCCGGCACCATGGCTGCCGGCTACGAAAACGCCGACATAACGCTCCTGGACAAACCCGATGATTGGGAGGAGCGTGTAGGTTGCCATATACCTGATGAAGCCAGGAAGACCATCATAAGCTCGCCTACGAGGCGCTGCATAAGCACGGCCAAGCTCCTGTTTGACCGTTACCCGAACGAGGTCAGCGAGGAGCTCGGTGAGTTCGACTGCAAGGGACTGGGCCATTTTAAGTTCTGGGAGGTCTCTGAGGCCGAATTCAACCAGATGGTATTCCTGCCCTCCTCCACCATGGAAAGACGTGCACGGGCCATCCTGAGCGAATTGGCGAACAATATCAGGCACGAGAACGGTGTGGATTCGTTCGTGGCCATCTCCCATGGCCTCGTAATCCGCTACATGTACCATTTCCTCAACAGGAATCCGGGCATATCCGCCTACGATGTCATCAACTCCAAGGGGTTCCGGTTCTCGAACCTGGACCTGCTCGTCGTGGATACTGCCCAGATGAGCACCATGGATTACCACTGGCAGGATCCGATCCAGCATGCATAGGAGACAAAATGAGAAGGTACGTCATTCAATATTCCGTTGACGATGAGCTCAAATTGAACATAGTCACCGCTCAAACCGTGGAGGAGGCATTGATTCTCTGCGGCGCGGTTCCAGACATAAAAACTGGAACACAATCGACTGTCCACATAGATTTTATCTACTCGGAAGAGGTACCTGATATACTCACCATCCAGGATGATGACATAGAAGGCTGCACAAAGGGTATCAAAAACTAGGAGTAAAAATGAAAAAGATTATCGAGGAATATAAGGACTGTTGGCCAGCCATCGCATTTGTTCTTCTGTTTGTGGTGGAGATTGTATTGATGTTTGGCCCATCGTTCGTGGCCGGATATGTGGCCTATACAAGCTTCGAACTAGGGAAATATCTGTCCCTGGTGGTGGGAATTATCACTGGATTGATTTGGAACATAATCATCGCGCCAATTCTGCGCCATCTGTTCATGTGGCAGGCCAACATTCATTAGCGGAATACAGGCATTCAAAAAACCCACCGGAATCACCGGTGGGTTTCTTGTTTACGTTCGTTAGATCCGCACGTCCCTGGGGATTTCGTCCCACAGCGCGAAGATTTCCCCTTCGGCACCGCGGCGCCTCATTTCACCCTGGGTGCAGGGCGGAGGGTTCACGAAGAAGGCGGCTTCGGTCTTCGGGGCGGGTTTCCCCGGTTCATCCTTTGCCGGTTCCGTGAAGCTGAACCGTTTCAGCCTGTCCGGATGCGCCTCGTCATAGTGCTTGGACTTGATGAGAGAGGAGAAGTATTCCTGGGTAAGGTCGTTCTTTACGACCGGACCGCTGAGGTCGGTCACTTCGTTGCCGTCCTTGTCGATGTACTTCGGGCCCTTGCCGGGTTCCTGGACGAGCACGGAATCCTGGTCATACTTGGCACACATGTCCTTGGCGAACTGGTACAGCACGTCCCAGGGGACCGGGTTGCCGTTGCGGTCGTGCGCGGGGATGACGAAGGAGGTTTCACCGTTCACGGTGAGGGGAGGGGACTTCATCTTGTCCCTGTACCCGCCGTAGACGACGATGTACGATAGGTTCATTGCCTTGATGTCCCCGAGCAGCTCATTGCGCTTCTGGTAGTTCTCTGCGGGCGTACGATCGCCACGGTCGGAAGTAATGATAATCATGCCATTCTTTCCGTGATCGAGGATACGGTCCACGGTAGCTTCCGTGAGCGGTTGCAGCTTCGAGCCGTTGTGCTCGTAGCCGTATGCGGCCATGGGGTTCGTGCTCATGATGGATTCGAGGAACGCGGACACCTTTCCGTTGAGCCCGGGATACATCTTCAGCATGTTCAGGTTGGCCTGTATTTCACTTGTAATCGACATGAAAAATCTCCGTTTTTACACAGTTTATCATTTTATACCCAAAATGTAGCATATTTGGGCTTAGGTGGCAACCATGGCTAGTTTCACAATAAAAGCGGGAAAGAAGATGCCACCCTTTAGGGTGGCTTAGGAATGCTTATGATACCATCATTATTTGTTCCCGAACAGGATTTCGGCCAGCTGGTTGATGAACTCGTCCTTTTCGGCAGTTGGAATCATCTGTCCCCCAGCTCCCGGATGTCCCCCACCGCCGCGTCCAAGTTCCTGGAGGGTCTTCCCGATGTTTACGTCCTTGCGGTTGGTACGGAAGGAGAGCTTGGTCATTCCCGGCGTGCTTTCTTCCGGGCTGGACAGCACGAGCCACTGGTAGTGTTCGAGTAGCCTGAGCACGATGTCGCTGTTGAAACGGTCGGTCTCGATATAGTAGCCGTTGTACGGCAGCTTGTGTTGGTTGCACCTAAACATGTGTTCGTCCACTTTCTTGTCATGGTTCGCGAGGATTTCCGTGTCCTCCTTAGGCAGATTATAACCTTCGAGTCCATGCATGAATTTCTCGATGAACTCGTTGTAGCCGTATTCATACAGCAGGGTGTTCAGGTTATCTGACAGGGGAACCATCCGGCGGAGCCAGAGGTCGTGGTCGTTGGTGACTTCGCACAGGGTGCGCAGGTGCTCCAAATCGGCGATTTTTGAGAAAAAATCAAGGGTTAGCATGGCTCCGCAGTTCTCGGTGCGGACAATGTAATGTCCTCCGGCATCGTCGCGGCCCATGGCTGTCTGGTGGTGGTCGAGGACAAGGAAGGGCTTTCCCCTGCCCTGGACCATTTCGACCATGTGGTCGTCCGGGCAGAAGTCGGTAAATAGGACGCAGTCGTAATCCAGGGACGCGATTGCGGAGCATCCGTTGCGGTAATCACCGGTGCCGTGGTAGTTGGTCTTGATGGTAATCGCGTTCGGGAACACGTTCCGTACCACTATGCCGGCCACCGCGCCGTCGAGATCGTTGTGCGTAAGGTTGAGCACTTTTAGCTGACGATTTGAAAGGAATAAGTTTTCAATTATGTTCATGAGCCAAATATAGTAAAATGATTTAATCCTTCAACGGGTTCGGGTTCACGCGGCACATCTTTTCGAGGAACCGGGTGGCCTGCATGATTTCCGATTCGGTAAAGAACTTGGAGAGGTAGCTCCTGTTCTTGATGACGTAATCGGGCATGCTGCGCATCTGGTCGAACGCGATGCTGGCCATGCTGGGCACGTAGGGCAATTCCTTCGGGTCGATGTGTTCGTCGAACGGGGTGAACTTGTAGATCGCCTCGCTCTCGACACCGGCACGGATGAGCCATTCGAAAACATAGGCGCGGATGGTGACGATGTCTTCGTAGGTGAGTTCGGCCCAGGGAACCAGGTGCCCGTTAACCCTTACTGTATCGTCATCGGCGACACTGCATGTCCAGGTGGTCGGTTCGTCGGGGTTTCGCCGTATTACAAGATACGAGCGCGGCTTGCCGTTCTCGTCATTTTCGGTGACTGTACCGATGTACGGGCCGTATTCGCCGGCCAAAATTTCAAATAATTTTTCGAATGTAATTGTCTCGCCCATTGTTTCCTCACTGCGAATCCTTTTTGCCGGACATTAGCATCCATACGGCCACCAGGATGCTTGCAAACGATGCACACCCGATGGAATCGGTCATGAAGCCAGCGCTCATGATGCATGCGATCCCGCCTATTCCGGTAATGTCGACAATATTGTTTTCGAGCATCTTAACAAACCAGGACTTCGGCTTGGCCGGTGTCGCCTCCATTACTAGACCTGCGGCCCTCATGCAGGAAAGGCACATCGTACGCGGCTTTCCGCTCGCGAACTGTTTTCCACACATGTGGCATGTGCGGTTCTGGTTGTAGTTCGGGTGCTTGGCCTTGTACTCAACGGCCAGCTTGGTTTCATCGAGTTTCCATCCTTCCATGATGCTAGTCCAGGTTGATAGAGTTGATGCATTCCACGATGAACTGGCCGTATTCGTCCTGGATGGCCGCGGCCTTGTTCGGATCGAGATGTTTCTTGCCGCAGAGGTAGCCCCATCCGCGGATATCGAGTTCGATTTCCTCGCCGTTTGCCTTGAACTTGACCACGGCATCGGTCTGTGAGCCCTCGTACACGGGGTGCCCGAAGGACATCTTGGGAGGAAGCTCGGTGCCGTTGATCGTCGCGTTGATGGCAGCGGCAATGGCCTTGAAATGTTCGTCTGCGGTTCCCTTGAATGCCGCATCGCATTTAGAAGAAGTGGTCCTGTGTCCATCGGAATCCCAGATGGTGTCCAGGCAATATTGATCGTTGTGGAAAGGTGCTTTGAAGTATTTGGTCCATTGATATTCTTTCATGCCCAAAATGTAGCAAAAATGTCCAGTTCCGGCAACAAAAAAACAATCGGGACAGAATTATCCCGATTGTGTCCCGATATGTATTTTTTACTATATTTATATAAACTGGAATAAGAAGGTAATCATGATTGGGCCATCAGTACGAATAGAAAGCATAGACGAAATACCTGGCTGTAGTACTACAACAAGCAATACTATTGAATCTTGGTATTATTCTGCACCTGTAGACCTCTACATAAATAATATCGGTTATGATTGTACTGGCAATCTTTTAGAAAATGCTAAGTTAAAGAAGCGACGGAATAGATAGGCATGACTGAAGAACAGCGACTTGCAAAGAATGCTTCCATCAAGGAAGCGATGAAGGCTACGCACGAGAAGCGTAAGTCGCAAGTATGCCGTGTCTACATGCTCAAGGTACAGAAGAACAAGCTGTCCGCACGGCAGAAGGAAGATTTCAAGATGCTGTTCGTGGAAGCAAAATGGCTATACAACGACATTCTTAACTATGGCTCGGTTAAAGGCCAGTCGATTTTCGACTATGAACTGGGCAATGTAGTAGATGTAAAGCTACCGGATGGTACATTCGATGGACGAAGCCTAGACCATATCGGCTCGCAGATGAAGCAGAGTGTCTATACTGACATCAAGTCTTCAATCAAGGCGTTGTCGAAGCTCAAAAAGAAGGGGTTCAAGGTCGGACGACTGAAATTCAAGTCTGAAATCGGAGCAGTTTCCTTGAAGCAGTACGGAACGACCTATAAGTTTCATAACGACCATCTAGTAAAGATTCAGAACATTCATGGTCTGGTACGAGTAAACGGTCTCGGCCAGATTAAGGACAATGTGGAGTTCGCGAACGCGAAACTCCTGAACAGGGCAGACGGCTACTATCTGGCCGTCACGATCTATACAGAAAGAAAACCGTATTCCAACCGGCCTCGCTCTGATGTCGGTATCGACATGGGTTGCCATACATCCTTCACCCTATCAACGGGTGAAGAGATTGATGTCAAGGTTAAAGAACCGGAGCACTTGAAGAGACTGCAAAGAAAGCAGAACAGACAGAAGAAAGGCTCCAATAGTCGAAGACGGACAATTCACAAGATACAGAAGAAGCATCAGCGTCTGGTAAACCGAAAAAACGACAAGGCTAACAAGATTGTCGCCGACTTAAACAAGAGGTTCGGACTTATCTACATCCAGGACGAAAATCTCAAAGGATGGCATAAGGACGGACACGGCAAGGCGGTGCAGTATAGTTGTCTGGGCAGGGTCAAGGCGAAGCTGAAATCGCAAGACAATGTCTATATTGTCAATCGCTGGGAACCCACTACGCAGAAGTGCATCAACTGTGGCAAGAAACATCCTATGCCACAGAACGAACACACTTTTAAATGTGAATGTGGATTGTGTATGCCCAGGGACCTTCATTCGGCTAACCGCATGGTGCAGGAAGGTAGGAAATTAGTACCTCCGGAACAGAGGGAGTTTATGAGATCTGACTGGCAGACCTCTATCTTGTCCTATCTTGGGCAAGGCAAGTCCGCTGGGTTGAAGTCCGAAGCTCACGCCCTTTAGGGTGTGGGTAGTTCACCTCCTAGAGGTACACCCTCTTGTTGTAGACCCACTTGCGGTAGCCGGTCTTGATTCGTTCGATAAGGAACATTTCCTTACCGTTTTTGGAGTTTGTGCCCTTGCGTTCCAGGGTGTAATAGTAGGGCGAATACTTGGTCAGCTTGAAAGAAGTGGAGAAGCTGATCTTGTCTAGCATGATGGTCTTGGGCATGGTTCACCTCGATTTTTAAAATTTATTTTCCATTATTTCGTGTGAGATCAGGATTACATCCTCTTGTAATGCGGCTTGTGGGGCAAGTGGTCGTGAAGCCACAGACCTATGCGCCAGAAGATTCCCCAACGGTCCTTGATGCGCTGAATTTCCATTGCACGCCATTCTTCGGCAATACGGCAGGTCAAGGCCACATCTCGGCGATTGTATTCCAGGATTACGTCCCAGTCTTTCATGGTGCCTCCTGGATGAACTTGGTCTTGCCATCCTCTTCCCATACGCGGTAGCGGTGGGCGGTGGACCATTGCACGATGCGCTCGTTGGCATGCGACGGATCGGACGGTTCGATGAACTCGATGGTGCAGCTGCGACCGGAGCGGAGAAAGTTTATCTCGATCACGCGGCCATCTTCGTCGAAGGTCTTGACGAGTCCCTCATCGTCAAAAATTCGATGTGTAGTGTTCTTGTTCTTCATATTCAAAATTTAGCAAATGGTTATGAAAATGCCAACCGGGGTCCGATTGGCAACAATGTTTCATGTGAATATCCTCAAAAATTAAATTTTTATGCCACACAACGTGGTTGCTGGTTGAATCTTGCAGTTCAGTGAATTACGCGCAGTTAGCACCGTTGTTATATGATGGCCAATATTCCTTAATAGTTTGTGCGATTCGTTCTGCCATATCCCAGACTTCATTCGATTTATTCAAATACGGATCCATAATCCTGATTTGGCTAATGTTTAGTCCATCCACACCAGGAGAATACACAACAGTTTTCTTCTTATCCTGCCATGCAATAACACTGAATGACCACGATGCGGCTGGTATGCAGTACCTTGCATCTATGTCCACCTGGGCACGGATGCCGACACCTTCGGGCCACATTCTAAACAGCTTATGGTATTGGTCGTTACGGAAGCATTCTGCTAATCTTTCTGCCATGAAAATGCTCCTTGTTTAGTTTACTGCTTCGGCAATCTCGGTCAATTTCTGGTCGAGTTTGCGGTAAATGCGCATTGCCACGTCATGAAGCTCGTTAGCCATCGCGATGCGCACTTTCGGGTGCGTGAGAATCTGCATGGCAAACGTGTCACAGAATTTCTTTCCGTCAACCACATCAACAAATGTTTCGGCATGGTCTCTGTAGTGGAACGCCTTGCACACGTTGGTAAACACGACAAATTCAAGCATGGAGTCATGTTCAAGGTGCTCTTTCAGTTTTTCTTCGGAAAGTTCTCCCTTGCAAGTCTTCCAGAACAGGAGTTTGACCTGTTCCTTGTTAATTTTAACACCGTCTTCGGTCTCGATGTATTCCTGGTCATCGTCGGACCAATGCCGCGGACAGATCTTTTGCATCGGGATTACCCCGTTGTTCTTCTTGACGGCTTCTTCTACTTGTGATTCCAACGGCATGTGGTCCTCCTTGAAAATTAAAAATTAAAAATTAACTGGGAGATGTTCCCATGGGTAATACTTGGTCCGGTCATACTGTCTCGGTCTGTTCCAACGCTCGTACAGCATGAAAGGAACAAAATGCCTCCATACGATGCGCCATACGTATATGAGCTTGACAACGGCCTTGCAGTGGTAATCCTCGGGGAACATTTCGCGGAGTTCGCGTTCAGCCTCCTCCGGGGTCACCCGTTCACCGCACCAGTCACCGGTGATACTGCCATAAAGTGCGCTGAAATTTCCGCAGTTTTGGCATTCCGATGACGCATACCGATGGCAATAGTCGCAAACAATCATTTTACACCGCCAATATGTAAAAATTTACACCGCCAGTCGATCTTCACAGTACATTTCACTCAGCTTGGCGCGGAGACGCTTCAATGCCTTGTTCTTGACCTTGCGGGCCCATTCGTGAGAGCAACCGTGGGATTCGCCCCATTCGCGGGTGGAGACGTGGTTTTCGTCCATGACCATGTTGCGGATGGCGTCGCTTTCGATTTCGGGAAGCGATTCCAGGAGCTCGGAGACGAGACGGGCGCGGTCACGTTCCTCGGCATCGGCAGCACCGTCGGAAGTTTCAGCAGCGATGGTTTCCATGAGGGTAGTCTTGGATTCATCGTCACCGACGATGGTGTCGCCGGAAAGAACTTTTACCGGGTTGCGCTTGACGGGCTTGCCGTCCTCGTCGAGGAGGGGCTTGCCGTTGGCATCCTTGACGGGCTTCAAGAGGTTCTCGGGGACATGGATAACGCAGTCGCCGTAGAGCTCCTTGTTGAGCGCGTTCTTTACGTGCCACTTGTAATAGCATCCGAACTCGTTCCCGGTAGTAGTGTCGAACAGTTCGAGTGCACGGTTGAAACCAATCGCAGCCGCATTGATAAGGTCACCAAGGTCACCCGTGTACTTCTCGTACGTAGTGGAACGGGCACGGGTAATCACCATCGGGATGTAGAGGTTGAACAGCGTATCCTTTGCGGCCTGGGAACCTTCCTTGGCCAGACGGATATATTCGCGTTCAGCATCCGCGGTGTCGATGAGCTGTTTCGCACGTTCATACGCGGCAGACAACTGGGTGCGGAGGTAGGAGTTGCAATGAAGCATTGGGATTGGTTCCTTTTGGTTGAATTGTTTTGTGTTGTTGCCCGTACGATGTGACGCAGGGTGTCCCTAACTCGGTGATTTCTCGGTCACGGTAGGTTCATCATTGATCGTGTATTCTTCCAAGGGAACGACGTTGGATTCGACACGTTCTTTCGTCGGGTCAAACGTCGTGATGGAGAGTGAGAGCTTGCCATCCGAGAACAAGTCGCGGTGCCGTACCAAGATATCCGCGAGGTGTTTCATGGTAGGCGAACCCGTGATGGTCCCCTCGTAATCGGCGGTGATGAAGGTGACCGCGTCCGGGTTCAGAACCAACTTACGCCACTTGCGGTAGTTCTTGATTTCGAGTATTGCCACCAGGAGCCACAGCCCGGACAGCGATGCATCGACTACCGAGATACCCACGGGCGCATTCGGGTGCGTAATGTCCACCGCGGTAGACATCCCACAGAAAATGGCCAACATGATGTAGATGCCAATGAAGGCCAGTTTACCTGCGGCTTGTTTTTTGAATCCAGATTTCATGTGTTTCTCCTTTATGCGGCGGACCGCTTGGTTTTTGTCTGTCCGAACAGTTCACCGTACTTGTTGATGAAGCACATGATATCCTGGTCGGACATCCAGCACCCATGCAGGCGGCTAACACCGTCGGTTGTTTTGAAGAGCATGTCTCCCCGCCCGAGCAGAGATTCCGCGCCGATCTCGTCCAGGATGGTCTTGGAGTCCACCTGGGACGGGAGACGGAATGCGATACGGGTCGGGAGGTTCGCCTTGATGGTACCCGTGATTACATCGCGGGACGGGCGCTGCGTGGCGAGCACCAGGTGGATGCCCGCGGCGCGTGACTTGGCCGCGAGACGGGCAATGCTCGTCTCCATGCCCTGCCTGTCGCAGGCCATGAGGTCGGCAACCTCGTCGATGACAACCACGATACGCTTGCGGTTCTTGGAGCCGTGGAAATAGTCATCCACGGTTTCCATGTAATCGTCGATGGTACGGACGGGACGGCCCGCCGAGGCGGTGGCCTTGGTGAACATCCCGTACCGGGCTTCCATCACGTCTACGAGGGAAGCGAGCTTCTCGACCGCATCCTGCACGTTGTTGATGACTTCCACGTTGGGGAGCACGGAGTAGGCCTGCATTTCGGTACCCTTGGGGTCGATAAGGACCATCTCCAGTTCCATCGGGTTGTTGTTCATCAGCAGGTTGCAAATCATGGAGTTGAGGAACACGGACTTGCCGGAACCAGTCTGCCCTGCCACGAGCATGTGGGGAGCCTTTACGAGATTGAACTTCACGGGGTTGCCGATGATATCGACACCCATCCCGATTTCCATGGAGCCGAACTGCAAGCGGCTACCGTCAGCGGGAGTGACGATGGACTTGCAGGGGACAACGGAACGGCTATCGTTGGGGACTTCAATCCCCACCATCCCGTCACTGCACTCCAGGCGGATGGACTTGCGGGAAACGCCGAGGCGCATCGCAATGTCTTCGAGATTGTTGCGGAGGTTACGGACACGCACCCCGTCGCCGAGACGGACGAGGTAGCGGGTGATGACCGGACCATGCTTGGAGCTGACCACTTCCGCCTTGAGATGGAGGTCTTCGAAAGCGGCTGCCAAGGACTTGCTACGGTCGGTGGAAACGGCACTGTTCCCGCTGTCCGATGCTTCGAAAGCACGCCACAGGCGGGTAGAGATTGCGCTACGCCACTTGTTGATTGCTTCATATTCCTGTCGCATGGTTATACTCCTTGTTAAGTTTTCTTGCCGTACGATGTGACGCAGGGTGTTCACGAAACCGTAATGGTCCACACACGGTACGTCACGCATCCTTGCATTTGAGGATGTAGTTGTGCAATTCCATTATTTCGTCCGGGATTCGGAACAGACGCCAGGCGTCCTTTCCCGCCTCGGGCTGTCGAATCATGACTTCTGCCGTATCCATGGTGGACAAGTAGCAGGGGTCGCCCGGAAGGCCGGGTCGCCCGGTGATGGTATCCATCACGTCGCAGGTCATCACGTTCAGCATGGGGCGGGCATATTCCGTGTTGGGGACATATTCGAGCCTCACGATGGCGTCGATATCGACGCTCTTGATAATCCCGTCTCGCTGTACCCATTTCATCATCATATCTTTACCCCCAGGCATTTAACGTGATTTCCGTCGATCCACATGGAGCAACGGACATAAGGCGATTTGAGTCGGATGCGCTGCATCAGACGCTTGTTAGTGTCGAAGAAGTTGGTCCCCGAGAATATGTCCACGCGGTCGCCGAGTGCGGAAAGCACCCCGAACATGTCGGACTTGCAGGATGCCACGTTGGCATTCGCCGTCCTGGTTTCGGACTTCTTCTGTATCGGGTCGTTCAGTGTTATATCCATGGTTTCCTCGTTTCTTTACGCGGAATACGATGTGACGCAGGGTCTCCCCGGAACGGGCCCCCGCGCCACACGGTATTGCTGGTGATGTAAGTTAGATCGAGTTTACGTACTCTTGGAGCTTGTTGGCGATTTCTTGGAGCTTCTCCTTGCTAAAATCACCGACACATGCTTCCGTCGTGTGTTTCTGTCCGTCCCACTCGCCATCGTTGCGGGTGAGGATGATGTTGTGTCCGAAGGCACCCTTGCAGATTTCGATGCTCCCCTGCTTGCCTTCGTAGATGTACGCTGAATTTGGCATTGTTTACCTCTCTGGTTGATATCTGTCTTGGCTTCTACCTTATTATCGTCCTTCGCCCCGCGTTTTGTAAAGGGTTTCTTTGTTAAAGATACTTTACACATGTCCCCGGTAAAGTATTTGGATACGCTTCTTGTCGCCCGCTCGGTGATGGTGTGGATGCGGTTGTACACGTTATCGTATTCTTCATAGTCGTTGACAATCTCGTAGGTCACGCTGTACCCGTTTGCCCGGATGGTGACACTGGTCTCGTCCATGTCAATTATGTTCCCGAACATGACCGGGAGCGTGTATTCCTGCAACGTGTCGTTGCCGATTCGGTTGTACTTGGAAAGACGGATGCCGCTCAATTTAGCGCAGGTGTCCCATTCGCTACCCGAGAACTCAACGGAATCAATGTAGAGGTACTCCGTGGAGTTCCTGATGCCGTTGGGATACTTGATCATCTTGTTCTGCATCTGCTTGAAGTATGACCGCTTCTTACCATCGCCCGTTCGCGTGGCACTGGAAAAGATGACCTCGTTTGCGGCATGGATAAGTCGTTCGCCAACGGTGACCACCTGTTCGAGGGTCTTGGGCTTCCATGCGCCGAGCTTGGTGAGCATTCCGGTGATGTCGTCCGTCACCGGGGTGCTAGTCTTCACTGTCCTGTCGATTTCTACTGGTTTTCTCATTTGTTGCCTTCATGTTGTTGGAGAAACGCTACGGTATCCATAGGATTCCCCTATCGAGCGGGTCCTTGCTCTCCTCGCGCTCGCGGATTTCCTTCTCAATGATTCTTGCCTTCCGGTAGTCATGGACGGTCAGCCCTGCGAAACTTGCAACAAGGGCCACCATAACCAACGCTAACGGCACCCATTCCATAATATTCATTATCAGTCCTCCTCTGTATTCACTGTCCTGTTATTTGTTGCCTTCATGTTGTTGGAAGATGCGGTGCTTTTCGGCCTCGTTCAGCGATGCCCACCAGGTATTCGGTCCCTGGGTTATCGCGGGGACGTTGTATTCCTCGCCGTAATTGTCACCGTTTGCCGCAGCATACAGCTTGGCCATCTTGTTCCCTTCCTCCTCCTTTGCAGCCTTGAACATGGCGTTTTTCTCGGCCAGGTAGGCGTCAGACTTTTTGAGGATGGGTACCAGGTAGGAAATGAGCCATTCGGTTGCGGCGCGGGTGCTCGCGAAATAGCGGAACCCGCGTGCATCCATGAAGGAGCCGTCAAGTTCAGTCGTGTAGCTGATTTCCTTGGCGGGAATCCACTTGATGCGCAGGCGGTGGTCAAGCAGGATGCCCCCGGCCCCGATGGAGACAGGGTACGGACGTATCATTCCCTCGACGGCAAGTACCTTCCCCTCGTTGGTAGGGATGTTCTCATGCCGGAGGTCAACGGCGTATTCGCCGTTCCGAAGGCGCATGAAGTGAGAAACGCCTGTGGAATCGTGCGCACTGAAGGCCTTCTCCCCGAGCTTGGAGACAACGCCCACCTTGTACACCCTGTTGTCCGGGTTCATCTTGAAAAGCTTGATGGATGCCTGCATGTAAGCTCCTAAGTTTTGAATTTGAGACAGTCGTGAAGTTCTTCGGCACGTTTCTTCAACATGGGAAGCATCCAATCGGGGAGCTTGTCCCAGTCGGAAATGTGGAGCCGCTCGGCATGGAAGTCGATGAACCATTTCATGAACCCATCGGAATAGTCACCTTGCTTCTTTGCCGGAATCGACTTCATCATGTCGATTTTGTTGATGTTCACTTCCTTGCGGATTGGGGTGCCCATGCCGAACAGGTCGGATGCGCACATCATCTGCGCGGGGTTGAATATGCACTTGAACGACTTTCTCATTTGAAGTATTCCTCGCCATAACGGCCATTCCAGAAGTCGATAGCGGCCTGGCATTCCTTCTTGTTCTTGTACCTGCCGTGGCAGGTGAACGTGGAATAGGCCTTGCGTTCACGATCGTACACGCACCACCACACCTTGCCGTCAACGGCAATGCGCTCGGTAGGCATGAATCTTTCGGACAGCTGCAAATGTGTCATTTCGTTCTCCTTGGTTTCGTGACCTTACGATATGACGCAGGGTCCCCTCGGATCGGGGACCTGCGTCACACGGTAGGTCATTTGAACAGTTCGTCCACCAGGCTAATCAGGCCGGGTATGACAAACAGGTTAATTCGTTGGGGTTCACTTAATCCATACATAGGCGGGCGGCTCACGTACCTACGCAGGACTTTGGCTTCACCATCGACTTCGGTCATTCCGGTGTTGCCGCGTTTGAGCAGCCAGTAATAGCGGCTACTGATGACGATGGCCCTCATGAGTTCGAGGAACTTGTGCCGGGTTTCCTCCGGCACAACGCCCTCGAACGCGGTCGCGTTCATCACATAGTCGGCCATGCAGGCGCACAGACGGCTATTACCTTTACCGGGATAGGTACCGTTAAATCATTTTGCACAATTATGCACAGTGCCTAATTGAGCTAGTGATTTCCTGCTTCAACGACCTGCACTGCTCTTGTGTCTCAAAGAACTGTAACCTCAAGTCTTTCGGGCGTGGTTCGGAACCACTACCTTCCCGTGGGCGTTCACCCACAGGGCAAGCTGCCACGGCGTAACTCGCCGCAGTTTGCTGGTTGGCGTAGCCAAGCAGCCACAAGCCATAGAAACGCAAGTTCCTGGCTGCGTTCGCATCCCTGTCGTGGTGGCAACCACAATGGGGGCAAGTCCACTCACGGTCAGTGAGCTTCAAATCTTCTTTCTTGTAACATCCGCACTCGGAGCAGTATTGGCTCGAAGCGTAGAATTGCGGAGCCTTGACCAGCTTGATGCCGAGCCACTTGCACTTGTATTCGAGCTGGGTGGCTATGCGGTTGAAGTTGGCATCGAGAACGGATGCCGCCAACTTGCGGTTACGGCTCATATTCTTCGGCTTCAAGGACTCGATTACGAGCATCTTCGGAGCCAATTTTCGAGTCAGTGAAATAGTGCATTGGTGAGCCGAGTTGATACGGATGTTTGTTATTCTTCTATGCAAGTCGGCTACCTTGCGTATTGCCTTCTTGCGGTTCTTGGAACCTTTCTTTCGTCTTGAAATCTTCCTCTGCCAACGCTTCAAGCGTTGCAGATGCTTCTTGTATGATTTCGGATTGGCGATGACCTCACCGAACGAGGTGATAGCCAAGTCCTTGACACCGAGGTCAACACCCACCACATCGTATTCGTCATCGGTAATCTCAACATTCTCATAGATAGGAATGATGTCGGTCTTGAAAGCGAACGAGACATACCAATGGGAGCCTTGACGGGATACGGTAGCCATCGGGATAGGAACTTTATCAACACCATCAGGAATGGCAATGTAGTTCTTCTCCTTTAGTTTCACTCTACCGAGAGAAGGGAGCTGTACGAAGTCACGACCGATGTAAACGGACCCGGTAAGCCGGAAGGAATCGAGTTCACCGAACTTGTGAAACTGCGGATGCTTACCAGTTCCCTTGAAGAACTTGTCCCACGCTGTTCCGAGGTCACGGAGAGCTTCCTGACCACAGCACTTGGACAGTTCCATCAACCATTCGTTGCCTTCTAGGTGCTTGTACTCTACCCATTCCTTGTGCCAAGAAATCGGAGTACCTAGCTTACACTTGACCTTCTGTCCTTCGGGAGTGTTCTGTTTAGCTAGTTCATAAGCCTTATTCTGCTCTGCAAGTTTCCAGTTGTAGGCTCGGCGTGCGGCAGAGCAGGAGCGGAAGCACTTCCGCACCTGTTCCTTGTTGAGCCGTAGCTCTATCTTTCTGCCACACTGCTGTTCCATCGTCTAATCCTTATGCCACATTGGTTCCCGTATTCGGCAGTCCAACAAACACCCAGCCACGCTTTCCCGTAGTATGGTTAGTTAAATACCTATATCCTTTAGCAACCATTTCATCATAGTGCTGTTTCGCTTTTGAGCGAATATGGTCTTTACGGCGTTCCCGATATTCTTTTTGCTGAGCATGAATTTCATCTTTGTGCTCTTCGTGATATGTCTTGTTATATGCTTGTTTTTCTGCTTTATGCTCACTACGATAAATCTTATCTCTAGCTAGTCGAGCATCCTTATTTTTACGATACGACTTTCTAGCACTAGCATTTACTTGTTCACGGTGCATAGCCGTGTATTCTCTATGTTTTCTATTCTTTTCTTCACGATGCTCGGCTGCATTTTTTCGACGAACTTCATTGATATGGTCTTTCTGCTCGGCATACTTTTGACGGCGTTTCTCTGCCTTAATATCTTTGTTCGTGTTATATAATTCTTTTCTACGAGCTTTAACTTCGGGAAGTTGCTCGTGTTGCTTATCATATTCCGCTTTTTCTTCCTTGTGTGCGACAGCATACACCTTTTTCTTTGCAAGAATAGTGTCTCGGTTAGCTACATGATAATCATGCTTATATAACACTGGGTCTTCATAGGTATGCGTTCGACCCTCATCGCTGACTTTGCGAATACGGGGCATAAGCATCTTTACTTGATTCTGTTCTAATTCGGATAATCGTGGCAACATATCCGATTCAGATAAATTTCTAATTGTTCCCTTATAATTCTTTTTAGAATTATTATACAAGCACCAAAATGCGAACGCAAGTTTTTCTTGCAGACCTTCGGTAGAACACTTCAATATACAATAATGAGCATAAATATGCTCAATATATGATAAATTGGTGAGATTACAAAATGATACTCGCTTAGCCCAGCGGTCACCTTTATAACCAAGCATTTTATAATATGCCATTGGAACAATATGGTGCCGTTCTGAATAAGATAATTCTCTGCTATTTGTGCCACGAAGGACTAAGTCAGCGTACTTCCAGCACCACTCCGAATCAATGTTGAAGCACTTCTTGAAGTCCTCGGCACGGTTGCCGAGATAAACGAGCAGTTCTTCCAATCTTTCCTTGGATGCGGTGGGAAGTACGAAGTCCATTGTTATTCCTCTTTATTGGCAGTTTCTTGTTTGGTTTCCGTTTTCTTCTTTCGGTTCTTCTTGCTCCGCTGTCCATAGAGCTTGGCGGAGAACACGGTAATCAGCGAGAGCATATCTTTCACTAAGTCAGCCTCGAACGATTCTTCCAGCACTTCCTCGACATACTCTACCACGACACCGTGGGACTTGAAGTATTCGACAAGGAAGTTGTAGTTGAACCTCGTAAGGCGGTCGTAGTGTTCAATGACCAGTCGGTTGAACTTGTGTTCCGCTGCATCCCGCATCAACTTCAAGAGCTTCTTGCGGTTGTCGTTCAGTCCGCTTCCAACCTCGTCAACCACGAACCCGACCGTGTAGTGCTTCCCGGCACAGTATTCCAGTACACGGAGTTTTTGCCGTTCGAGGTCTCCCTTGGTCTTCTGCTCTGCGGAAGATACCCGGCAATAGACGGCGGTGAGTTCAGGTCTCGCTTCGGTCTCCTCGTCTTCCTTCAGCAAGCGGCGAAGTTCGTCCTCGTCATACTTGCGGTTGGCAGTCGGGGTTACACGGTACGGATGCAGTCTCCCTTGGTCAACCCACTTGACAATCGTGTTGCGGTGGATTCCCAGTATCTTGCAAGCCTCACGGCTTCTCAGCTTCTTCCCCATCTTCCATCT
>JAEEGK010006441.1_pt1 | contig 28272 bp, 21 predicted proteins | sample 8958771 | NCBI WGS metagenome assembly JAEEGK01 (sample SAMN16246547, study PRJNA631951) | gut metagenome | biome: gut microbiome; feature: rumen; material: SC-attached | host: Bos | place: Iran: Karaj | collected 2018-10 | reverse complement strand
ATTTTTTTCCAGTATTAGTATCTCCTAGAAAAACTATATTAATTTCATTTTTATTTTTATTTTTTTTTTTTTTTTTCATTTTTATCTGTTTCTTCATTTTTTTTATTTTGAGAATTTTGTTTAGACATTATTTTATTCTCTGAAAGATTAGAGTTTATATTTGTTTCTTTAACTGCAATAACAGGAGAATTATCATTATTATTTTGTTTGAATACTATTTTTTCTTTTTTACTTTCAATTTCATTTTTATTTTCATTATTTGAAATATTTTTACTCAAATTTTTATTATTGTTATTATTATTTTCTTTTATTGATTCTTTTTTTTTAAAAGATTCATCGTTTATTATATCATTATCTTCTTCAATTTGTTTTATTTCTTTTTTATTATAATTACTTTTTTTATTTAGATTAATTGGTTTTGGATTTTCTATTTTTGACATATCTACCATTGAATTTGGTTCAATATTTTGAGAAGCACAACAAACCCCCATTTTTTATTTTTTGTAATTGTTATAATTATGATTAAAAATAATTGAATTATTTAGAATAATTTCAATTCATTATTAATATATAATTTAAAATATAAAAATAACAAAAAAAAATATATATTTTTTTGAATGTAAATATAATATAATTTATATAATAAAATTCAAAGGAATTTTTGATTTTTTATTTTCAATATAATCAGTATATAATTCATTATCTTTAACTAAATAAGGTTTAATAAATAATTTTTCAACATTATCAATATAATTAGGTTCATATTTAATTTCAAAAGGATCTCTAATAGGTTTTCTATATAATTTTGGTAATTCTGCTTTTCTTATTCCATTAGAAAATTTTTCTAATTCTTCTCTATAATCATTATAATTATGAACAACATTAATAATATCATTTGAACTCATTGAATTCATTTTATTTTTCATTCTTTTATATCTTTCAATTCTTTCAAAATTATTTTTTCTTATTTTATTATTAAAAATTTTTTGTTTTGCTTTAAAATCTTCTGGAATATTATTTTTTTTTATTTGAGGTAATTGAATATTTTCTCTCTTTTTTATTAATATTGGTTGTTGTTGATTTTGAATTAATGCAGCTTTGTTTATTTTTGAAAAGAAATTATTTCTTATTATATTTTGTATTCTATTACAAGATTCATCATTTAAGTAATCATTATGTAAAAAAACTGCACTTTGTGCCATATTTGGTTGACTATATAACTCTCTGAACATTTATAAGAAAAAATATTTAAAATATTTTAAAATAATATTAAATAAGAAATAAAAAAAATTATTTTTTTTACCTTTGATAATTTTTTAATATTTCATTTATAATATTTATAAATCAATAATTTTTTACAATGAATAGATTTTTTTAAAATATAAATATTAAATATAATTACTCAAAAATTATTGTTAAAATTATCAATAATTCATTTTTCTTTTCCTTTTTGTTAACATTTTAAAAATTTATATCAAATTATTAAAATTTAAATCAAATTATTTTCTTTACAAATAATTTTCATTTTTATAATTTGAAAATTCCTATATAAAAACTAATACATAAACTTTAAATATCCAAAAAGACAATAATTATTTTTTAAAGTATTAATATTAGAATATAATAATTAAAAATATTTCAATATTTTTTTATTTGTATAACTAGTGATATAATAAAATATGGAATCAATAGAAAAAAAAATAGAAAAAAATATTCCTTTTTTATATTTAGGTATTGGTTTTAAAGAAGGTAATAACAGTGAATTTTCAAATATAATTGAAAAATCAATAGAAATACTTTCTAAAAAATATCCAAACGATAAAGAAAAATTTATAGGAATTAATGATTTATGTAACGATATTAAAAATGGTGAAATGGAGAAGCAAAGAAAATTATTGGAAGAAGAAGCAAGAATTAGAAAAGAAAATAAAGCAAAAAAAAATAAAATAAAAAAGGATAAATATGAATCAAAAAATATAGAAAATTCATCAGAGAAAGGAGTATATAAGAATTTTTGTCAAATAATTATGGATAAAATAATATCTTTTAGTAATGAGGAAGATACAATAAAAAATAGCGAAATCAATAAAAATAATTTAAATTTAAATAAAAAAAATAAAAATGTAGAAGAAAAAAAAATGAAAAATAAAGAAAAAGAATCAAACAAAATATATAAATTACCAAAACATTTTCATATAACAACATTATTTAGAGGAAAAAAAGGATTTAATAAAGAAGAAGAAGCTTATAAAGAATTTGAAGAAAATAAAGAAACTTTAATTAATATTTATGGAATTGTAATAATACCTTTTAAAATTATAATATTTATAATTAAAACAAATGAAAAATCTGTTAATAAAATTCCTCATATTACAGCTGCAATTAATGGAGAATATAAAGCAAAAAATTCTAATGATGTTATGGAAAATATTTTTGGTGAAGGTAAAGAATATAATGATGTTTATAATAAATTAATGAATGGAGATAAATTTGATTTATCTGTTAAAGGAAAAGTTAATGTTTTAGGTAAAAATGAAGAATTTTTTTTTACTATTTTTAATCCTTATCAAATTAAAGGAAAATTCGAAGGTTTTACAGGGTAAAATTTTTTATTAAATAATAAATAAGTCTTAATTGGCAAAATGAAAATATTTTTTATAAAAGTTTGAAAAAAAATTAATTGTGATATTCTTTAATATTAATTTTGAATTATAAATATACTTTTTTATATTATATTTTTATTAATTATTATTTTATCTAAGTAGATTCCGTTAAATTAATAAAAATATTTTTTATATTTATATTTTAAATAAATTTTACTAAAAATTGTTTCTCCAAATTAGTAAAACAAAATATCTTCATCAAAAGAAAACCCTATTTTCCAAATAAAAATAACAATACAATTCTTTTAAATAAATAAAACAAATATTTTAAAAAAATAAAAAAAAACAAAAAAACAAAAAATAAAAAAATAAAAAAAGGAAACATTAATAAAAACTATAAAAAACAATAATGAAAAAAAAAATATATTATACATATTCATGTAAATTTGAAATTAAATAAACCTTAAAAGATTAAATAAAACAAAAAAAAAAATTTTTTTATGGAGCAATTCCAAATAAACAAATAAAGCAATGCATTTGATCATTTTCAAATTTAACTGTAATAGAACCATCAGTATTAGGATTCCATAAACAAGTGGAACTAAAATGAAGAGATGCATCTCCTTTTTGGAAAATTGTTCCATTACAAATAAATTTAAATCCTCTTTGTTGAGAATGAAGTGTTTTAATTATTTCATCACTTATTTGATTACACAAACTTTGTGCTTCTTTTTGATCATAATTTTTTCCATCTAAATATTTTTTGATTATACCATCACATAATTCATTTAATTCATCTTTAATTGCTGAGAATTGGAGTTCTGTTGACATTTTTATGTGTTTTTTATTTAATTTTTGATATTTATAATATTAATTTTTTAAATTTTTTTTTTTTGGATTTTTATTATTTTATATATGAAAGTATTCTTTTTTTTTAAATTTTTTTTTTAATAAATTAAGTAAGATGAAAAATAATCATTTTACTAAAATTTATTCACAGAAAGAATTAAGAGATATAAGAATTAAAAATGCAGAAAAAAAAATTTATAATAAACCAATAAAATCAGAAAGAGAATTTATGTATAATTTAAAAAATGGAAATTATAAAGATAATAAGTTTATAAAATATGATGGTGATATTGAATTTACACCTTTTGATTTAAAAGAAGAAAATGAAGAAGGATATTTTGATGATGATTATAATTATATTAAAAGAAAAGAAGAATATGATCCTTGGTATGAATCAGTTAAAGATGAAATTGAAAAGAAAGAAATGTTACAAAGAAAAATAAAAAGAAATGAAGATAATAATGAAAATAATGACAATAAAAATTTTGATAATAATAATGAAAGTAATAATGATAGTGATAATGAAGAAATTAATACTAATAAGAAAGATAAAAAAGAAAAAAAAGAAATTAAAAATAAAAAAGATGATAATGATGATGATATTTCAAAATATGGTGATGAAGATTTATATTATAAAGAAGAAAAAATAACTAAAGATGAAATTAATGAAATTAAAAATGAAGTTGAAGAAAATAGAATTAAATTAATTCCTTTTTTACAAAATAAAGAAAGTATAAATAAAGCATTAAAGAGATTAAAACCTAAAAATAAAAATGAAGATAAAACACAATTTAATGAATTATTAAATTTAATATCAAAACTAACTGAATTATCATATTTTGATGTTTATACTGATACTATTGATAATATTATAAAAGATTATGGAATTGAAAATTTATATTTATGGAAATATAAAACAATAATTAATAATGAAGAGCAAATATTTGAATCATTTTCAACTAAAACAATTAAAAAATGGATAAAAGAAAATTATTTTACTGAAACAGAAAACATAAAATTTTATTTTATGTTAATTGATCCAATAAATAAAGAAAAAAATCAAGATTCAAATATATGGTTTGATACAAAATCAGATTTATATAAAAAATATTTATCTTGAATTAAAAAAAAAAAACAAAATAAAAAAAGAAAAATAATTAAAAATTTGTATATTTAAATTTATAAAAATATTAATAATTTAATTTATATTTTCTTTAAAATTTTCTTAGAATAAGATTTCTTAACATCAATATTAATATTACTTGATTTAACGGCTCCTCTAAATCTACTTGTACCTGGTCTTGGGATTGCACAAGTATAAACATTAGGTAATGTAGTTAAAACAGAAATATCAGAAATTCCAGATTTATTTAATAAATCTTCTTGTTCTTTTAAAAAACTTTCTTTATTTGTTCTAAAACCTTTTCCTTTAAATAAATCTTCATTTAATATTTTTGAATCTTCTTTATTTTCATTATTTTTATTTTGAGAATTATTTTTATTTGTTATTTGTATACCTGTTTGAAATATTTCTTGATTTTTTGAGTCTTCTGATTCACTTATTTTCATACTTGTGTTTTTCCAATCTGAAGTTTTTCTAAATTTTTGTTCTTGATTTACATAATCTTCTTCATCAAGAACATTATCAATCATTTCACTTATACTTCCTTTAATTATATTATCATTGTTTGAAATTTTTTTCATTAATTTTTTTATTAAAAATTTATAAATTAAAATAAAATAAAAACTTTCTTAAAAAAAATAAAATAAAAAAACAAAATTATAATTTATAAATTTAAAAAAAAATATTATTAAATTAAATATTTAAAAAATTAAAAATGAATAAAACAGATATTTTAAAAATAATATCATTTATATCAATATTAGCATTAGGATTAATATTTAGTTTCATACCAAATTATGTAAATTCAATAAGAAAAAATGAATATTTATTAGATATTGCCAACACATTTGCAGCAGGATTATTTTTAGGAATTGGTTTATTACACTTATTACCAGAAAGTTCAGAAATATTTAAAGACCAATATAAAATAAAATTTCCAATTGCTTATTTAATATCATTTTTAACATATTGTTTAATATTATGTATAGAAAAAGTAATATTTGATCCTCATTCAATAATGCATGAACATAATAAATTATCAGATAATAATTTAAAAAAAGATATTGATGAAAATATAATATCAGAACCATTAGTTCAAGATAATAGTTTAAATGATGATTTTAAATCTGATATTCATTTAGGTAAAAATAAATTAAATAAAAATCTACTTCAGCCTTTTATTTTATTATTTGCTTTAGGATTTCATGCTATTTTTGAAGGAATTGCACTTGGAATTTTAGATGATTTTAATTCAGTTTTATCTTTAATGTTAGTAATTCTTGCTCATAAATGGGCTGAAGGATTAACTTTTGGAATAAGTTTTTTAAAGTCAGAATTATCAAAATGTCAAATTAATACTTTTTTAATTATTTTTTCAATGATGGGACCTTTTGGTGTTTTATTTGGAATGTTTCTTTCTGCTATGACTAATAAATTTATTCAAGGAATTTTTTTAGCTGCTTCGTCTGGAACTTTTTTATATATTGCTTGTTCTGAAGTTATTACTGAACAATTTGAAAAAAAAAATAATAGAGTTGTTAAATTCATTTGTATTCTTATTGGAGGAGGTTTCACTGCTGTTTTGGCTTATTTTGAATAATATATTTTGTTTTTTTTTCTTTTTTATTATATTGGTTTTTTTTAATTATTATTAATTTAAAATTATGGGTAATTTATAATTTATTTTAAATTTTTATTTTTTTTTTATTTTTGTTTTTTTAATTATCTGATTGTGTACAATATGATATTAAGTCTTTGGAAAATTTTGTTAAATTTACAAAATATTCTTTAAATACAAACCTACTTGTATTTATATCTTTTAAATCTAATTTTCTTGCTCTATTTTTTTTATCTTCTATAAATGTAAATTCACTGTTTTCTAATTTATCACTTAATTTACCAACTTGTTCTTGATATATTTTAAACATGTCTTGTATTTTTATAACATCTAATACAGAATCTGAATTATCTATTTTTAAAAGAGAATTTAATTTAGATATACTATTTTTCATTAAATCAATTTCTTTTTTTGTATTTTCCATTATAACATTTTGATCTTCTATTTTTTTATGTAATCTTTGTATTTCTGAATTATTTTGTCCTGAATATTTTTTATTTGTATCAATTTGTTTAATATATACGCTTATTCTTTCATTTAAATGTGAAATTTCTGTATCTTTTTCATTATTATTTTTTTGAATTTTATTTACAAAATCAATTATTATATTTTCTAATTTAGAATAAATTTCAGAATTATCAGAAATATTTTTGAATATATTTCCTAATTTAAAATTTGTATTTTGTTTAATTAAATCATCTTTTACATTAACTTGTATAAATGATGATAAATTTGAAATTAATTTTTTAATGAAGCAATTATTATCATCTAAAGCAGTCATTAATTGACAAATAAAGGATGAAGTATTATAATATGTATCGACTAATTTTTTGAAATTTTCACGTAAACATGTTGTTAAAATATCAATATTTTGAGGACATTTATCTAAATTAATAATATTAATATATATTTGATTTTCTTCAATATTATTTAAATTACTTGATTCTATTTGAAGTTCTTCAATTTTACATTTTAAATTATTTATAATTTGGGTATTATATATTTCATTTAATGATTCATCTAATTCTCTATTTAAATTAATTAATAAATTTAAATGTTCTTGATATTTAGGTAAAAGAAATGTTAAATGATCAATTACTTTATTTAATTCATTTTCACATGATAGATTTGAACTATATGATGATATATCTTTTTCTTTTAAAATATTTGTAAAATTTTTATAAAAATCAATTAATTCTTCATTTACTTTATTATATATTTCTTTTTTTGTTATTTCTAATATTAATTGTATTTTGTCTAATGAAGTAAATTTTGTTATTATTTCTTCAATATTTAAATTAGAATTTTTAAGTGAATTTATTTTTTTTTCATATAATTCTATTTTCTTTAATAAGAATTCTTTTTCAATATTTAAATTATAATTTTCTTTTTGTTTTGAAAAAATATCATCTCTTTTATTTTCCCCTGAAATATTTTTAACAACATTTTTTTGATTTTGACTTAATTTAATTTTAATTTCATTTTGTGATATTTTAATAATATAATTATTTTTATCTTGTACTAATTTATTTATTTCATTTTGTAAATTATTAATATTAGAATTAATATCATTTTCAATTTTTTCCTTTAAATTCAAAGGAAAATAATTCATTTCTTCATATTCAATTATTTTATTTTCTAATGATGCAATAGTATTATTTAATTTATTAATTTCATTTTGATAATCAGTATTAGATTTATTCTTATTTTTATCACTATTTAATTCATTTTGTTCAATTTTTGTAGTTAAATCAAGAACACTTTTTTGTAAATCTTCTCTTTCTTTCATTAAATCAGTAATATTTTCACTTTGTTCTTTATTAACTTGAGTTAAATTTGAAACTTGTTCATTAAGAGTTTCAATTTGATTTTCTTTTTCATAAATTATACCATCTACTTTTTGTAAAATATTTTCAAATTCCTTTGATTTATTTTTAATTAAATTTTCATAAAAACTTTCTAATTTCTTTAATTGTTCCTTAAAATAATCATCATTTTCCATACTAATACTTTTATCATTATCACTTTTATTATTTTCATTTTTACTTTTTTTTCTAAAAGAACCTTCAGTACTAGTATCATTACTTAAAGAAGACAATTTTTTCTGCATATCAATATACATTTCTCCACTTTTAAATTTTTCTAATTCACTTAAAACTTTATCATATTCAATTTTTAAAAGAGAATATTTATCATTTAACTTATCTAAATCTTCTTGTAATTTAATAGACAAAGCTTGATAATCAATACTTTTATTAATAATTGGCTTATTTTGTACTTTCATTGCTCTCATTGCAAAATTTAAAGAAGAAATAGTTTCTTCAGTATTATAACTTGAAGGACTAACAGTAACAATTAAAGAAGTTTTCGCATTTCCACCTAAACTTTCTTGAAGTAATCTAGTTAATTTTGAATCTCTATATGAAATATGACTTTTTTTAGGATCAATTAAAGCAGAAATACAATTCCCTAAAACTAAAAGTGAATAATTAATTTTTTTAGCTTCTTCTAATCTCATTTCTCTAGCATTAGTTTTTTTTACTCTTTCACTCCCTGCTAAATCAACTAAATATAAATGAGATCTTGTAATAATTCTTTCAATATTTTTACTAATATTAGTAATTTTATTTGTTTCAGAAACTTTAATACTTTTCTCAATTTTAATAATTAAAATAGCATGTGATCGACTCGAATGAGCATTCATTTTAGTACTTTCAGTAACTCTATTCCTTTCTCCCAAATGGAAAATATCAGCACATTCTTCAGGCGAAGTTACTCTAATCCATTGTACATTTTCTAAATAAACTCCTTTATCAGGATCTTCTCTTATTCTTATGTCTTTACTACTTGGATCTAATAAATCTTGTATTGTTTCTAAATAAATTTGAATAAATGATAAATAAATATTATATTTATTTTTATTATCATTATCTTCATTATTTTCATTTTCTATATTTGATTTTTTGTTTATTTCATTATATATGTATTTAAATGCTCTTGGGATAATTCCTTTATTTGTTTTTTTGTCAAAATCACCTACCATTGTATATGTTTTACCTGTTCCTGTTTGACCATATGCAAATATTGTTCCGTTATATCCTTTTAATGCAGACTATTTTTTAAATTGTTATTTTTTATTTTTTTTTTTGTTTTTTATTTTATTTATTTTACTTACGTCTATTACTGGTTTTGCTGTTGTTTCAAATATATCATCTTGTGTTGATGTTGTTGAAAATATTTTATCGTAGGAAAAATCTTTTTTTTCATATTCTTTTTTTACTATTTTTTTTATTTTTTATATAAAAATTTTTTACCTGTCATTATGTTGTTTATTAAATCTATGTTTTCTATTGGAGTTGCATTGTTTATTTTTAATTCATCATTAGTAAATGGTCTTATTCTAACATATACTTTTACTCTTTCACTTTTATTTGTTTTATTTTTCATTTTTTTATTTTTTTAAATAAATGATTAATTATAAAAATTATATTTTTTATAATTTCATAAAAGAAAATTAAAATGAATTAAAATATTTTATTTATATATTAAAATAATATATCTTTTTATAAATATTAATAATTAAATTTTCCTAAATCAATAAACATAAACAAACAAAAAAAATAATCCCTAAATAAATCAATAAATTATAAAAATGATTATCAAAAAATTTAAAAAGAAAAATATAACTTTGTGTCTTATATTTTTGATATCCATCTTTTTTTCTTAAAGAATATTCCTTCAAAATAATTCTATTAACAAAAATACTTAACCAAATAGCAATTAAAATTAAATAGCAAACAATTCTATTAGTACACATAGCAAAAGAAAGATAAATTAAAACTTCACCAAAATAATTAGTATTTCTATTAATAGCCAAAAAATATTCAGTAATTAATCCTTTTTTATATTTTAAAGTAATAAATTTTTGTAAATCAGTACAAACCATTAAAAATAAACCAATAGTAAAAATAAAAAAACAAGAAAACATTTTTCTAGAAGAAGGATTCTGGTCACCATAACCATTCATCATTAAAAAACCAATAACCCAATATAATAAAAGTACAATTGATACACAAGAACAACCAATTATACTTACTTTAACTTGGAAAGTTTTATCTGGAAAAATTATATCTTTTAATATCCAAATTATACCATATGTTCCATGAAGAGATAAATATAACCATGCACCACGAGAAAAATTTTGGTAATATAACATTAAAATATACATTATTATTATTGTTCCTGCTTTTTGAATGTTTATTATGTAATTTAAAGGGATTATTGGTTTTCCTATTGCAAATGGGGATTTTATTGGATCTGTTAATAATGCTATTTTGTATAAGAAGTCATTTTCATTTTTTGTTTGATTTTCCATTTTTTTTTTAAATTTAATTTTTTTAAATATAAAAAAAGTATTATTTATTATTTTATATATTTATTTTAATTTTTAAGTTTTTTTATAATAATAATAAATTAAATTTTATATATTAATTATAATTATTTATTATTTTTTAACCCATGATCTTACTTTAAGAAAATTAGCTCTTTCTCTTTTATGTTCTTCAATAAATCTTTTCATAATATCTTTATCTTCATCTTTACTAATTAAATCATCATCAATATTTTTCTTTTTTGAAGTCTCAACTCTTTGTTTAATAGAAAATCTTCTTACAGGTTCTTTTTTTCTTGAAAGACTAGAAAGTATAGTTCTAGTTTTTCTTTTAGTAACTTTTCTAATAACTCTTGCACTTTTTGAATAAGTATTTCTTTTTTGATTACTTAATTTTTTTTGTTCTTCTCCTTTTTGTTTCATAATTTCAAGAAATTCTAATTTAGAATGCATTAAAAATAAAATATCAATTGTTTTACTTGATTCTTTTAAAAATTGTTCATAATCAGAAATAAATTTTTCTTCTTCTATATTTAATTTAATTATTCCATTATTATCTTTTTCTTCTTTTTCTTCATTTGCTTTCATTATTCCATCATTTTCTTCTTTTTTTTCTTCTTTTTTTTGATTTTCTTCAGTTAAATTAGTAGTTTGATTATAATTTTCTTCATTTCTTTTTTTATATTCTTCCATTTCTTTAATTGGATGATTATCATGATATGCTTTTAAATGATTTATATTATCAATTAATTTTCTATATGATAAATGTACAAAATTTAATCTTTCTCCAGTTTCAAATAATGTTTTATTTAATTCTAATTCTTTTTTAACTAAAGCAACTTTATCAACATCTTCAAGTTTATCTTCAATTGGTTTTACTTGTTTTTGATTATCAGTATTTTCAGTTTCAATAAGAATTTGAGTTTTCATTTTTTCTAATTTTTTATTTAATTTCTTTATTTCTTTTTTTAACACTTTTTTCTTTTGTTCATTTAATTCAATTTTTTCACAAGCTAAATTATATCTTTTATTTTTATTTAATAAAGTATCAACCATAATTTTTAAATCATCACTTCCAACAATATCTCTAATATTATCTGCAACTTTTTCTAATTTTTTATATTCTTTTACTAATTCATCCATTTTTATTCTTAAATATTTATTATATAACATTGATAATTGTAATTCATGTCTTTTTTCAACTTCTTCTTTATCAAATGATTCATTTTTAGCTTTTTCTTGAATTTGTCTTTGTTTTTCTTTTCTTTCATCTGCACTTTGAATAAACATATATTTTTGTTTTATTATAGTTTCATAATATTCAATTAAAAGTTCTTGCTCATCTTTTTCATATTTATTTTTCATATCTTGTTCTACAATTTTTGAATATACATTATTTCTATTTTGTAAAATTTGATTTGAATAAAATTGTGATTTTTCTATTTTTTTTGTTAATTGATAATTTATTGCTTCATATTCATAATATTCTTTATTTATTAATATTATATCTTGTTTTAATTTATCTATTTGTTTTAATAAAGTTTTTTGATTATAATTTTCATCTTGTTTTCTTGAATCTTTTAATTTTAAAACACTTTCCATTGTTTCAATTGTTCCTTCATTTTCAATTTGTTCTTTTTTTATTTTTATATCTATTTCTTGTATTGCTTTTATTTTTCTTTCTAAAAGTTCTGTTTGTTCTACTTTTATTTTTGCTTCTCTTGTTATTTTATCATATTCTGATTTTTTCTCTATTAAAATATTTGTTAATTCATTTATTTGATTTTCTATTAATTGTTGAACACTATCTGTATTTGATGCCAATAAATATCTTTTTTTTTGATGTGTTAAATATTTACTTTGTGCATTTGCTACTCTTAATTCAAATTCATATTGTTCTTGCATTTGTTTTTTCCATTTATCTGTGTCTGACATTTCATCTTTTTTTTCCATTTTCATCAGTTTTATTTTTTATTTTTTTTATAAAATATGTTAATTAAAATCACTTCAATTTAAATTAAATTATAATATTTTAAAGAAAAAATTTTTAACAAATATTTTAAAAAAAAATATATATTAATAATAATATCCAAATTATATATATTATTCATATTTATATAATCTTATATGATAATAATTGAATTCCTTAATTTTTAATTCTATAAAAAAATTAGTGATAAAATTAAATCAAAAATAATCTTATACATATATTAAAAAATCCTAATAATATCACTAGTATAAAAAAACTCAAATTATTACACAATTTATATTGAAACAAGATTAAAAAGTGTTATCAAACACATATTTTATCAGAGGATCATTTATATTTTCATATTTTTTTTTACAAAATTCTATTTCATATTTTTTATTATTAAAAAAATTGCCAAATTTACTAAAAAATGGTATTCTAATACACACATTATCAATTAAATTTTTTAATGAATTTGATATTTTAACATGATTACTATCGTTATATTTTATATTATTATTACAAAAAAATCTTGATTTATTTTTATATTTAAATAATAAATTTTTATGTTTTAATGTGCTATAATTTTTATCAGAATTATTAGATGAATTACTAGAAGAAGAATGTTTTCTAAAAGAAGAATTAGTAGTATTTATATCTGAAATATCTTCTTTTATTAAAAAAGTATGAATATTTTTATTAGGAATATTTAAACTAAATTTTTTAAATTCAAAATTTGCTAAATTAAGAATTTGTTTAGCTAAATTAATATGATCATTATAATCAAATTTAGAATTAATTCCCAAAACATCATTATCATTTGCAATATAATGAATAAACATACATTTTTCTTTATTTTTGCATTCATTATTATTTAAAAAATGAACACAATATTTAGTAGTACCAAAAAATGCTCTTACTAAATGACCTTCAATTATTAAAGAATCCATTGATAAAATTGTTAATGCGGCTTCTTCATTTTTAGAATAAGTAATATATGCTGAATTTGTTTTTTTTTTTTTGTTCAGACTCATTTTTTGATACTAAAATTAATTTTAATATTTTTCCAAATTGACCTAATTTTGATTTATTTAATAATATATTTTCGTCGTTAAACGAATCTGGAAAACCCTGTAAATGAACTAAGTTTTTTTGTATTATTCTTAATTTTGATAATTTTTGAGCTTGTTCTTTTGTAAAGTGATATTTTGGTTCGAAATTTATTTTTTTTAACATTTTTTTATTTGATTTTATTTAAAATACTGGTTATGATTATATTTATATTTTGTAAAATAAAAATTTTTTTAATTTTTTTTTGTTGTAAACACTGTTCTTATTTTTTTTATAACAATACATAAATTTACATATTCAAATTATATATTTTTTTTCAATATTTTTTTAATAAGTTATTTTATTATAAATTTTATATTTCTATATTTTTATCAAATAAATATGTCTATATTTTTAGTATTTGAAAATTCTAAAAAATTTATACTTTATTATGCTTTAATGTAATTAATATTAATATTTAAAAAGAATATAGAATGAAACTAATACGAAATATTAATTAATATTAATTAATTAAAAAAAATGAATAACTTCCAAAATTGATTAATTCAAAAATTAAGTTATATTTAAAAAGATAATTTCAATGAATTATCAATTTAATGGAACTAAAAATTTTTCAAATAGAGAAAGTCCAGAAAGTCCATTAAATATGTATGTAGGTCCATATAATCCATATAATCAAAGACAAATATTAAGATATAATAATAATTATGGAAATAATTATAATAATCAATATTCAAATTACCAAAATCAAAATAATAGAAATTCTTATAATAATAATAATCCATATATGAGAAATTTTTACACACCTCAGCCACAAGTAAAAAGTTATTCATCAGATTATGGAAGAGAAAATCAAAATAATCAAAACAATTATTTAAATCAAAAATTACAAAGAGACAGTATTCAAAATTTAACATTATACAATTATCAAAATTCAAATAATGGAAATGCATTTATTAACTCATCATATAATATAATAACAAACAGTCCATCAAATCCAAATATAAATACATATCAAAGAAATCAAAATTATTTAAATCAACAAAATCAAAATAATTATTATAATAACAATAACACCAAAAATATAAATTATTCAATTCCAAGACAATTAACTTATAATCCGTTAAATAACACAGGAAAAAATATAATCCAATCAAATCCATATTTATATCATCAAAATTATAATAGTCCCTATAATCAAAATATTAGAAACTACAATCCTCCATTACAATATAATTCAAATAAAACAAATACAACAGAAACAATAAGTTTAGATTCATTACCAGAATACAATGAAACAAATTGTTCAGCAGTAAAAGAATATTCATATAAAGAAGACTCAAATAGAACATATCGTGATTACATGGAAGATAAAGGAAAAGCAATAGATTGTTTTAATAATAATCCAAACAATGCCTTATTTTGTTTATTTGATGGTCACGGTGGAAAAGAAGTATCAACATATCTTCAAAATCACTTTCCATCATATTTCAAAGAAATAATAAATAATATAAATGAAACAACAATGAGAAATTTATTTATTCAAATTGATGAAAAATTAAAACAAAATAATTATAATAATGTAGGCTCAACTGCAAATATAATATATATAACAAATGAAAATAATAAAAAAATATTATATTGTGCAAATATTGGTGATACAAGATCAATTTTAATTTCTAATAATCAAGTAAGAAGATTAAGTTATGATGATAGAGCAAGTGATCCTCAAGAATATAGTAGAATTATTAATAGTGGTGGTATTGTTTTTAGAGGAAGAGTTTATGGTGTTTTAATGTTAAGTAGAGCTTTTGGTGATTGGGAATTAAAAAATTTTGGAGTTAGTAATATTCCTCATTATTGTAAAGTTGAATTAAATGAATTTGATAAATATGTTGTTATTGCTACTGATGGTGTTTGGGATGTTTTTAATGATAATGATATTTTGAGAATGAGTTTTAATGTGTCTAATGCTAAGGAATTTTGTGGGAAAATTATTCAGGAAAGTTTAAGGAAGGGAAGTACTGATAATTTGAGTTGTTTTGTTATTAAGATTTAATTTATTTTTTTTTTTTTGTATTTTAGTTTTTTTTATATTATTTTTATTTTTAAAATTATTTTTTTTATTTTTATTTTTTTTATTTCTATATTTAAAATTATTTGTTTTATGAATGATGTTAATATTGATTTAAATTTAATTACATATCCTTTAGATATGGTTAAACAATTATTGGGATATAAAGTTTATGTTAAATGTAGATTTAATAGAGAATTAAAAGGTATTTTACATGTATAATATATTTTTATTCAATTTATTTTTTTAGGCTTATGATGAACATTTAAATTTAATGTTATCTAATGTTGAAGAAACAATAAATAAAGAAGAGAAAAGGAAAATGAATTTAATTTTTGTTAGAGGTGATTTAATTGTTTTAATATCTAGTTTATAAAAAAATTAAAATATTATAATTTATATATGTTCTTACTAATGATTATTAATAAAATATTTAAACAAAGAACTATAATTATCATTATATTCCTTTATTAAATTATTTTTTCTTTGTAAATCATCATTAGTATAAATTAAATTTTCTGATATTTTTCTATTAGGATTATCTACTTTTTTAATTATAATTAAATAAGTTAATAATAATTCTTGAATCATGTTAAATTTTTTTTTAAGTTTTTCTGTTGAAGTAAAATCAGAAAGAATTGAATTAAAAATTTGAATTTCTAAATATAATTGAGATATATATTTAAATCCATCATAATCTTTTTGATTTTCTTCTTGACAAAGTATAATTTTATTTCTTTCTTTTGCAAATGTAAGAAAACTATCATAAAATAATCCAATGATATGTTGAATTACTTCATTAGAATAATTTTCATTATTTATTTCTTGATTATCATTTTTATTTTCTTTATTAATTAAATCAAAGTCTCTAACACAAACAACAATATCAGCAATTATATCAGTTAATACACTTCTAGTATCACTAAAACAATCATGACTATTTGATTTTAAAATTAAATCATTATTATAATCTTGATATGCATTTTCTTTATTTGAATCAACATTCATATTTATAAATTTTCTATTTAAATTTTCTGATGCATTATTAATATATGTTTCAATAAATATTTTTTTTATTTCAGATAAAAATTCTTTGTAATCTAAGTAATAAATTGAATAATCTTTTTCTTTATTTTTAAATAAATTTTTTAAAACTAAAGGTATAATGTAATTTAAATAATTTAAATTTCTAATAAATTCAATAATTAAACCATTTAAATTTACATTAATTTCTTGTAAATTATATCTTGTTTCTGTATCATAAAAAACATAAAAATGAATTGCAAAACTTTTTAATATAAAAAAGAAGCTCAAATATATTAATTCATGTGGCAATTTTATATTTTTTACTTTATTTACAATTGTCATATAAAAATTAATAACATTAATATAATTTTTAGTTATAATTTGAATAAAATTTTTAGTAAAATCAAAATAAGAATGATTAAAAATAGACATTTGTGATTCAGTATAATTTGTTGTATTTTCATTACAAAAATAATTAATACTATTATTTATTTTCTCATTTAAAAATGCAAAAAAAATTTTTCCTATAAATCTATTTTTATTTACTAAAAAATTCATTCTTTCAGAATCTAAATGAAATTCAAATTTTTCAAAAATATCAATTATTACATTAGATAAATTCTGCAAAGAGTTTTTATTAAAATCATTATTAAATAAAATATTTTTATTATATTCTTCCTTATTATCATTATTAATAAAATAATAATCAACTAAATTATTAATTAATTTATTTCCAGGTAAATTATATATATTAATTAAATTCTCATTAACCAATTTTTCCATTGAAAAATTATCATGGAATAAAAATTTATCTAAACTATCAAAAAGAAAAGTATAAATTTCATTTACAATATTATTAAATCTACAACTTCTTTGAGAATAATTTAATTTCAAATCTAAATTTTCATCTAATACTTTCATTGTAAATAAAAACTCATTTATATCTTTTAAAAGAGCTTTAACAATATTTTCAACATTAATTAATTCTTTTTCTTTATCTTCATTATCATTTATTTTTGTATTTAAAACATAAGTTTCACTTTCATTTATAATAGTAGAAAAAATATCATCTGATAAATTTTGAATATGAAATTCATCACAAAAGAAATTTCTAAAATTTTTAATTTCTGTATTTTCAGGTTTTATTAAATAATTATTTATTTTTTCAGTCATTTTAGATTTTTGATCATAAATTAATTGATCAATTATTTCACTTTCAACATCAAATTCAATTAAATATTTAAAATATTTTAATACAGTTTCATTAATAGGAGAATCTTTAATTAATCCTGTTAGCACACTTTTAAATTTTTCAATAATCATTACAAAAAAATTATAAAATTCACCATATATAATTTTATCTTTATTAATATTTTTAATTTCTAATTTTATTTTCTTTAAATAATCTGCTAAATCATCTAAATTAGAAAATTTTAAAAAATGTTGAATCTTATCTTTCATAATAAAATATTTAGATAACTTTTGTAAAATTTCTTTACACATTTTACTCTGAATAATTAAATCAAAAGAATTTTTTAAATCACTTAATTTATCACTAACAACAAATTGAAAATTCAAAGCATCTTTATTAAAAACAGAAATAGTTTTATTAGTAACATTCTTAAATTGTAATAAAATACTATCCAACAATTTCTTACAATCTAAATATTTGTAAATATTTTTATCAATTAACTTTTCATCTTTTTGATTAATTTCTTTTAAATTATTATCAATAGAAATAATAGAAGCAGCAAATTGATCGAGAGATATATGTTGATATAATTTTTCTAAAAAAAAAACTGGATCAAAACTTTCCATTTGAATATGTAATTTTGCTAATTCATTATCAGTATAATCTTTAATATTTAAATGTGCATTATTATTAAGTGGATCTATAAAATTATCAATTAATTCAATTTCATCTTCTTGTTCATCATTTATATTATCACCAAATGATAAAAATTCTGTTGTTAATATTTTTTTTTTCATTTTTTCTACTTCTTCCCATGTTTTTGGCTCAGATGTTATTATATTTATTGCTTCATCTACCATATTTTCTATATATTCAAAATCATTATTTTTCTTTTTTTCTTCTTTTTCTATTTTTTTCTCATTTTTATATTTGTCTAATCCTTCTTTTATACTATCAATAAAACCAATTCTTATAAATTCATTTAATTCTAAAGTTGGTCTTTTTTCTAAAATTGATTTTATTATTTTTATTATTTTAATTGCTAAATTTTTGTCTTCTTTTTTTGTTGATGAACTTAAACGAGAATAATGTTCTCCTAAATTCATTCTATTTAAATAATCTTCATTAATTGCAAATTCGGTTGAAATTTTATCTGCATTTTTTGATAAATAAAACCAGTCATGTATTATTTTTATAAATTCATTTGTACTTCCTTTAAAATCTCCCATTCTTGTTTTTTTTGATATTAATTCACATAATCCTATTATTTGTTTTTTTCTGTCTCCTTTTATTATTAAATTTAAACATTCTTGAGATAAATCATTTTCATTTACAAAATTTAATATTAATGAATATGTTTCTTTTTTTACTTTTTTTTTTGCTTTTGGTTGTAAATTTTGCATATATTGAAATAATTGATTATATATTTCATTTTCATTTTTTTTTTTTTTTTCTTCTTCATATTTTTTTATTTCTATATCATCATCATTTAAATTATTATCAGTTTTTTTTATATTATCTTTATTTATTTCTTCATTATTTCTTTCATTATTTGTATTATTTTCTTCTTCATTATCATCATTTAACCAATCATTTATATTTGTTTCTGTTCTTTGAGTCATAATTGATATTAATTTTAAAAAATATATAAAAAATATATTCATTCAATTATAAGTTCAATAAGTAAATATATAATAAATTTATTTTTTAATTTTGAAAAAAATATGTCATCCAAGTTTCAAAATGATGAAAAATTGAATTCAGAATTTGAAGAAAAAAAGTGTGATGAACAAAATGAATTTATGCATACATTTGAAATAAAACAACCAGAAGATAGTTTTGAAAATAATGAACATGAAGAAAATTTATCTCAACCTTCACCAAAACGTCAATCAATAATATCAATTACAAAAAAAGAAGATGAAGATTTTCATAATTTAAAATTTTCTCTTTTATATTTAATTTCATTTTTTATTACTTGTATAAGTTGTGTATATTATTATAGTTATAATAATTTTAATAATAGAATAATTTTAGATTATAAAGAATATTTAAATACTGATTTTCCATTTTATAAAATTACTTCAAAATATACTAAAGGAAGATTAATTTATATTAATTTACAATTAAATACAACAAATCATAATGAAGAACTATTATCAACTTATATTAAAGTTGTTTTTATTTTTGCTTCTGAAATTGTACATATCAAAATTTTTACAGATTTACTTGAAAATTATTCAACTGAATCACTTTATGATATGAGTGACCCTTATTTAAATTCAACTAATATTGATAATTATAAAGAAAGTAATATTGGAATTAAATTTTATGATTATCCTTTTAATTTTAGATTATTTAGAAAAGATGATGGAAATACATTATTTGATTCTAGATGTGAAAAAAATCAAAATTTAATTTTTTTTTCTCCTAATTATAAACAAATATGTACAATTATAAATAAAAAAAATTATCATTTTGGTTTTGAAGATTATGAAGATACAAAAAATTCATTTATTGAATTAAATAATAAGAAATATATGTTTTTTTCTAATAAAACCAATTCATTTCCATTTTTTTTATCTTATAATCCAGTTAATCAAACTTCTTATGGTGTTTATTTAATGAATACTGGTCCTTTATTAATTAATGTAAATCAAGAACAAATATCATATGAAATGATAAATGGTTATATTGATTTTTATGTTTTTTCAGGACCAAATACTAAAGAAGTTATTTTACAAATGCAAAAAACAATTGGAATACCAATTTTACCTAAATTTAATTTAATTGATTGGGATTATTTTACTAAACAAAGTTATAGAATAGAAGAAAATAATATTATAAATTTTGATGAGAATTATCAATTAAATAATTTTAATAATTATCAATATGATATATCTAATTTGACTTTATATAATAATAATGAAACTAACTTATCTATTTTTTTAAATCCAATTATCATTGCTAAAAAATTAGAAGATTTATCATTTATAAATGAGCTTTTTATTCATAAATCAAATTTATTAGTTAAAAACAAATTATTATTAGATTATTTAAATATAATAGGAATTTTAGAAATAAGTAATTATTATCATTATCTAAATGAAAAAAGACCTTTAATAATATCAACAAAATCATCAGTATGTAGTGGAACATATAGTATAAAATATTTAAAAAACATTTCATTTTCATATGAAGGAATAAAACAATTAATAATAGAAAATAAAAGAGAAAATTTATTTGGTAATCCATATATATTAACAGAATTTAATATGAAAACATATGAAGAAAATAAAGATAATGAAGAATTAAAACATCGTTGGTATCAAATATTAAGTATATTACCAATAGTTTCATCAAATAATATAGAAATTCCTTTATATTATAAAAATTTTAGATATATTTTAGGATTATATTTTTATACTTATTATATTGTAATTGCTTCAGAGGGAGGAACTTTTATTAGACCATTATATTTTGATTTAAAAAGTAGAAATTATACTGAAGAATTATTATTTAATGAAAAACAAATTATGCTTGGTAGTAATATGATGATTGTTCCTATTTCTGAAAAAAATCAAACTAATATTTCTTTATATTTCCCTTATGAAAGATTTTATGATTTTTATTCTGGTGAATTAATTAATAGAAATGGAGAAGGATATTATAATGTTATTTATAAAGATTATTTAAAAATTCCTCTTTTTTTAAGAGGAGGTAAAATTACTCCTTTTCAATTAATGGATATTTCTGAAAATGAATTATCTAAAATTGAATTTTCTACACAATTATTACTTAATAAACCAATTCAAATTGTTATTAGTTTAGATAATAATTTACAAGCAACTGGAAGAATTTATTTTGATAATTTAAATAATACTGATGCAAGGAATAAAAAAATATATTATAAAATGTTAATTTCTTTTTCACAAAGAACTTTGGATACTTCAATATTTTTTAAAGCATATTCTTTTAAATATAAAATTCCTCAAAATTTATTTAATAATTCAATAAATAAAATTTTTATTTATGGTTTTTCTAAATTTGGAGTTAAGAAATTAACAATAATGAATAAAAATGGAAGAATTCAATTAGATAAAACAAGTTATACATTTATGCAATCAAATGATATTTTAATAATAAAAGATATATCAATTCCATTAGATATGGATACAAAAATTTTAATATTATAAATATAATTGATATATATATATATATATTTAATTATTTAAATATTAATTTATTTTTTTATTTTTTTTTCTTAAAAATTCATTATGATTTTTTTCAATTAATTCTTTCATAAAATTACAAAATAATTCTCCATCAAAAACAGAAAGAACTTTACAATTAACCCAAGAATTTAAAGGTTGAATTTCAATATTATTATATATTCTTTTTTTCCATTGAATTAAAGCATATCTTTCATTAGAATTATAATCCATAATAATATTTAATATTTTTTCAGCTTCATCTAAAGGATAATCACCATATTCATTTATTTTAATATTTTTTGAAAGATATTCTTCAAAAATTTTTAAAAAATTTTCTGTATCTTCATTCATTGGAAGTGATTTTGCATAATCAGTTTTTTCAAATTCAAATATTGAATCAAATGCTTTGTCTTCTATTAATATTTCTAATCTTTGCCATGAATTATTTATTTTTTCAACACCAGACCATTTTATTTCATATTGTGTTAAACCATTTTCATCTTTTTTTTTATTTACTATTTTGTCAATTGAATATAATTTTACTTTCGAAGAATCTACTTCCATAATTTTTTTTTAATTAATTAATTATTAGAATATATTATATATTTATTTATATATTTTTTTTCATTATTTAAAATAAAAATTTAAAAAAAAAATATTTTAATTTTTTGAAAATATTTATTCATAATAACCTTTAGAATATTGCATTGGTTGAATATTATTTCTTAATAAATGTTGTTGTAAACCTTCACCATATAATCTATTAATAATATTTTGAGTGATTATTTCTTTTTCTTTAGATGAATAAACTCTTTTTTTAGGTTGATTAAAAGGATTAAAATTATTTTGTAAATCTAAACTTTTTTGACTTTTAACATGATTTGGATTTCTATCACTTTTATAATTATTTAATATTTCAGATTTTTTCTCACTAAATTCTTTTTGATAAAATGAATTTTCAGTATTAATATATGGTTTAAATGTTATTCCTTCTTCTTTATCCATTTCTTCTTGTATTTTTCTAATTTTACTTTTTTTATTTTTATAACTTGAATATAATCTTTCTAATCTTTTAATATCTAAATTTTTTCTTAATTTTGGTTTTTCTTCTTCTTCTTTTTTTTTAACTTCTTCTTTTATTTTTGAACGACCTCTATTTTTATTTAAATGAGGTTGAAATGTATATTTTTCTTGTTCGTTTTTTTTTATTGTCTCTTCTAATTTTTCTATATTTTTATTTCTTTTATCTTTATAATATTGTAATCTTTCACCAAAATTTTTATTTGATATTGATATTGATTTTGATTTAAATGATTTATTTAATTTTGGAGAAAATGAAATTTCCTTTTTTTCAATCTCATCTTTTTCTTTTTTTTTTGCTTCTTTCTTTAAATTATATTTTTTAAAATTTGAATATAATCTTATATAAACAGAAGAATCATCATCACTTTCAATTGTTTTTTTATTTTTAAAATTTCTTGTTGAAGAACTTTGATTTATTTTTGGATGAAAAGTACATTCTTTTAATTCTTCTATTTTATATCTATTTATTGATGATTCTGTTTGAATTGATTTTAAATCTTGAACATTATCTTTTTTTTTAAATGTATTTCTCTTCCATTTTGTAAATCTTTTAAAAAGTATTAAATATTTAATTGGTGAATTTTTTAAATTAAATGAAGATATTTTTGTTATTAATCTCTTCAATTTTTTTATTCTTCTATCATTTATTTGATTTTCATCATAGAATTTATTTAATATTTGTTTGATTATAATATCAAATAAATTTGAATTTTGAAAAAGGAAAGTTAAATATTCTTTAAATCCTTTAAGATAAATATTATCATTTTCTTTATTTTGTTTATTAGATATTTTTTGAATACATTGTTCAATTGTTTCTGGAACAACTAATCCCTATAATTTATAAATATAATATATATATACAATTTTAAAAAGATAATTAACAAATTTTTTGTCTAATTCCTCCATTTAAAAAAAATGAATTTTCCCTATTATGAAAATTAAAAAAAATAAATATTTAAAATTTAAAATATTGAATAAATAAATAATAACATTAATTTTATCTTTTTTTATTTCAATTTAATATTTAATTTGACATATTTTTCTTTTAATTTTTCTTTAATCATATCAAAACATTTATGAGCAATTTTTAGAAGAGAAAAAGCAACATCATTTTTATTTAAAGTATCATTTTCATTTAACTCTCCTTTATTAATAAAAAATTTTTTATAAACTCCACAATAATACTCATCAAAAAATTTTTCAATTTCACTGTCAAATACTTTAATTTTATTTAAATACAAATATAATCCTAGAAAAATATAATATAAATAAAGAACACTTTTAGCATCATTTAAAGCATATTGATACATATTTACAGTTAAAGGTCTAATTCTCCAATCACTTTTTTGATAACTTTTATCTAATTTAACATTTAAAAAAAATTTAACTAAATGATATAAAGAAGGTAAATTTTCAATTTTAAAAGTTTTTTTTAATATAATAGTTTGAAATATATTAAATGCTCTTGCAGTATCAAAAATATTTTTTGTTGTTATTTCAAAATTTGATAATAACCAAAATAAATCATTTTCACATCCATGAAATATTTTAATAATATTTTCATCTTCAAATATTGGTTTTATATATTTTATTATTTCATTTCTTAATTTAAGAGAATCTATTGTATATGTTTCTTTCATTGATGATATTTGAATTATACAAACTATTCCATCAATTTCACAATTATCACCATCAAATTCTGTGTCAATTCCTAAAACTTTTTCTTCTTTAATTTTTTCACTTATTTTTATTAAATCTTCTTCTTTATCTATAAAATAATGGATGTAATTTTTATTTGATATTAAAAATTCATTTTCTATTTCTTCCTTTGATAATTTTTCTATTATATATTTTAGATTATTTATAGTTTCATTGTTTATATAATAATTTGAAGTTGAATATATTTCTTCATAATTAATTTTAGTATTTTTTACTGTTTTTTTACTTTGACATTTTTTTAATTGGTTTATTATATATTCTTTATAATTTTTATCAATTGTTATTTCAGATTTAATAATATCATAATTTAGAATATTATATGTTTTAATTTTTGTATTTATTTCTGAATTTTCATTACAATATTTTAATTTCATTTCAGTTAATGTATTAGTATAATATTCAACATTTCTTAAATCTTCTCCTTTTAATAAAGAATCTAAAGGTGTTAATGAATTAATATCTATTTCATTTATCATAGGGAGAAATTTATTTTCAATTATTGAATTATTATTTGAATTTTCATCTATTATAATTTGAATTATTTTATCAAATCTTTCTTTTCTATCTTCTTCAAATAATATATGTAAAATATTTTTATTTGTTAATGGTAAATAATCAAATATTTCTTTTTTTATTTCATTATATATTATTAGTTTATCAAATATTTCTTTATTTCTATTCTTAATTGATAATGATAATAAATTATTTGAATTAAATTTAAAAATTAAATCTATCCAAAGAGAATTTTCATAATTTTCAATTTGTTTTACACCATGTTTTTGAACATCAAAATAAGACAAATCTTTTTTATCTAAATTTATTTTTTCATTTTTTGAAAATTGCATATTTTCATTTTTATGGGATTCAATTAATAAATTAAATTCATTTATATTATCAAATATAATGAATACTTTCATTAAATTATAATTTAAAATGTCTTTTTGACAATTATTTTTAATTACATATTCTAAAATTTCCTTATAATAAAATTTAAATTTCCCATTTTCTTTATTTAAATTTTCATCAGTCCAAGAATCATCAACAATATAATAATTTTCTTCTTCAACTTCACTCATTTTTAATGATAAAATATGTTCATAAATACTATCTTTTTCTTTTATTTCTTCTTCATTTTTAATTTCCTGAATATCATTTAATTCATTATATTTTTGAGTTAAATAAAATAAAATAATCATATTCTCATCTTCTAAAATAATATCCTTAATTTTTTTTTCTCTTTGATAAATAACATTAAAACATCTTAATTCTCCAATTAATAAACATTTCATAATAATTTTCCTTAAACTATTATTATAATCATTATTTTTATCAACAATTAAAAATTTCCTAAATAAATATTCAAAACATAAAAAACTTCCTGCTTTAATACTTTCATCAATTAATGTCAAAATTACCTTTTCATTAAAATACAATTCTTCACAATACTCAAATAAAATTTTCAAACATAAAACTCTTTTATAAACAACAGCATAATCAATACCTTTAAATCCCATATTATCACATAAATCAAAATCAACAACATTAAATTTCCCTTTATTACTCTCCATATTACCATCATTATTAATATCCTTCAATCCATTTTTATCAATATCAATTAAACACAAAACACTTTCCCAATTACCATATTGAACAGCTTGAATAAGTCCACTTTCTCCTCTAATATTAACTAAATTAACCTTAGCACCATATTTAAATAAAATTTTCATAGATTCAATTCCACTAGTTGAAGTAGCAATCATAAAAGGAGTATTCCCATCATTATCTCTAACTTCAATATCAGCACCATGTTCAATTAAAATTTGAACAGATTTAGGTGAATCACAAGCATCACCTCCACTCATTTTTTTCCCTTGTCTCCCACCATAAGCACCCCAACATGCATTATGAATAGGATATCTATTATTTTTATCAGGTGAATTAACAATAATTCCTTTTTGTTCACATAATAATTTTACTATATCATCTCTACTATTCCAACATGCTTTACTTAATGGACTTCTTCCCATTAATGATGTTTGATTAATATCAATATTTGGTATTTTTAATAAATATTTCATCATTTCTATATTACATGTACATGATGCCCAATAAAATGGTGAACGATTTTGAATTTCTCTATGATTTAAATTTACTTTTAATGTATTTAGTAAATAGTCTACAAATGATATGTTACATGAATATATTGCATCGTATAATGGTGTCATGTTTTCAAAGTCTAATGATTCCATGTTACAATTGTATTTTAATAATATGTTTAAGGCTGTTTTATCTGCTCGGGAACATGATATGTGACATAAGGTTTTAAATTCTTTTCCTCTTCGACTTTCTACATTTTGATGTTTTAGTGATAAACATTCTTCTAAATGATTGTAGTCTTTTGATAAAAGGGATTCTATTATTTCTAAGGAGGAAGTTAGTTTATATGTGTTGTATAAATATTCCTTTTCTTTTGAGATATAAAATTTTTCTATTTTTTCTGGGTTTATTTCATAATATTTTATTTGGTATAAACACCATCTTTTTATATTATTATAATTGTCGTTATGGGAATTTATTATTGTTTTATATAAGGGAGATGAAAAAATTATTGAATATAAAATTAAATCAAAATATGATAATGTGTTTAAAATAAAATTATTATATTTCAAAAATGTGTTTATATTATTTTCTAATTCATTTTGAAATTTATTTAAATTTAATTCTTTTAAAAATAAAATATGAGTTATATATATTTCCCATTTAGATATTAATTTTTCATCATTTATTTCATTATTATCTTTATTTATGAATTTTCTTCCTATTTTTAAAAAATTAAAAAAATGATAATATAAATAATTAGTAAGAAAAGTAAAATAATATGTTGTATTATTAGAATATAAATGATAAAGAGCACAATCATTATTAATTTGAATATTTAAATTAAATAAAAAATTTGGATTATTAGATAAATGAAATTCATCTAAAGTATCTTTAATTTTTTTCATTAAAGTTGGTTTTACATTTTCTGCTAATTTTGGAAAGTTAGGAGGATTAATTTTAAATACATTTGTTTTATATATTCTATTTAAAATTGAACTTTCCCATAACATATTATTTTTTATTTAAATAATTAATAAAATTAATTGATTTGATTTACTTTTTTTTAAATAAAAAATTAATTCATAATAGCATTATTTTTTACTAAATTTTTTATTTTTTTTTAATTTAACAAATAAAAAATATATTCATTTCCTGTTCAATATTTGAAACAAATAAGACTCTTTTTATTAATTATTTTTAATCAGCATTAAAATATTAAATTTAAAACTATATATACCTTA
>JAEEGK010006440.1_pt1 | contig 28279 bp, 16 predicted proteins | sample 8958771 | NCBI WGS metagenome assembly JAEEGK01 (sample SAMN16246547, study PRJNA631951) | gut metagenome | biome: gut microbiome; feature: rumen; material: SC-attached | host: Bos | place: Iran: Karaj | collected 2018-10 | reverse complement strand
AGAATTATATATTAAATTTGGAGAACACAACAAAAAAGATGAATAAGATGATATTTAAATGGAATATTTTTGGGATAATCAAAAAGATGCTTGGGTTTCTTTTTATTCTCTTTTTTTTTTTTTTTTTAGTTAATTAATATTAAATATGAGCCGGCTTGCCGGACTTAAACTAACTAACTAACTAACTAACTGCATTTTTTTTAAAAAAACCATAATCAAAAATGTGATTAAATTATAAATACTGAGTTTCTTTTTTTAATTTAATTAATAAATATGAAATGATTTACTGAAAGTTAACAAACTCACTATTTTTTTCAAAAAGATTATAAATAAAAAAAAAATAATTAAAACATTTGTAAAAGATATTTATTATAAATATGAAGAGATGAACAAAAAATACAATAAACTATGAAAATTTGCTTTCTGTTTTTTATTTAATTATTAAATTGATAGTTTTCATGTTAATAACTAATAATTAATTAAAATATATTGTTTGATAATTTATCATAATGTTTTTTTAAAACAATATAATTGAAAATAATTTAAAATTAATTAAATAAACAATATAAAGATAATAAAACAATTAATCAATTTAAAAAAAATCTAAAAATATATATAATCATATTGTAAAACTTTTTTAATTATATGAATTAAATATTTAAAAAATTGATTACTTAATTTTATTATTTTTTTCTTTTTTAAAAAAAGAATGTAAATAATTTTTCTTTTTAACATAAATTAACAATTTCAAAAATTTCCTTTCAATATCAATCTTTCCTTCAATAGCTTTCCCTAAAATTTTCATTTTAATAGTATACAAAGAAATAACAATCAAAGAAATAGCAATAGCAAAAACAGCAGAAATAGGAATAAAAGAATATTTTTGATCACTTAAACAATTAAAACTATAAAAAACAGTAATAAAACCACTAATTAAAAAAACAATAGAAATTAAAATAACAGCTTTAATTTTATTTTGTACATAATTTAAATCACCATTATAAATTAAAATCAAATCATTAGAATTACCAAAATGATCAGCTAAATTTTTAGTCTCTCTTTGACTATCATTACTAATAATAATATTAAAATGAGTTCTTTTATAAACAGGATCATTAATTTTATAAAATTCAACTTTTGATGATTTTAAATATTCAATTTTTTCTTTTTGTAAATCAACAGCTTTTTTAACTTGATAATTAATACCATCATTATGAATAGGATAATTTAATTTAAAAATAAATGAAATAATACAAAAAACAATAGGAACAATAGAAAAAAAAATTCTAATGAAATTAACAACAATATCAGGTTGAGTATGAACATAACCATTTTCAGAAGGTATAAAACCTAATAAACTCATAACAGAAAGTGGTATAGCTTGAGCAAATAAAGATACAAATTTAGGTATAAAAGCAGAACAAACAGTAAAAATTCCTTCATTTCTTTTTCCAGTAAAAAATTCATCATAATCAATAGTATCACTTACTAAAACATCATTTAAATAAGCACCACCAGCTGGAAATGCTGTTAAAATAGCTGCCATAATTAATAAAAATTTTGAACCAATACCACAAAACATAAAGAGTGAGAATGGAATTATACATAAGATTGAGTAACATAACCAACATTTTCTCTTTCCAAATGTTTCTACTAAATAATGCCACATTCCACAAAAACATATACAACATACGAAAAATATACTTATTGTTAATCCTAAATAGTAATTTACTGAACATTCTAATTTGTCTAAGGGAATTTTATTTTCTATACAATATTTTTGAGGATTTATTATTATGTTTAAAAAAAATGGAAGCATTGTTGAAAAAATAGTCATTATTGTGACATCAAGTACCCATGGGATTATTAAAGAAAAAAATGGTTTATTGTGAATTAATTGATATAAAGATGGTATAAATGACATTGAATCTGTATTGAAAGAATCATTTTTTTCTTTAATTTCTAAACTTAATAAAATAATACTAAAAATGAAAAAAATTCCAATTGATAAACTCAAAGTAAATAAACTTGCCTGATTTGCTTTAACATTACACATAATTTTACAATTTCTAATACAAGTATCAATATCATAAATTAATGGATTATTTAAACAATAAGAACAATCACAATCTTCAAAATATTTATTTAAAATAACAGGAGCAGCTGAAGCAAAAAGAACACCAAAATATTGAAAAACATAAAAAAAAACATATAATCTTTCCCTTTGTTTAGAATTAGAAGACAATTCAGGTCCAAGAGCTAAATAAGGTACATTTGTAATAGTTTCAGCAATAAAAAATAAAACATAAAATACACCAAACCAAATAGATAAATTATTAGTACCAGTTTTCATTGAAGGAGGAGAAAATAATAAAATTAAAAAAACTGAATAAAAACCACATCCTGCAATCATAAAAGGTTTTCTTCTTCCAATAGAAGTTTTTAACTCATCTGAATAATGTGCAATAAATGGTTTTAATAAAATTTCTATTCCACGTGCCATTGTAACAAAAAATGACATATAAACTAATGATGCTCCTATTGATTCATAATATATCATTGCATGTATATTTAATAATATAAAACATGACATTTTACCAAATGATGGTAAGGAATAATATATTAAGATACTTAATGGAATTTTATCAAAGTTTTCTTTTTCTGAAGATATTGGAATTAATGCTGTTATGTCTTCATCTTTTAATATATCTTGGACTTTTAAATTTGAATTTTCAATTTTTGTTGAACTTTCTGTTATTTGAGATAAGTTTTCGTGTTTGTAATTTTTTTCTATTGATTCTTTTGTTAAGTTAGATATAGTTAATTTCTCCTTTTCGTCATTATTTAGAAGTGACATTATATTTAAATTATTGTTATTTTAATTTTTTTATTAAAAATTTAATATTTATTTTTAAAAAATTATATATTATAATATTTGAATTTATTTAATGTAAAAACACAAATTTATATTTATATGTTTGAATTACTATTAAATTTTTGATTTATGATATTATTATGAAAATATATTCTACGTCTATGATGATTTTGATCTGTTATTATTGATGAAGAAACTTGTTCATTTAAATCAATAGTTATATTTTTTCTTATATTAAAATTACTAAAATTTTTAACTTTAATTGGTCTATCTAAACTTTTTTTATAATTAATAGGAGGAAAAAGTATTGATTCAGATGATGCATTTATTTTTCTTTTCTTTTTTTCATTTATTGATATTTTATTTAATTCTGAAAATATATCTGATAAAACATTTTGAGATGGATTTCTTTTATTTCTATTTTTATGATATAATAAAGTAACAAAATCTTTTTTATTTTTATTTATTTCTAATCTCTTTTTAATTACTTTAGATAAATCTTTTTTTTTTTGAAATTTTATTCTTTCTATTGCATTATTAACAAAATTTTCATATTTTGATATTATTGGTTTTGTATAATTTATTGTTAAATTTTGAGATTTAATCTCTGGATGAGATACAATTGTTAAAAACATTTCTTTTTTGTGTCTTGGTGATAAATCTATTGTTGATGGGTTTATTTTTATTTTTTTTTTAAGTTTTAAATTTCTAAATATATTCTGCTTTAATAAATCCAATTTTGATTTATCAAATAAATCTAATTTTATTTTTATATTTTTATGACTTTTATAATTCTCCTTTTTTTCTTGTTTTTTAATATTTTCATTTTCTTCTTTTATATTTTGTTGAAGCATAGTTCTTCCAGATTTTTTTTCCATTTAAAAACCAAAAAATTATTAATAAAATTAAAATATTTTTTTAAATTCAAATCATAAAAATAAAATATAATTACAATACTAATATATTTGCTTATATAAAGATAAAGAAAAAATAATTTAAAACCTAAAATATTTATCAAAAATATTAATAAGGAAATTTATGTTTTTATCTATTTTTTAATACTTTAAATCAAAAAATATATAAAGATATAAAATATAAAATAATAAAATCTAATCAATCATAAATTATTTTACTAACATTAAACAAAATTACAATATTGATAAGATTTATTAACTATTATAATAAAAAATTATTTTTATATTTTTTGATAAAAATAATTATTATAATTTTGAGAAAATCTTAAGATATATATTTATGAACTTTTCTTATAATATATAAAATAAAAAAATTTTTTACTAGTTTATTAATGTTATAGGACTTTCATTCAATATAAAAATAATATTTTTAATCTATTTCAATTATTTAAATTAAATTTAATAATTTATTATAATAGTTAACAAAATTTTAATTTGTTTTCTTTTATTTATATTATAATTATGAGAAATTACATTTTATAAATAAAAATTTTCAATATAATTAATTTTTTATTTAAGTAGATATATAAAAAAAATTTTCATCAAAAAAAAATTTAATTATAATAAATAAATATTCAATTATTTACGTTTTGTTTTAAAAGTTTTTATGCTGTAAAAAACCATTTTTATATATCAATTGAAAAAAATTTTATTTAATAAAATTAATTTGTTTATTACTTTTTAATTAAATGCTTGAATCAGGAAAAGGAATGGAACTCAATTTTAAAAATGAAGAAAAGCCATCATATTTTGAAATAATATTTAAAAGATTAAAACAATTTATTTTCGAAGTTCAATTTTTAGTATTAAAATATCAATCAACTTCTTCAATATGGATTGAAATTTTTGTAAATGTAATCCAACTTTTTCAATATTTATCTTTTTCATTTCATCCAATAGTAAAATTATAATTAATAACTTTAGTTTAAAGATATTCAACAACCAGAAAAATTATTTCGAGTAATAAAACCATTTTTCTCTTTTTTCTCAGTTACTGAATTTATAATTGACAATAAGAGAATGTATTTTATTTTAATATATCTATCATTATTTATGACAATTTTAAATATTATAATTAAAACCTATATTATATTTAACTCAATAAAAAATCCAAATAGTGTAAAAATAGCTGTTCAAATTTATTCTACTATAATGCATTTTTTATCGAATGCTTTATTTTTACCAATAGTAAGTAAGGAAAAATAATAATTTTTTTTAATAGAATTATTAGTTTCAATTTATAAATGCATAAATGGATTTAATCCATATATAACTGATTTTAAATGTTGGACAACAATACATTATGTTCATATTATATTTGTATCAATTTTTATTTGGGTTTTTTTAGTCGATGTTTATTTTTATATTTCTACTTCTTTTGATACAACTTATAATACACATAATGTTTTATCAAAAAGAACTTCAAAAACAGATAAATTTTCATATTGGGAAAAAATATTATTAATCATTATTTTTACATTTTTAGATGGAATGACTGAATGGGCTTTTATATGTATTATTTCTTCGGTGTCTTTAATTTCATTTTATATTTATGTTAAAGAATTACCAGATTATAATCATTTATTAGTATTTTTTAAAGTATTAGGAAAAGTCATTTTTTTATGGAGTGGAATATGTTTAATAATAATTAAAATCATTCAAAGTATTAATGATTTTGATAGTGGAATAATATTATTTTTAATAGGAATTCCTATAATTTTTGGAATTGCCCACAAATGGAAAAAAGGCAAAATTTCTAAATTATTAGTTCATCATTCAAAATTTACAAAACCTTTTGAATTTTTAAATAGAGTTTTTATTATTAATGAATTAATAGATAATTTTGATAGAAGATATGCTCAATTTACTTTAAGAGGTTATGTTAATAAAATGGAAGAATTTTGTACTTTAGATACTTGTCCTTTAAAAAAATATCTTCTTTGTATGAATAATAAAGAAGAAGCAATTGGTTATTTATTAATGTATATTGAAACTGTTTTTCAAATGGGAATTTCTAAAAATCCAAATGATATATCTTTAAGAATTTCTTATATTCATTTTTTAATTGCTAAATTAAATAAAATTCACAAAGCTTATCTTGAATTAAATTATTGTGAAAATTTAGATAGAAATATTGAAGAAGAATTTATTATTTTCAGACATAAAAAGCAATTTGGTGAAAATGGTGATTTTAATTTTAGTGAAGAATTAGATGAGAGTGGATTTAATATATTATTTCACAATAATTTTACAAAATTTAAAAATTTAATAATAAAAGTATCTTTCTTATATATAGATTTCTGGAGTTTATTATATGAAAATCAAATGGAAGAACAACAAAATATGACAGTATTAAATGAATATGGAAATCAAATAAATTTAGGAGTAGAAGAAATACATAAATTATTTAATAAATTGCAAAAAATAAAAGAAAATGAACCTGAATTATTAGAATTATATGCAGAATTTTTAAGAGAAATTAGAGCAGATTATGAACAATCAAATGAATTAACACAAATTTTAGAAAAAGTTCAAAAGAGATTAAAACATGATGATATGGATGAATTAAATTGGTTAAATTCATTTAATATTGATATATATGCATTAAATAATAATGATAAAAATTTATATTTAGTATTTGATACAAAATTAAATAATTTTGGAACAATATTAAATATTTCTTTGAGTTTATGCTCAATATTAGGATATCCTAAAGAAGAATTAAAAGGAAAACATATTAATTGTTTAATTCCAGATATTTTTCGAGCATCACATAAATCCCTTTTATTAAAATTAATAGAAGAATATAAAAAAGGTCATCGTGCAAAAAAAAAAATAGATTTTACAAACACAGATTCTTTTGCAATAAGTAAATCAAAATATTTAGTTCCATTTAATTTCAAAGCTTGTGTAATTTCAAATGATTCAGGATATTATTGGTTACTTAAAGTAAATAAGGAAAATTCATATTTCACAAATTTTAATTCTATTGATTTAAATAATTCAAATTATAATACATTTACAATTATAACAAATAAACAATTTATAATACAATATTTTACTTCTAATTGTGTTAAATTTTTTGGTTTAAAAGCTTCTGAAATTGTAGGAGTATGTGAAATATCTCAATTTATAAAAGAATTCCATGAAGAATTCTTAAAATATGCTATTGAAAATGAAGATCACAGTCCTGAAGAAAAATTAAAAATAAAACAAGAAATAATAAAATTAATTTATAAAAATCAAACTCAAATAACTTGGCTTAAAAGAGATTTTCAAGAATCAAATAATAATGAATTGATAGAAAAAAAAAAAGAAAATAAATTATTATATTTAACAGTATCAGAAGTAATAATAGATAATAATTTAGAAGGTTATATTTTTAAATTTGAAATAACACCTCATCAAACATTTTTTTCTAGTTTAGATAGTCAGTCACATGCATCAAAATCAAAAACATTATCACATGAGAATTCAATAACTAAAAATAATTCAATAATTCATTCAGTTCAAACAATTCAAGTACAAAATAATACTAAAACTGAATTATCTTCAATAAGTAAAAGAAGAAGTGTTGCTAAATATGATAAAAAAAATTTTTTTTTACCTTCAATGCCATCTATTAAAAATAATATTGCCGTTATTGAAAGGAATTTTAAACCTAAAATTTCTAAAGTTGGAGGATTTAAATTTAATCCTAATATTTTATCATATCAAATAAATGCAAATGAAAAGAGTACAGATAGGAGAAAATTTTTAAAAGAAAAAGCAATGAATAAAGTTAAAGAAATGTATGTTTCTTCTTCTCATAAATCTAATAGTTCAAATGAAGAATTATCTGAATATACTGATAGTTCTTTTGAATCAAGTATTGTTGATTCTTCAGTAATTGAAAAAGATAAAAAACTTAAGAATAGTAAAATTAATAATGTTAAATCATCTGATGAAGATTTTTATCATATTAATTTTACTAAAATAAGATTAAAAATTTATGATTATAAAACAAAAGGTTTTATTGAAAAAAATTTTGAAAAAAAATCTAAAGTTGAAATAGTAATGAATAATTCAAAAAACGGTGAAGATGATGATGATGAACAATATATTGAAAATTCTGGTTTACAACAAGTTCAATCAAAAGAAGACAATGAAAAAGATATACAACAAAAAAGAGAATTGTTACTTCAACAAATACAAAAATCTTTATTACAAGAAGATACTCAGACAACAATAACAGTATTAAGATTTATAAGTTTAATAATATTTATTGCGATTATTTGTTATGGTATTGGATTTTTAGTTGCTTTAATTAATAGTTTTTCATTATATAAAGATAAATATTATTACATAAGATATAGTTTTGCAATTTATAGAGGAGTACTTCATGCAGTCTCTATAATAAGGGAACTTGTTTTAATTTCTATCATTAAACATGATGGTTTTTATACTGATGAAAAAAAAGTAAAATTTAGAAATAAATTAATAGATTCTTTAACTAGTTTATATATAAGAATGAGTGAAAGTGTTGATCAATTAGCTAAAAAATCAGCTCAATTAACTAAAGAAAATTATCAAACTGTTTTTGGGACAATTTTACCTACTTATGTTATAAATGATGATTATAGTGTTAATGTATTTAATTTAACTTATATTTCTACTGTTAGTAAGGCTGTTACTGGAATATATGAAATTACTCAATTAGAAAATGATAAATTTATTCCTTTAAATAAAGATATTTATTTTTTTATTACCAATACTTTAAATGGAATTTTAACTGATACTAGAATTGCAGAAAGAATTTATGCTGAACAATTATATATTATAATAAATAAACAAAAAAGAACTTTATTAATAATTTATATAATAATTTCAATTTTCAATATTATATCATATTTTATGTTAAATAAAGGTTTTATGGATGTTGAAGCAAGAAAAAATTCTTATTTAGAAGTTTTTTTTGAAATTAAAGGAAATTTAATAATTTCATCTTTAACAAAATGTGAAAATTTTGTTAAAAGATTACAAAATACAGATAGTGATGATATTATATCAATTCAAGATGATGATGATAATGAAGATGGTGAAAATTCAAATCAAAATCATAAAAATTATTCAAATGAAGGAGATGGGAATAGAGTAACATCAGGAAATGTAATATTAATTCATATTGTACTTATTGGATTTATAATTTTTATTGAAGTTTTTTTTTTAGTTATTATAATATTAATTTATGATTTTTCACAAAATTTAAAATATTATATAGTTTTATATAATCATGAATCTAGATTAGAAATGGATAATTTTTTAATTTATACTTATATAAGAGAATATATTTTTGACGAAAATTCATTTGTAAATGGAACAAATATTTATAAAATTATTGATAAAACTGTTAAACTATATACAGTTGATTTACAAAATAATTATTATTATTTAAAAAAGTATCAATATCTATATGGAAAAAATTATAGTAATTTTCGTTATAGTATTTATCAAAATGATATTTGTAATTATAGTAAAGATTATTTTGATGAATTTTATCCAAATAGAACTGATATAAATTGTTATTCTTTTCTTGATGGAGGAGCAAAATATGGACTTGATATTCTTCATTCAAATTTTTTTGAAGAATTAAGAACAATTAAAGCTAAAAGAGAGTCATATTCAGTGATTTGGAAAAAACATAATTTTAGTTATAATTATACCTTATTTAAAACAGATCAATATGAAAATTTTGAAAAATCAATTAAAAATGAAGCAGAAAGAGTAATATATAATGAGTTTTCACCTATATCAATTTTAATGAGTGAAAAAATGAAAAAATTGACTGTAGTATTTGAATATTATTTAAGTCCTATATATATGCAAGTAATTGATAGTTTAAATGAAGTGATTTTAACTTATATTCACAATAAAAAAATTTTATTAGTAGGAATGTGTATAACATATATATCATTATTTATTTTAATTTATTTATTAATATGGAGAACTTATGTAGAAAGATTAAATACAATAATTTATCAAACAAAAAGAATGTTGGCAATAATTCCAAAAGATATTTTAGCTTCATTAAAATCTATTGGAAAATTATTAGATATTAAAACTCAATCAGCACAAAAAATTTCTTCTGATAAACCAATAAGAGTAATAACAAAAAATTCAAAAAAATTATTAACAACTAAAAATCAAAATAATAATAAAGAAAATAATAATATTAATAATAATAATAATGATAATAATGATAATGATTTAAATTTCATTAGTACTCCCTCCAGTCCTGATATATCTCCAAAGAAACACATTTAATTTCAGAGATAAATAAATTTTTGTTTAATAGATTTTAATTGTAATGATATATATATATTTTTAACAATTATATTATTGATTCTAGAAAAAAAAATTATTTTTTTATATTTTTTTTTAATTTATTTTTAATATTCTTTAAAAATAATAAATTATATTCACATATAATTACATTCATATCCTATTTTATTAGCTTTAATTTTTTTTACCTTTTATAAATACAATTTCAATCAAGAAAATATATTAATTAAAAAATTTAACTATTACATTCTATACCTACATTTTTTCAGACTTATTTCTAATAATTTATATCTAATTTTTATTTATATATTATTTTTTATAATAATTTGATATCATTATGTTTTTTAGCTTCATTAATAATTTTAATTCCAAAATCAAACTTTGAAATTTCATTAAAATGTTGAATTAATTGTTCATTTAATTGTTTTGAAGGATAACCTGCTCCTGATGCATATAAAGCAATAATTACTTGAGATGAAAAAGGATTATTACAATAAAAAATAAATTTTTGTAAAATAAAATAAAGAATTATATTTATTATTGTTATTTGATTGAATGATATTAATAATAAAATAATTTTATATCCTTTTTCATCTAAAATATGCTCATTTGTTTTTTTTAATATCTTATTTATTAATTTTGATTTATTTTTAAATGAAATATTTTCAAATAATTTTGTAAAAATTAATAAATTATATTCACTTTTTATAAATTGATTTATATTAGAACTAATCTTTTTTACAATAATATCAATTAATTTTTCATCATTTTCACATAATGAAATTATTTTTAATATATTTTTATATAAATTTTGTTCAAAAATTCTATTAATAAATTTACTTTTGATATCAAAACTTAATTCTTTAAAATTTTTTTTTGTAAAACTGATAATTGAAGAAAAAATATTAAAAGAATTATTATTTTGATTAATATTTCCATTTTTATTATTTTCTTCATCAATAAAAAAAGAATCTTCTGATAAAAAAGATTCTTCATTTTCTTGATTTCTTATGAATGATCTCTCTCCAAATGATAAAGTTAAATTTTTAATTGGAAGTTCAAAATTTTGTAAAGATACAGAACGCATTTCTGTCATTGATTTAAATTTAACTTGATTTGTTTTCATTTGATTACTTTTTTTCGCTTGATTTTTCCACCAAAATATTATCATTTTATATTATATTAATTTTTATTTATGAATAACATTGAAATTTAAAAAAATTATTTTATTTTATATCTTTTCTAATATATAATAAATTTAATATTTTCAATTTTTTTATGGTTAAAAAAATATTTTAAACTTTTTATTTTCAATATTATAATATTTATATTGAATAATAATATCACAAAATTTGTAAAATATTTATCATTTACATACACAAACAAATTAATTCATTTTTTATTTTTTTTTATCTTTTCCAAATAATAAATAAAAACAATATAAACCATTACTTATTTTTCCAACATTAATTCCTATATATTTAGAACTTTTACTCAAAATATTATTTCTTCTTTGGCACATTGAATTTGTATCATCAACAACTTGAAGAAGAACTGATAATTCAATATTTGAATTCATTATATCATAATGAAAGTTAACTAAATCTATATTTTTTTCATTTAATTCAACTTTAAGTTTTTTTAATGTAGATGTTAAATAATTTTCTTTTATAAATTCATTAAATTGAATATCAAGATAATCATTTATAACATTTTCAGGAAAAGGAAATGTTAATTCATTTTTAAGAATTAAAGGATGAATTGGTTTTTTTTTTGAAAATAATATTTTACATTGTTCAAAAGATAAATTTCCTTTATTTAATTTAATTTTATTATTTTTATCAACTTGAATAAAAGAGTCTTTTTGTTTAGTTGTAATAAAAGGAATAAATTTATCAATTTTTTCACTTACAATTCCAGGATTAGTTCTTATTAAATTTATTTCATTAAACATTTGTTCTCTCATATTTTCTAAATATGATATTTCTTCTGATATAATATTATGATTAGTATTCACTTTATTTGATGCTGAATTTCCATTATTTGAAGAAGTATTTGTATCACTTGAAAATTTTTTATCATTTAATTGAATTTCACAAGGATATCCATTATGTAATAAATAATTTAGATTTCTTTTACTTTTTATTGTACTTTCATCCATTTGATTTTTTTCTAAATTTATATCTAATCTATTTGAACATACTTCACAACCCATTTTTGATAATTTTATTTATTATTTTGGAATCATCTAAAAATTTAAAAATTAAAAATATAATCATTTTTTATATTATTATAAAATTGAAAACTTTAAGCATAATATAAAAAAATTAGTAACTATTCCTAGTAAATCCAATTATATAAATTATGAATTAATAAAAATAATATTACTTTTAAATATTCTTATTCTTTTATATTAAAATATAAATTTTAATTTTATTAAAATATAATATAAAAATAAAAGTTATTATATCTTTAATATTAAATTTATAATTTCCCTTATAATAATATTTATTAATTTATTTATTCCAATAATATTTAAAATAGGAATAAAAAAATAAAAATTAGGAACACAAAATTAATGAATTAGATTATAAACAAAATAAAAGAAAATAAAAAAGACTATGAAGATTTTATTTTGATATTATTAATCAAATTTCATTTATTAATTTAAGATTTAAAAAAATTTTAAAAATAAGTTTTCAATGAAATAAAAAATAATTAAGAATTTTAATTTTTATTATTTATATATTAAGTATTGTTTAATATGAATAAATTTCTATATTTTTCAAATTTGGAAAATTATTCTTTAAAATATAATTTTAATTCAATGAAATAATACATTAATAAATTTAAAAATAAATTTTTATTATAACCATATTAAGTATATTATAAATAAAAATTTTATTAAATAGTTTGAAACAGAAATATCAATTTGTTTTATTTTTATCTTTTTTCTCATTTATATTAACTATTTTTTATCTAAGGAATTAATAATTAATTTTTTTTCATATATAAAAAAATATTTATAATATCTTTTATCTGTTTGATTGTTTTTGTCTTTATCATTATCAATTAATTTTAAACTATTTTTTTTATTAATATTTTCATTTTATTTCTAATACTCTTTCAATTAACTTCGTTTAAAAATAATTTGTTTATTATCTTAATTATAATCATTATTAAAAAATATTATTTTTTAATTATAGATTTATTATTATAATCTATAAAAAATAAATTTATTTTATATTGAGAGTCAAAAAAAATTATTTCTAAATCATAAATAGAATTAAATGAATTAATTATTTTTTTGAACTATATTACATAATTAAATATTTTTTTTACAGTTTTTTAATTTTATTTTAATTTAAATTGTATCATTCCTCAATGGATTTTTCAAATAAAAATAAATATATTAATTATTTTTACAACAACCTTTTTTTTTTGAATTAGTATCATTTTTTGTTAATTTAAGATTTTTATGAATATTCCCATTAAGATTACTTTCTTTTAAATGATTAAAATTAGGATCAACAATTTTTTGGGCAAGTTGATTAAATAAATCATTAATTCCATTTTTATTTAAAGCAGAAGTTAAAAAAAAAATAGCATTAATTTCTTTAGCAAATTCTCTAGCTTCATTTTCATTAACTTCTTCTTTATCATATAAATCACTTTTATTACCAACTAAACCATAAACAACATCTTTATCAGAATTTTCTTTGGTTTGAGGAAACCAATAATTCTTTAATTCATCAAAACTTTTTTGATTAGTAATATCATACACAAGAATAATTGCTTTTGAATTTTTGTAAAATACTTTTACTAAAGCTCTATATTTTTCTTGTCCTGCAGTATCCCAAATATCTAAATTATATATTTGAGAATTTATTTCTATTTCTTTTGAAGAGATTTGTGCTGAAAGAGATGATAGTGAGTCTATTTCAAATTTATCTGAAGTAAATCTTTTTATTATACTAGTTTTTCCTACTGCAGATTCCCCTATTAAAACCATTTTAATCCCTTCTACTGATGACATTTTTTTTTTACTATTAAAATTTTTTATTTTTTAACATTTAAATTATTTATTATTTTTTTTATAATGTAATTTTATAATTAATCATTAATCTATTATTTTTAAATAAATATAAAGTAAATATAAATTATACATTATTTACCTTTAACATATATCGAATTCCTTTTGGAGAAAAAATATATGAAATTGTTTTATTTTCATCACTTTCTAATATTTTTGCTTTAAAAGCACCATAATTAACAGTATCATTTTGACCAAATAATCTTTCATTAGTTATTTTAACTAAATTTTCACAATCTTTTAATTCAGAAAAATCAATATATTCTTTTGCAGTTTCTTTTGAAAAATCTCCTAAACCAGGAGTTTTAACACTTACTTTTCCTCTGGCAAATAACATACAATATGATGGAATTAAAAATAAACTTAATAAAAAATCATTTAAATCATTTGATTTAAATAATAATTCATTTTCATTTGAAAATATATTATAAAAAGTTTTAATTTTTACTATATTTTGACCTATACAATATAATAATCCAAACCCAATTGCAAAAGCTTTTATAAATATTGTTTTTACATTTGCATTCTCATCACCATTTTTATTATGATTTTGTACTATTTTTTGACAAAGTGATTGATGAATAAATGTAAAAGTATCTTTAAATATATTTACACTGTCTTCTTGTTCTCCTGCTTTTGAATAAACTTTTGGATGTTTTAATATTTTATTATCTAAAAATGATTGAAATAAATCAATTGGAAATTCACTTTTAAAAAATTCATTATTATAAGAATATTTTGTAGTTGATTTTGCATAATCATCTGGTAAAACTGCGTTTTCTAAAGTAAAATTTACTAATGAATACATATATTCTGTAAATATTATATAACGTAAAAAATTATATGTATGTTCTATTTTATGGAAATCTTTATCTTGAACGCTTGAATATTCTTTTATTTCTATTTCCTTTTCTTTTTCTATTTCTGCTGTTGTTGCTGATAGGGTTTCTTGTGTTTTTTTTGAACAACAAAATCCCATTTTTTATAAATTTTATATTTTTTATTTTTTTATTTTTTTATTTTTCTATTTTTTTTTTAAATATTATTTTAGGTATTTAATTCTTTTATTGACGTGATACCAATTAATATTTAAAAAAAATTTTTAAATCCTTATCATAGAAAAATATAATTTAATACTATTATTTACATTATTTAGATATATATTCATTTTTTTATTAAGAATCTCATTATTTGTTTAAATAACTCAATTCATATTGATTTTAATTTATATAGAAAAAATTAGCTCAAATTTATTTTTATTATTAATTTTTTTATATTTATTTTTAAAATAGATACAACTCTTAACATACCAAACATGAATTATTTATTTATTTATTATATACAATTATCAATTCTCAAATTTAATTTAGTTTTTTCCCTTCAATCTTACTTTTTGGAACATTATTTTTACCAAGTTTAATTGTATAATTTTTAGGAGAATTAACAATAAAATTAAATTTATAAGCAATTAATTCAATCTGATCAATTAATTCTTCAATTTTAATACTTTGAACAAACTGAACTGTTTTAATAAAACTATTAAAAAATTTTGAATTTAACAATTTTGATGCTTCAATTTCAAAAAAAGAATCTCCAATACTAATAATATTTATAATTCCATCATGATCAAATTGTCTAAAAGCATTATTAAAAGAGTTAATTTTCCACATTCTAATATCATTAGGAAATTTATTTTGATTTTCATCTCTTGCAGAAATTATTTTAATATGATTTAAAAGTTTTAAAATTGAAGGAAAAAATATTTGAGAAGTATATTCAACCCATCCTTTCTCTGCATTGGTAATTATATAAGTTTCTCCTTTTTGAATAGACAATGATAAAATTTCAAAAATTTTTTTTTCTAATTTATATAATAATTCATAATTATTGTTTTTTTTTAGAACTTCTTCAATATCAAAATTATAATTTGATAAAAAAGAAGTACATAATAATGTATCATCCCAATCGAAAATTATTATTGTATTATTTTTTGGTCTTTTTCTTTTTGGATTCCAAATACCTTTTGACATTAATTTGCAAAAGTAATTTAAACGAAGTTGACTTATATCATTATCTAAAAAATTTTTTGAACATGTTGTTTTTCTCATTGAATTTGATGAATAACTCATATTAAGTTCACTTGAAAGTGTTGAGTCATCAGGATTTGAAGGATATGAAAATGTTTGATTAATGTTTTTCTCAATTTTTTCTGATGATATTTCATTCATTATATTTGGTTTTTAATATATATTTATTATTTGAAAAATTAAAAAAATAATCAAAATAATGATTTTTATTATTTTAAATAACTTTTTTTACATTTATGATATCATGTTTATATATTATTATATTAAAAAATCTATATATTATTATATTAAAAATATTGAATTTAAATATAAATAAAGAATTAAAAAAAATTTTAATATCCAAAATAAATAAAATAATAATTTAATTATATGAAACAATCTCAAGAAATAAAAAATATTGTTTCAAAACAAACAAATAATCCCTTTCAAATTAGATTATTATCACTAAATCAAAATTTAGATTACGAACATTTTTTATCAAATATGGAAACATCTTTAAAAGAAATAATTTTAATTGAAAATGATGAAATTGATAATAAATCAGATTCATCATTTGATAATCAACCATTATACATTTATCCTAGTGAACATTCTTCTGATTATGATATATCTGATTTTGAATTATAAAAACATATAATGATAACATAAAAAATTGATTTTAGTATTTAAAAACCAATTTTATCATTATTAATAATCAAATATTGTTATATATTAAAAAATTAAGTTGTATTAGTATAAATTTTAAACAAAACCAAGAAAAATATAATAAATAAATATATAAATATATAGATAATAAAAATATATATATTAAAAAATTGATTAAAATAAGTTCAATATTTAATTAATATTAAAATATAAGTAGAAATATTATAGAATAAGATTGTTACTTTTGTAACATTCCTTCATTTAATTTATAAATATAACATTTATCAAAAGCTTTTTTAAAATCATTATTTATTTCACCAAATTCTAATAAAAACTGATTTTTTTCAATCATTTCTTCATAACAATCTTTACTTATACATTTATAAATACAATCATCATCATTTGATCTTGAAACACATAAAGTTGAACCTTGACATTCTTTATATTTTCTATCAAATCTTCCTTGTCCTTTTTGATTTTTTGATAAAATATTTTCAAAAATTATGGATAATATAAAGAAAATATTTTTTAAATTCATTTTTATTTAATTATTTATTTAAAAAAATGATATATGGAATTTTTTTTTTATTAATTTTTTTATCATTTATAAAATATAATAATTCAACTAATCAAACAATTTTTGAAAATGATTCAGGAATTTTAATTTTGAATGATAATAATATGAAATATGCTATTGAATATTATAATTATCTTTTAGTTTTATTTTATTTTCCTTGGAATAGAAAATATGATTATATAATTCCTGAATTAATAAAAGCAAATTATATAATAGAAGAAAAAGGTCTTCCATATAAAATAGGAAAAGTAGATTTATTAATTAATAAAGTAATGAGAGAAAAAAATAGTTTTATTTTTTATCCAACTTATATTTTTTTTATAAATGGTCAAAAAAGTGTTTATTTAGACCAATTTAAAAATTATACTGAAATATTAAATTATTTTAATAATAAAATAATTGGATTTGCACTTAATAAAATTAATCCAGATGAAATAGAAAAAATAAAAAAAGAAAATAAAATAATTGTATTATCAACATTAAATAATGAAATATATAAAAATGAAAATTTAATTATTAAAAATATTAGTGAAAATTCAATTTATGAATCATATGTTAAATTTATTTTTTGTCCTTCAGAAAAATGCATTTCTAGATATAAAAAAGGAATTTTTCTCATTACTAAATTTAAAAAAGAAAAAATTATTTCTTATAATTATAAAAATATGACTTATGATTTATTTGATGAATTTTTATGTAATAATACTCATGAACAAGGACAATTAATAACTGCTTTTGATTTTCAAAAAATATTAAAAATAAATAAAACTACATTATTATATTTTAAAAATTCAACAAGGGCAAATTTAACTTATAGAGAAAGATTATTTGAAACTATTGGAAATGAATATAAAGATTTAATGTTTTCTTTTATTGTTGATGCAAAAGGAAATAATTTATATAAAAGATTAAGACAAATTTTTACTATTGATATTATACCAGCTTGTATTTTATTTGCTCCAATAGAAAGAAAAAAATATCAATTAAATACTGATATAAATGAAGAAAATATAAGAAAATTTATTTATATATTTTTTTTAAATGATTATGATTCAATTAGAAGTGAAGAAATTCCAAAAAATCAATTTTATTCTTATAAAATTATTGTTGGAAAAAATTTTAAAAATGAAGTAATAATGAAAAATAAAAATATTATTATTTTATTTTATAATTCATCAAAATTAAAATTATTAAATAATGAACTTAAAACATTTAAAAAAATATCTGAACAATTTTTCAATTATACTAATTTTGAATTTGCTGCAATGGATGTTTTACATAATGAAGTAAAATCTATAAATTTTAAATCAATTCCTTCTGTTTATTTATATTTTGCAAAGGACAAAAGTTATCCTTTTCAATATGATGGACAAATTCAATATGATGACTTAGTAAAATGGGTTCAATATTTAATAAAATTAGATAAAGAAAAATGAATTGAAAATAAAATAAGAATTTTTTTATTATAATAAAAAAAATTTAATTAAAATATTATTTTATATATATATTATTATATTTGAAGGAAAATTTAAATTTGCTCTAATTCATTTTTAACATATTTTAACTTAATTTCATAGTCTATAAATTGTTTAAATATTTTTCTAAATTTAGAAACTTTTTTTTCATCAATTAAATGTTCTTTAATATATTTATCTAATTTATTTTTTATTTCAAAATCAATATCTATTGAATTTTCTGCCTCTTGATAAATTTCTAAAACTTGTTTACAATTAATTTGTTTATCATAAGACCAAAATTCTTTATAAAAAATATTATATTTTTCTTCCCATTTTTGAAGTAATGATTTTAATTGTTTTTTTTTTTCTTCATTTGTATTTTGACTATATTTATTAGGTAAAATAGAAACTTTTTCCTCATCATTACTTATATTACTATCACTATCATCATTATTTATATTTTTCAAATTGTTAAATTCATTTTTTTTTTTTATTGTCTCTTCTTCAATTAGAGAAATTTCATTTACATTATCAAAATTTTTTTCCTTACCTGATTCAATAATAAAACTAATTTCTTCTTCTTCATTTTTATTTGGAAATAAGGGAATTGAATCATATTTAGTATCTTCAGTTGCTATTAAATTATCTCCATTTTTCTTTAATATTTTATTTGTATTTTCTAATCTTTTATTTAATTCTGAAATGAAATCATTTATTAAATTATTTGGATTTATATTTTTTATTTTTAATCCAAAATTATTTTTTTCATTACTTAAATTACTAATATTTAAATCATTACTAATACTTTTATCATTTGATTTATTTAAAAATCTTTTTAAATTTTTTTCTTTACATCTATTGTTTTCTCTATTTTTATATATTTCTTCATTACTTTTATTATTATCAATACTTTTATTAATTTCTTCTTTACTTTTATTATTATCAGAACTTTTATTTATTTGTTTTTTATTTTTTGAATTGTCATTTCTTTTATTTATTTCTTCTTTATTTTTAGAATTATCATTACTTTTATTTATTTCTTCTTTATTTTTAGAATTATCATTACTTTTATTTATTTCTTCTTTATTTTTAGAATTATCATTACTTTTATTTGTTTCTTCTTTACTTCTAGAATTATCATTACTTTTATTTATTTTATCTCTAGTTCTTTTTTTAATAATATTTTTATTAATTTTTGTTTTTTTATTTTTTTCATTACTTTTATTAATATCACTGTCCCTACTTTCATCATTACTTTTGTTATTTCCTTTTTTTTTATTTTTAATTGTTATGTTATTGTTAATATATAAATGTTCTTTTACATTTTTTTGATTTAATTCAATTTGATTATTTATAGATAAATTTGTATTAACATTTTTTTTATTTATTTTAACATATTTTGGTGTTTGGGCATTATTATTTTTTGTAGGTATTATTTTGTTTATAATTAAATCAACTTCTTTATTATGTTTATTTAAATTATTTTTAATATTATTATTAAAATTAGTATTATTATTTATTTTATTTGTTTTTGAACGAGAAGAATGAATTCTGATTTTAGAATTTGGATTGGCAGATTGAGGTGTATTTATTTGATTTATATTATGATTATGATTATTATTATTTGTAACATTTTTATTTTCCTTTTTTTTAATATTATTACTTTGAACAAAAGAATGTTTTTTAATATTATTATTATTATTGTCCTGAATAGTTTCTGGGCTTTTATTTACATATCTTAAATTATTATTAGATGAATATTTTTTTTTTAATACTTCAGAATGTCTCGCTTTATAATTAGTATTTTTATTTTCAATATTTAATTTTTCACTACTTAAATTATTTGATAAATAAAATTTTTCAATTGAAGGATTTTTTTTTCTTTCTTTTTTAATCTCTTTATCATTTTTAAATTGTTTCACTTGGTCATTAATGAAATTTTTAGTATTAAATTCATCAGATTGATTAATATTTGAATTAAAATTTGAATTATATAAATTAAATTTATAATTATTAGCAATGTTATTTTCACTTTTATACATATCATTATTTTTATTTTTAATACTTAAAATTTTAACATTTCCACTTTTCTTTTTTTCAGGTTTAACATAAGTAATTTTTTGAATTTTTTTTGCTTTAAAATTCTTTTCATTTAATTTTTGACTACCATATAAACTTAAAATAATAATTAAATCATCATACAAATTTAACTTTTTAGCTTTTTCAACAAAAGAACCATTTTCAAGAATATCTTTCATAAAAGGTCTATGAATATAATTTTTTTCTAAAAGTAAATCAACCATTTTTTTTAATTCTTTCGAATATTTTAAATGATTAGGAATAGGTTCATAATTTCCATTAGTAATTTTAAAAAATAAAGCAGCTTGATTTTTTGCATTATAAGGTTTTTTAAAAGTAATTAATTCATAAAGTATACAACCCAAAGCCCAAACATCACTTTTTTCATTGTAAGGTTTTTCTTCACAAATTTCAGGACTTAAATAATAAGGAGTACCAATGAAAGTATGAGCATGAATAGTATTTTGTAAAATTTTAGCAACTCCCAAATCACCAATTTTAACATCTAAATCTTTAGTTAAAAAAATATTTAAAGTTTTTAAATCTCTATGAAGTATTTTTCTATAATGAATGTATGCTAATCCTAAAGACATTTCTATAAAAAATTTCCATATTTGAATTTCTGGTAATATTGTATTTTTAGTTTTATTTTCATTTATATATGTTGATAAATCTCCATTTTGACAATATTCCATTACTATATTTAATGTATTGTTTTCTTCAAATGAATCATAGTATTTTACTATGTATTTACAATCTAGTTGTTTTAAAATTTTTGCCTCGTTTTTTGCTTCTTCTATATTTTGCTTATTTTCATTTGTATAAAAAGGAATTTGTTTTATTACAAAAAATGTTTTTTTATCATCTTTTCTTTGGGCTTTAAATACCATTCCATATGAACCTATTCCTATACGATCTTTTAAAATATATTGTGATATTGACATGAAAAAATTTAAGTTTAATAAAAATTTATTTAATTTTAATAATTTAAAAAATTAAAATTGGAAAAAACAAATAGATTAATATTAAATAAAATAAATATTTATTGATTATTATCATTTTTTTAAATTATGAATATTTATAATAATATTTATAGATTAAAATAATATTATTCTTAAAATAAATTCTCTATTACAAAAACTTTCATATTTAATTAGAGCATTTTAAATTTATTATATTCTGTTTTTAATTAAGTAAACTTAAAATATTATATTTAATTTGTGATTCAAATTGAAAAAAGTAAAAGTATGTTTTCACAATTAGTTTCCATTTTTCTTTTAATTTATTCTTAATTTTATTTTTTAATTTTATATGAGAAAAAAACTTTTTTAATATATAATTAAAATTTTAATGTTCTTTTTAAACTTATTAATTTTAAGTTTGTTTAAAATAGTATTTCAAAAATTAGATATATCTAATGAATTTCATAGATTAGTAATATTAAAATCAAATCCAGAGGAATTATCCCTTGACAAACAAAACATTCAATTAGTTCTATGTCCTAAATCTTTTAATAGAAAACAAGATGATTTTTTATTAGTTTTTACTGCAACTTTGCCAATAAGAACTTTTTTAAATATTGGTGATTTTTATACATTTACTTTTATACCAAAATATTTTTGTGCTGAATGTGTAGGAAACAATTTAGTTAGAATTTTAAATGGTGATATTGTTAAAGGATTATTAAATTTTCAGATAGATTATAATGAGTCAATAATATTAGAGAATATTTTTATAGAAATAAAATCAATTGATTTTTTTAAAAAATTTTCTGATATTCAAGAATTATATTATTCTAATTATATACTTTTAAATAATATAACTAATGCAAATAATGGAACTATGACATTATTAAGGACAATACATAACTATGATGATGGTTATTTTCAAATTATAAGATGTAAATTTGAAAGTGAAAAAAATATAAATTTAACTATTGGAAGGAATTTTTCAGTATCAAATACTAAAGAACAACCTATAAAAAGTGACGAGATTTATACTATTTTAGATTTTTCAATTGGTAATATCAACATTCCTTCTATAGAAATGAATATTTGCATATTATTAAGAGAAAATATAGAAAATGAAGATGAATGTTTTAATAATGAATGATTAATTAAAAAATATTTTATAGAAAGTATGATTAATCTTATATATATAAAAATATAAAAAGTTTTTTAAAAAAAAATAAATTAATATTAAAATGATTAATAATGAAATTCTACCTTTAAATTATATGATAATTCATTGTTCAAGTACAGATCCATTATTCCCAATTGAAAATATAAAAAGATCATATAATATAATATCAAATAATAATGAATTTAATGATAAAATAAATATTGGATGGTCAAGTATGCGTTTTTGTAGTTACCCTCAAATAATAATAATTCAATTAACAAAAATATGTGATATAACTCAAATAAATTTTTTAATTAATCATGAAAGAATTCCTACTCAAATAGGAATTTATTCATTTTGTCCTAAAAAATTTATAGATACTACTATTTCAGATAAATATATAATTAATAAACCTTTTAATTTTGTTGGAAATGTTTTTCCTACTAATCATCTAAGTAATAATAGAGAATTAAAAAAAGTGTTTTTAAATGAATTTTATATTTCAAATTGTTTATATCTTAAATTTGTTTTATATACTAATTATCCTGATCCAATAAGAAATAAATATAATCAAGTTGGAATTGTTCAAATTGATATTTTTGGTTATGATAATAATACACCAATTCCTTTAATAAATAGAAAAAATTATTTTAAAGAAGAAGAAACAGATGTAACTGAAATAAAAGGATTATTAAAAGATGATGATTATGTAGATTTTATTAAAGATAGAATTGAATTTGCAAAAAGATTATATTATAAAGACAAAAATGAATTAATATATAAAGATATAGAGGAATTAAGAGAATTAGGAAGAAAAGTTAGAGGATTACTTGAAGAAAAAAAAATGTACCAAATATTAAAAGATAATTTAAATTTTATAAAATTAAAAAAAGAAATTGATATGATTCAAAATTATGTAGAAGAAAATTATAAAGATTATGGAGGAGAACAAATAATTTATGAAAATAAAAATCCAATTGATGTTACTAAGGAATCATATATAAATTATTTAATGGTTAATTCAAATAATCTTCAGAATAATTATAATAATATTAATAGTAATTATCCTATTAATGATAATACAAAAACTAATGATATTATACAACAAAGTGATTACGATTATAAAAAAACAAAAGAAGTTTTAGAAAGAAGAAAACAAAAACAATTATTAATTCAACAAAGTTTAGAAGAAGCTAGAAATAATATTAAAGCTCAAAATTTAGCTTTACATAATGTAAATGTAAATCTTTAAAAAATAATTTTTTCTTAGAACAAATTACATTTTTATTTTATTAAATATAAAATTGTATATAAAAAAATAATTTATTTATAAATGTTATTTAATAAAAGTTAACTTTCCAAAGGAAACATATTTAAAAAATTTTTTTTCTTTTCTCTATAATAATAAATGGTAAATATTTGATCTTCAGTATAACAAGCAAGTTTTAAAATAACAGTTAATATTTCTTTTATTTTTTGAGTTAATTTAATTTCCATTATTAATCTTTCAAGAGCAGATCTCAAAGGACCAATCACTTCTTCATTTTTTAAAGTTTTTGCTGTTTGTAATTCTTCTTTTAAAGTAGTATTATCTTGTACTAAAATATTAACTTGTTCTCTAGTTTCTTTTAATTCTTCTTTAATTGAATTTAATTGATTTAATAATAAATTTTCATTTTCTTTTAAATCTTTATTTTCTTCTAATATTTCTTGATAATTTATATTTGAATTATTTCCTTGAGAATGTATTCTTTGATTTTGATCTTGATTTAACATTCCTAAATAATCAATTCCTTTATTTGATATTATATTATGAGTTTTATTTTTTTTGTCAAATTCATGATCTTCAAATAAAATATCTTCGTTTTTATTTTTAATATTTAAATTTATTTCTTTTTCTTCTTCATCTGAATCTAAAAGTTTATCATCATTTTTATTAATGTTAATCTTTTTTTCTGTTACTTTTTTTCCTTTTATTAAATCTGAATAATCATTAATAAAAGAAAAATATGAAGATCTTAATTCTTGATTTTTTTCTTGTTCATTTGAATATAATTGAAGTAATTGTTGATACTTTTCAGCTGAAATCACCATTTGATTTGAATTTAAATTTTCTCCTATTCCATTATTAATTGATAATAAATTATTTATTATTTCTTGATGTTTTTTACATTCTTCTTCTTTTGCTTTTAATTTTTTAACTAAATCCATATTTATTAATTCACTATTTATTTTTTTATTTTCTTTAATTGATTTTTTATTTGATTTATTATCATCTTGTGGATTTTCTAAATCTTCAACAGTAAAAGTTCTTCCATCTTCTTTCTCACTTTTATTATTATTATTTTTTTGATTATTTTCTTCATTTATATTATTATTTATTTTATTAATTGCATCATCTAAAGCATTTTTATATACATTTGCAGTTACTAAATTTGAATGTGCTTCTTTTTCAAATTTTTCTTTTTCTTCTTCTAATTGTCTAATTTGTTCATTTATTTGAATATTATATTCCTTAAATTTATTAACTGCATCTTGAATAACATCAGGATCAAAATTATTATCATTTAATATTTTTTTATTATCTGATATATTAATTGGTATATTATCATTACGAATATTTATTCCAAAAGTATTTTCATCTTCTTCAACCATATTAGGTGCACTTTCTTTTATTGATTCAAATATTGTTGAAACACATTCATTAATCACTCCTTTCAAAAATTTATTTTCTTCTTCTAATTCTTTATTTATTTTTTGATTTTTATTATCATTATTATTATTATTATTTATTTTTATATTAGATAAATTATTCATAATTGATCTTTTTGCTAAATTTACTATTATATCTATATTTTGATTTATTTCTTTATTATAATTATTTAATTTTGTTAATAACTCTGATATATTTTTAAAATCTTTTATTTCATTATTGTTATTATTTAATATGTTTTCTATTTCTTCTTTTTCATCTTCATCCATTATAAAAGCATCATTTTGACTTCTCTTTTGTTTATTTTTAATTAATTCTTTTTGTTTATTATTTAATAATGAATGAATATTTTTTATCATATTCGCAACTAATAAAAGTTCTTTTTTATAATTTTCTTCATTGAAATCATCAAAATCTTTATTTAAATTCTTGCCTAAATTCATTTTTAAAGAAATTATTTGTGAATCTTTTTCCTTAATTTTTTCTTTTTCATCAGATAAACTTTTAGATAATTTTTTTATTTCATTATTTAATTTATTAATTTCATTTTTATAATTATTACATTCATTATTTAATTTTGTAATTTGTTCTTGATTTTTATTATTTCCTTGTTTATCATTTTTTATTTTTAATGAATTAATATTATCATCATCATTATTTAATTTAGATATAATTTCTTCATTTTCATTTTTTAATTTACTATTCTTAGATAATAATTCTTCTTTTTCTTTAATTAATTTTTCATTTAAATCTTTTGTATCTTTTAATTCAGAGTCAATTGACAAAATTTTATTTTCTAAATCTTTATTTTCTTTTTCTATTTTATTCATTTTATCTTTTATATCATTTAATTGTTGTTCTTTATTACTTAATTCATTCATTATTGTTTCATTTTTTAATTCAGTTTCTTCTTTTTGATTTTTTAATTTTCTAAATGCATCATCATTATTTTTATTATTTTGTTCATCTAATTGAGTTTTATATTTTATATTTAAATTTTTACATTCTTCTAATAATGCTTTTAATCTTTCATTTTCTTTTTTTGTTTCTGAATTATCTGCTTTAGGCATTGATAAAATCTGATCTTTTTTTTGCAATTCATTAGTTAATTTTTTTATTGTTTCTTCATTTTCTTTTAGATTTTTTTTTATCTTTTCATTTTCATTTCTTAAATTTGATATTTTATTTTCAAAATCTTTTAATTTTGCTTGATTAGATATTACTCTTTTATTTTCATTATTATTATGATTATTATTATTATTGTTATTATTATTATTAGTATTATTATTTAACTTTCTAATAATATTTTCTAATTCTTTTATTTTATTTTTTAAATCATTAATAATATTTAAATACTTATTCTGAAAGTTATAATTTGATTTTATAAATAATTCAAATGAACTTATTAGGAATATTGCTTTTCTTTTTGTATAAAATATATTTTTATAAGAAATTAAAATATCTTCTTCTCCATATCTATCAATAATTTTATAATTTTTATTAGAATCATTATAATTAAAAAATTCTAAATCATTAATTTCTTTATTATAATTATTATAAAAATTATTATTTATATTATTAATTTCTAAAGTAATTATACTATCAATAGACCTATTAGTTAAAATATATTTTTGACTTCTACAGAAGTATACTAAAGCATTTTCATCAGCAGAACTACCTTGATAATTTATATTTCCATTTTTTTCTTTTTCTTTATTGTCTATAATTATTGTATTACACAAAGTTAAACAAAGCATAAAATTATGAATTAAATTATTTTCGTTATCTAAATTTTCAATTATTTTTTTAAACTTATTATCTTTATCAAAAAAATCTACATTTGTTATTTTTCCATATTTATCTTTTAATTCACTTTTATCAATATTATCATCTGAATTTATATTTATTTTTTCATTACTTCTTTCATCACCAAAAATATCATTTCCAATTGACATCATTTTAAATGTCATATAATTTTTAGTCAAAGTACCTGTTTTATCACTGAAAACATAGTTAATCTGCCCTAATTCTTCATTTAATGTTGAAGTTTGGACTTTACATCCAGACATTTCTTTTTTACTATACATCTCAATATCAAATTCCATAAACATACCTTGCAAAAATTTGATAGTTTCCATTGTAACTAATAGTGATATGGGAACAAAATTAGTACAAACTGTAAACCATGTAAAAGAAATAATAAAAAAAGTTCTAAAAATATTTTCTTTTCCTAAATCATGATCAGGATATATAATATCTTTATATTTGTCAAATCCTGTATGATATAATATTATATAGCATATGGATAATATTCCTGATAAACATACTTGAAAAAGA
>JAEEGK010006437.1_pt1 | contig 28285 bp, 21 predicted proteins | sample 8958771 | NCBI WGS metagenome assembly JAEEGK01 (sample SAMN16246547, study PRJNA631951) | gut metagenome | biome: gut microbiome; feature: rumen; material: SC-attached | host: Bos | place: Iran: Karaj | collected 2018-10 | reverse complement strand
TTATAGCTTTTGAACCAAAAGACCAAAATGAAAAAAACGCCGGTGAAAAGCATGTACAGGAAGATATAAAAAGAAAAGGATTGGAACAAAAGATAATAGAAAAATACAATGTTGCAATAACTCCGGAAAGTCAAATTGAAGACGATTCATATATGATTAAATATTGGGAATTTGGAACAGGTAATAATGTTTTCCTGCTGTCTGTTACTTTTCCAAGCAGTAAAATAAGCAGAATCAAAAAATATGACAATCAAATGGAGCAAATAATCAAATCCATTCAAATAAATGAACATTCTGAAAAAATAGCAGTAGATGGCAATGAAATCAACTATACGAAAAAACTTGGCAATCAAAAACAAGAACCGCATTTTCGGGATTTGGAAACAGAAGAAAAGAATTTCATAAATAAAAACATTCACCTGGGAAATAAAATTGTAGATTCATTTGAAGCAGAAGAAGCCGCAAATAAATTTAAAAAACTAGATTTGGTATTTAAAAAATGGCTTGATGAAGAATCAGAATTTTCTGATGATGAAATTGCATCCGGCTTAGGAGTCTTATTCGGCGAAATTGTCCGGGAACAATTGGCAATGGAATGGCAGATTATAACTGATGAATTTGGGACAGATTATTGTATGGTTTATAAAAAAACAAATACTGTGATTTTTCCTATTTCAACAGTTTATAAAAGAATAGATTCTAAGGAATATGATTTCTTCTGGGATATTTATCAAATCGTAAAAAATCATATTGACGAAGGAATCGCCTGACATGCGCTTCAAAGCGGCTGTCGCGGTCAAGCCGTTTGCAGCTTAAGACAACAAAGCCCCTGTCATAAATCTGTGTAAATGGCAGGGATTAATTAAAGCCGGGAACACGCCCGTCAAATAATATTGCAAACTGATTAACTGCCAGTCCCCAGTCTTTAATGGACATAGTCCAGCGGGTACTGGCATTTTTAATTGCCAGATACATTACCTTGTATATCGAATCATCATCAGGGAAACTTGATTTGTTTCTGGTAACTTTTCGCAGGGAAAAGTTCAGGGATTCGATTGCGTTGGTTGTGTAAATGGCTCGTCTGATATCTTTAGGATAATTAAAGAACTCAGTCAAGTCATTCCAGTTACGTTCCCAGGAAGCCTGAATCATCGGATATTTGTCATTCCATTTTTTGCCGAATTCTTCCAGAGCTTCATGACCGCTTTCAGCATTGATTGCAGAATAGACTTCTTTCAAATCACGGCAGACGGTCTTAAGGTCTTTGTAAGATACGAACTTTGTGGAATTACGGATCATATGGACAATACAGTGCGGCATAATCCGCTTCGCGTCTTATGCTGCGAGTTTTTGCTTTGCAAAAACTCGTGAAGCAAACGAAGTTTGCGACTCCATGCAGGCAATGAGAATATCTTCAACGCCGCGGTTCTTGATGTCTGTAAGTACACTCATCCAGAATTTTGCACCTTCAGTTTCAGCGAGCCAGAGCCCCAAAACTTCTTTTCTGCCTTCCCAGTTGATTGCCAGGGCTACATAAAGAGCTTTGTTGACATTTTTACCGTCCTGCCTTGAATTTACGCGTAAGGCGTCCAGAAAAAGAATCGGATAAGATTTTTCAAGCGGCCAGTTCTGCCACTCGCGGACATCGGCCATGACTGATTCTGTTATGTTTGAAATCGTTTCAGGCGAAACTTCTACTCCGTAAACCTGCTGCAGATGGCGCTGAATGTCACGGGTACTCATTCCGAATGAATACATCGAAATAATCTGGTCGTTGAAAAGCGGCGTGCGTTTTTCATGTTTTGGAATCATTACAGGCTCAAAGGTACTGTTCCTGTCACGAGGGACCTGAACCTCAATTGTGTCATTATCATCGGTTATGACAGTTTTAGTTGTGTAGCCGTTTCGGCTGTTTCCAGAATTATCACCGGCATTGTCATTTTTCTTGTAGCCCAGATGCGCATCCATTTCGGCATCAAGAGCTTTTGAATAAAAACGGCTTGTCAGTTTCTTGTGCAGACCATTTTCTCCTGCTAATTCTTCTGCTGTCATTCCGTGGAAGTCAATCTGATCAAGTAACTGGTCGATGACATCTTTTTCTTTCGTTTTGGCCAACATCGTACTCCTCCTTAAGAGTATCATATTTGTCAGCCATTTACACAGAAAATTTTACAAGGTCGGCGATAGCCACTGTGACTTAGCAAGAAGCAGGGAGATTCCTTAATTTTTTTCCCGTTGCTGGGACCCGCAGAGCAATTTTTTTAAACAAGTATTGCTTAGAAAACTAAACATTTTGACTAAATAGAATAAGAAATTACAGTTAGTACAGCAAATTCATTCACTTCCATTTTCTTCTTTACAATCCCACGAAGTCGCATTATCATCTTCTTTACCGCACATGAAAATTAATCAGGAAAAAATAAAAAACGATGTTTTCTCTGTAATTTTTACTATTCTAAGTATTACATCTATTGTTTTTATAGCCCCGCACTTTACAGAACATTACAGGCAAAAGTCAATTTATACACAGCAGTTCGTTTCAGGCACAGTTTTAGAAATTTCAGAAAATAACATTCAGGAAGATCCTTTTGTAGACGGCCGCTTTACTGGCAACCAGAAATTCACCGTACGCATAAATGAAGGCGAATATAAAGGTCAGGTTTTCTCTTCCGTTAATACATTAGGCTCCCTTAGAAGTGCCATTGCATATGAAGGTCTTACAGCTGTTTTTACAATCCGCCTCGATAAAAACGGACAGCCGGTTGTCTGGCTTTATAATTATAACAGGCAGCCTTACATTTATCTGCTTGCAATCTTTCTTGCTGTTATTGTAATTCTTGTCGGACGCATAAAAGGCTTAAGAAGCCTTCTTGCCCTTGCCTTTTCTGGCACTGTAATACTTTATATAGTAGTGCCCGGAATGTGGACAGAACATCCCATGGCAGTTGCAGTTTTATCTTCTACAGTTATATGTGCCGTCAGTTTTATACAGATTGCAGACTTTTCTAAAAAGGCACTTGTTGCCGCAGGCGGAACATTTACAGGAATTATTTTTGCAGGCTTTCTGGCATTCATTTTCGGCAGAATAATGAACCTTTCAGGCGTTGATATGGAAAAAGGCGAAAGTCTTTTATACCTTGCCCAGAACAGGAATTTTAAAATATCTTCTATATTATTTGTTTCAATCTTGATTTCCTGTCTGGGAGCTACAATGGATATAGCAATTTCTGTAGCAAGCAGTGCCGAACAGCTCTTTCTGGCAAATTCTAAAATGCCTTTAAAACAGTATTTTTCTTCTGTTCTTGCCGTAGGGCATGATATAATCGGCACAATGACAAACACCCTTATTCTTGCTTTTTGCGGAGCTTCCCTTCCGCTTGCGATGATGATTTGGGGCTACCACATGAACTATATTCAGTTCATAAACATTCCGCTCATTGTTATAAAAATTTTACAGGCGCTCTGCGGTTCAATCGGAATGGTAACAAGCGTGTGGTTCACGGCAATTTATTCAGTATTCGCTTTTAAACAGAAAGCTGCAAAAAAACAGCCGGCAACAGGCGATATACACACGCGCCAATAAAAGCATGCATTCAAAATTTTGAGGAAAATATTTTGACAAAGTTTTTGGAGGAAACATGAAAAAACTTATTCACATTGCAATGGCTGCATTATTATTAACAGCAGCATGCACAACTGCCTTTGCCGGCGGAAACAAGGCAAAGACAGACAAAAAAGTCGCCGCTTTCAAATATGAAAAGTCAGGCGACATCGTAAAAGGCTCAGCCGCTTCAGGCGATACGGCTGTTGTAACTATTGCCGCAACTTCAGATATGCACGGCCGCATCTATCCATGGGAATACGCAATTGACGCTCCTGCAAATAATGCAGGTTTTGCACTTACAGACACAGTTGTAAAGCAGATTAAGTCAGAATATCCGGACACATTGCTTTTTGATATTGGCGATGCACTGCAGGATAACTCAAGCGAATTGTTTAATGACCTTGATACACACCCGATGATTCAGGCTTTGAACGCTCAAAAATACGATATCTGGGTTCCTGGAAACCATGAATTCAACTTTGGACTTCCTTTCCTTGAAAGAAACTTTGCAAACTTTGACGGACGCGTAGTATGTACAAACATCAAATATGCAGATTCAGGAAAGTCGTACCTGCTTCCATACCAGATTATCGTAGTAAACGGAATCCGCGTTGCAGTTGTAGGCTGTGTTGCTCCGCACATTGCAACCTGGGAAGCATCATCTCCTGAACACTTCCAGAATCTTGACTTTGAAGACCCGATTTCTTCAGTTCAGAAAACCGTAAAAGAACTTGAAGGCAAATACGATGTTTTAGTCGGCGTAATGCACATAAGCCGCGAAGGTGAATACGAATGCGAAGGAAAATCCGGCGCATTCCAGATTGCAAAAGCCGTACCGGAACTTGACGTTGTTTTTGCAGGACATGAACACGCAACATACTGCACAGACGTAGACGGAACATGGGTTCTTGAACCTGGAAAGTACGGTTCACAGGTTGCATTTTCTAAAATCAATTTGAAAAAAGAAAACGGAAAATGGAAGGTTGCTAACGTAGAAGCCAAAAACATCGACACAAAAGGACTTAAACCTTCTGACGATATTCTTGCACAGTTCAAATGGGTTGACGATAAATCAAAAGAAAATGCAAACATGGTTGTAGGAAAAATCACTGCAAACTTCATTCCGGAAGGAACTGACTACATCACTGGCAAAGACAATGTAACAACAATGCCTCGCGCCCAGGTAGAAGACACAGCCCTTATGGATTTGATTAACGAAGTTCAGGCTTACTATACAAAGGCAGATATTTCTACAGCCGCATTGTTCAACCTTGACCAGACATTAAAAGCCGGGGATTTCAAGCGCAAGGATGTTGCTTTCATCTATAAGTATGACAATACGCTTATGGCTGTAAACATCACCGGTAAAAACCTTCTTGCCTACATGGAATGGACAGCTGACTACTTCCAGCAGACACATGAAGGAGATGCTACAATCGCTTTCAATCCTAACTTCCGCGCATACAACTACGATATGCTTTCAGGAATCAACTACGAAATCGACATCAGCAAACCTGCCGGTTCACGCATTACAAATGCAACAATCAAAGGTAAACCTGTAGATCCGAACGCAACTTACAAAATGGCCGTAAACAACTATCGTTTCGGTACATTAAAGAGCAAAGGCTGGGCTTCTGAAAAAGACGTTTACTTCTCAAGCATCAACGACCTGCCGCTAACATCAACAGTCCGCGACCTGATTGTAAAATACACTCAGGAAAACCTTAAAGGAAACCTTTCTCCAAAATGCGACCACAACTGGAAAATTACAGGACTTCCAAAGACCTTTAATGATCCTGCAACAATCGCGAAAATCAAGAGCGGAGAAATTAAAGTTCCTTCCTCAAGCGACGGAAGAACACCGAATGTTGCTCCGGTAAAAGTTGTAAAATAATTTTCTTTTAAAAGAAGGATTTGCGCGCTGCGCCTGGCACAGCGCGCAAACCAGTCAGTGTGGCAAAAAACGGCATTACCTGACCGCATTTCATGCAACTCGCGCCGCACATGGGAAAAAACTTTCAGACAGGTTGCTGACAACCCCATATTTAATTATAATTTAATATAGATTTGAAAGTCCGTGATTTTTATAGATTCATTTTCTCAGTTTTTCCCGTTCTGTTAATTTTATCCTGTGCAAGCGGTAAAATTTCTGATTTTAAAACTCAATCAGCCGAAGAAGAAAAAAACGAACAGAAAACAGAAACACTTTCCCTCTGCTTTGCAGGTGACATAATGGCTCATAAGCCAAATTTTGAAATGAAAAACTACGGAATTATCTGGGATGATGTACGCCACATAATCAGTAAAGCCGATTTTTCTTTTGCAAATCTTGAAACAACAATAGATGATATAAATCCGCCACAAACCTATCCAAAATTCCGTGTACATTCTTCGTATGCAGACGAAGCAGTAAAAGCAGGATTCAATGTATTTTCTCTTGCAAATAACCACATAAATGACCATGAACTTTCCGGAATAAATTCAACGCAAATCTGGGCACAAAAAATAGCCGCAGAAACTAAAAACAGCGGACGCCCGGTTTATTTTTCAGGAATCCGCAGCAAAAATGAACCTTTTTCATATTGCATCATACAAAAAGGCAGTTGGAAAATTCTTTTTATTGCTGCAACAGAACTTTTAAATCAGTATACAAACACTTCATATATAAACTTTACACCGCCTTCGCAAAAAGGCAGACAGGATTTTATTGAACACCTTAAAAAACTTAGAACAGAAAATAGCTGCGACATTTTTATACTTTCCCTTCATACAGCCGAAACAGAATATTCACTTGTTACATCAGAAAAGCAGAATAATTTTTACCTTGACTTACTTAATCAGGCAGAAGTTGACATAATATGGGCAAACCACCCGCATGTTGTAAAACCCTGGTCACTTGTAAAAAAATCTCAAAATCCGCATAATAATTTACAGGAAAGTGCGATTAAGCCGCAAAAACCAAAAATGCCTGAAAAACTTATAATGCGGGCAAACGGAAATACAATCAGTGCTCAGCGGCTTGAACCTAATTTTTCAACTCCGGATGACATTCACGAATACACAGGTGATTCTTTATTATTAAATGTCATTCTGGAAAAAACTGCATCGGATACAGAGTTTTCCGGGCAGAAAAAAAATTATCCTGTACGGATAAAAAGCGTAGAACCGGTTTTTATTACCACCTATATAGATTCTGAATGGAATTTCATAATAAAACGCCTTAATGAAAGTTTTATCGAAGAACTTAAAAAAGAAGGCAAAATCAACTGGGCAAATTATTTAACAGAAAGAAAAAAAATACTGACTGATATAAAGGAAAATACAATATGGCAATAGGCAGAAACATAAATTATAAAGAATTACCTGTTTATGCGCAGAAAGAGCGTATACTGGAAACTCTTTCGCAGAATCAGGTAATTGTAGTGCAAAGTCCTACAGGGTCCGGAAAAACAACACAGATTCCTGTAATCCTGCACGAAGCAGGTTATTCAGCAAACGGAATAATTGCCGTAACCCAGCCGCGGCGTATCGCAGCCCTTTCCGTAAGTGAATTCATCGCAAAACAGCTTAAAACAGAATTCCCGGGTCTTGTAGGCTACAAAATGCGTTTTGAAGACAAAACCGATTCAACAACACGCATAAAAATTATGACAGACGGAATCCTTTTGCAGGAAATGAAGCTTGATCCGTGGCTTTCCAAATACTCTGTAATAATGGTAGACGAAGCCCACGAGAGAAGCCTTAACATAGATTTTGTACTAGGGCTTTTAAAAAGAGTTCTTGCAGAACGAAAGGATTTTAAAGTTGTAGTTTCTTCAGCAACCATGAATGCAGAAGCCTTTTCCAACTATTTTGACGGCTGTCCTATAGTTACAATCGATACAATAACCTATCCTGTAACAGTCATATACGATCCGCCGATGATTCCGGCAAGCACTCTTACGGCAACCGCAACAGAAGCTCTGCTTTCAAAAATAGAAACAACTTTAGACAGAATAATTTCAAGCCATGATAACGGGAGTGTTTTAATCTTTTTACCCGGCGAAAAAATAATAAAAGACTGCATGCAGCGTCTTTATCATTCGCATTTCAGGAATAAAATCCACATTGTGCCTTTATACGGAAGACTTCCTAAAGAAGAACAGGAAAAAGTTTTTGACAATCCTCCGTTCGGCAAAAAAAAGGTTGTTATTTCTACAAACATTGCAGAAACTTCCGTAACAATTGCAGGCGTTACAACCGTAATTGATTCAGGGCTTGCAAAACTAAATTATTACAGCCCCAAAACCTTTACTTCAAGCCTGCAGGAAACTCCTGTTTCCAAGGCATCTTGTAACCAGAGACGCGGCAGAGCCGGAAGAACCTGCGAAGGAACCTGCTACCGCCTTTTTCCGCGCAAAGATTTTGACACCCGCGAAACCTACACTCTGGAAGAAATTTACCGTACAGATTTAAGCGAAGTTGTCCTTCGCATGGCAGAACTTGGCATTACAGATTTTGAATCTTTTGATTTTATTTCATCACCCGGCCGGGAAGGAATAATCGGAGCAGTAGAAACCCTGAACATGCTTAAGGCACTGGATACAGATAATACGCTTTCTAATATCGGAAAACTCATGGTTCAGTTTCCGCTTGAACCAAGAATCAGCCGAATAATCGTAGAAGCAATTCTGCGCTACCCGGATGTTGTGTCTCAGGCAGTTGTAGCAGCTTCATTTCTTTCAGCACAAAATCCATTTGTACTTCCTCCGGGGCAGGAAATTGATGCCCGGCAGGCACATCATTCCCTGCGCGATATTCAGGGGGATTTTGCAACATACTTAAAAGTGTTCCGCATTTATGAAGAAACCCCTAAAGAGAAACGCGAAAAATTCTGCGAAAAATATTTTCTTGATTCCAAAGTAATGGAAGAAATTGAAAACATAAACACGCAGCTTTCCATGATTGTAAGTGACATGGGCATTCCGCTTGCATCTTCAGGCTCGCTTGATGATTATTTCTGCTGTATTGCCGCCGGTATGATTCAGTTTGTCTGCATACGTGACGGAAAAGAAAGCTACAGAAGCCTTACTGCCGAACACATTACAATTCATCCTGGCTCATGCATGTTCCGAAAAGAACCGCTTTTTATTGTGGCAGGCGAAATTGTAAAAACAAGCAGGACTTTTGCCATGAGCGTTTCGCCATTAACTTCTGCCCTGCTGCACAAAATAGATGAAAACTTAGAAAGCCGCTTAAACTCACTTCGGAATAGCCGCGGCGAAAAAAGAGTATCAGAAAAAGCAGAAAGAATTAAAGCAGAGTACCTTTCTCCGTCTATAAACTCTGCTAAAAAATCCGGCTTAAAAGAAGATAACAAAGAGACCGTTACATTTGGCGGAAACAGTTTTGAAATTAAAAAAATCAGGGGAAAGAAAACACTTGTTCTTCCTTTTGAAACTTTTAAGCAGGCTTCCGGTGCCGAACGCGAAGATAACCTTATAAAGCAAATCAGCGGTCTTCGCGGCAAAATCATTTTTGCAAACAAATTTGAACTTTTATCCGGTGAAAAAATGGATTTAATATTCAAACTTGTAAAGGCTCTGGATTTACGTCCTTTAAGTGAAAAAGAATGGAACAGAAAACTCAACATTAATATAAATGAAGCTGGCGGCCTTAAAAAACTTGCACAGGCTGCAGAAAATGTGCTTAAAGTTACCGTCGCAAAATCAAAAAGCAAGGAATTAGGCTTTATAGCGCTATTCACAGACGGGAACTGTAACTACTGGTTTAAAGTTTCACGAGGATTTTCTACCGCATTAAATGAAAGTCTTTCTTCTCTTGAAACTTTAATAGATGAAATAAACGGCGGCGCAGCTGGCGAAATTTCAGAAACTGAAATTGAAAAAATCAACAGTCTTTACAGACTTTTAAACGGACTTTACGAATAGATATTACAGGAACAAAAATGAAAGAAAACAACAAACTTCAGTTTATAAACTTTTTAATGTTAATTATTTCAGGAACTATAAATGCAACGGCAGTTACAACATTTTTAATGCCGGTTCATCTTTACGATTCAGGTTTTTCAGGCACTTCAATGCTGCTTTCCATGCTGACGCCAGAAAAATTTTCACTGTCGTTTTTCCTGCTTGTTCTTAACGTTCCTTTTTTCCTTTACGGATGCAAAAAGCAGGGATTAGTTTTTACGGTTTATTCGATCTTTGCAGTTTTTATTTATTCAGTAGCTTCGTACATAATTTTAAACCTGCTGCCACTTGATTTAAGCACGGCTTCTCCGATTGCAGGGCAGGACTTGCTATTGTGCGCAATTTTTGGCGGTCTTATTTCCGGCGTTGGTTCAGGGCTTACAATCCGTTTTGGCGGAGCAATAGACGGAATAGAAGTTATGGCAGTTATTTTTGCAAAACGCCTTTCTCTCACCGTTGGCAACTTCGTTATGATTTACAATACAATCCTGTATCTTATAGCCGGAATTACAATGCACAGCTTTATTCTGCCGCTTTATTCAATAATCACCTATTCAGCAGGTATTATTACAGTTGATTTTTTTGTAGACGGATTTGATAAAGTAAAATCAGCAATGATTATTACTACCAAAGGTCAGGAAATCAGCGCAGAACTTTCTGCATATTTTAAAACCGGAGTTACAAATATAAACGCAAAAGGCTTTTACGACGGTAACGACAGAACTGTTATTTACTTTGTTGTAAACCGTTTTCAAGTCCGCAAATTAAAGGAAATTGTAAATCAGCTTGACCCGGGAGCCTTTGTAACAATCAGCGAAGTCGCCGACACCATGCGCCGCAGTGTTTAATAAAAGCGGCGCATCATGTACATGGATGTACATGCGTCAAAGGCTGGTGACAGTTTTGTTTACAAAACTGTCGTTAACTAAAAAACACGACGTTTTTTAGTTAACGTTTTTCTTCCTCGTCTTCCAGAGGCATTTTTAAAATACGGCGGGCTTTTGTTTTGTTAACGGAAGGACGTTTCCCTTCTGCGATTGTATGAACAAGTTCACTGCAGCTGCCATAACGGCCGGAAGCATATAAATCAAGCCCCATGCCCTGTGTTGAAACATCCTTGGATTCAAGATAAAGCTTACAGATGCCGGCGAACTCTGCCCGACCATTTTCAAGATTTGCATATTTTACAAACTGCTTGCCGATTGCATAGCGAAGCTGCTTTCTTAAATCATCTTTTGCAGTATCTTCTGCAAGCGTCATAACTTCTTTAGGCATTGCCTTTTTATGCTTCATCAGGGCTTCTACAACCAATGCCTTTGCATCTTCACCGGTTTTTCGTTCTTTTAATACACTAAAAAGGTAATCATCTGCCTGTTTTGTATTAAACTTTGCAAGAACCGGATAGCAGGCTTTTTTTACAGAAAATTCAGGATCTGTTTTGGCGCGGTAGATTAAAGCTGGAATTGCATCTTTTATTTCAAGTTTATCAACTGCTTCTATTGCATCCAGGCGGACACCATAATAGGAATCGCGCAATGCTTCAAGCATAGTTTCCTGAACATCTTTTGCATTAAAATGTGAAAGTCCTTTTATCGAATATGAACGAAGCCTTGGATCTGCATCTTTAAACAAATCCTTTAAAATAGGAATTGAATCTGTTTTTTCCATAGCACCGATTGCTTCAGCAGCGTAGGCACGAACAAGAACATTTTCATCATCATTTTCAACAATTTCTTTTAATTTGTCCCAGGTTTGAACGGCATTGATTTTTCCCAGAACCTTCATCAAAGTCTGCCGCTGAGGCAAACTTAAATCTTCACGATCAAGATATTCTGCAAGTTTTTCAGCCTCTTTTGCACTGCCGATTTCACCAATTGTATTAAGTGAATTGTCAAAATATTTTTCGTTATCATTTTCAAGAAGATTCATTACTGCATTTACTGCGGCCTTGCATTTTACAGCCGCAGTATAACGGAACACGGCAAAGGTTAAATCCTGACTTTCATCATAAGGGTCATTTAAAATTGTTACTGCATAATCTTCAAGGCACGGATCTTCTAGTTTTGCAAAATAATTTAGAATGGCGATTTTCAGGCGTGGACTTTGCGTTTCCTGGAACAAATCATAAATTTCTTCTACAAAGCGCGGGTCATCATTGTCTGAAAGTTTTTTCAATAAATCAATAATGTCGCTTTCTATTCCGTATCTTATGGAATCACGTTTGTCTTCTGCGGTATCTTTGTCCGTATCTTTTTCTTCGGCAAGTTTTAATTTGTCGGAGTTAGGTTTTTTGGGGCGTTTTGCAGGCGGAACAACAGAAAGCTTTTTAGGTTTTTCTTCTTCTTCTGATTTTTCTTCCTCAGATTTTTCAGCTTTTATTTCTGAAGATTTTTCCGCATCGCCAGATTCTTTTGTGGCAAAGTCCGCGCTGTTTCCAGAAACAGGAACGGCTTCGCCAGATTCTTTTTTCTCTTCCGCATCAGCAGACTTTTCCGATTGTTCAGGCAATGCAACGGCGCCAGTATCCTGTTCGTTTTTTTCCAATGCAACGGGTGCCGCACTGTCGGGCGCGTCCTGAGCGAAGATAAACGAAGTACCAGCCAAATAAATCATTGAGAAAATCAGAATATACTTAAAAAATCTGCCTGTCTTTTTCATCACTTAATTATCGGATATTACCGGCATTAAATCTAGCAAGAAAATTAGCACGGTATTCAGCAAAACGGTTTTCGCAAATGGAAACGCGCACTTCTTTCATCATATTATGTAAAAAATACAGGTTATGATAAGAAGAAAGCATTGAGCTTAAAATTTCCTGGTCCTTGAACAGATGACGCAGATATGCCCTGCTGTACTGACGGCAAACCTTACAGTTACATTCTGGATCTATAGGACCAAAGTCATGCGCAAAACGTTCCTGTTTTATAGAAAGCATTCCGTCGTGTGTAAAATAGGAACCGTTTCGTGCGTTACGAGTCGGCAATACGCAGTCAAACATGTCAATTCCGTTGGCAACCGCTTCAAGAATGTAGTCAGGAGTTCCGATTCCCATTACATATTTTGGCTTTGCAACCGGAAGATAATTTACCGTATACTGCAAAAAGCGCGCAAACTGGTCTGCAGGCTCTCCTACAGAAAGACCTCCGATTGCAATGCCGGGTAAGTCTTCAAACGAAGAAACAAATTCTGCGCTCTGTTTGCGCAAATCTTCAAAAAAGTTTCCCTGCACAATCGGGAAAAGCGCACCTTTGTAGCCCTTCTCGCGCTCAATTTTCCACTGCTTTACAGCTCGTTCCAGCCAGTTACAGGTTGTTTCCAAAGCTTTTTCAGCAGCTTTGCGTCCCTCATCCCAGCCGGTACAAACATCAAGCTGCATCTGAATATCTGAATTATATTTTACCTGTGTTTCTACAACATTTTCAGGCGTAAAAAATTTACGGCTTCCGTCTATGTGACTTGCAAATGTTACCCCTTCCATTGTAATTTTCCGGATTTTAGAAAGCGAAAAAACCTGAAAGCCGCCGGAATCCGTTAAAAAATTTTTCTTCCAGCCTGAAAAACCGTGAAGGCCGCCTGTTTCCTGAATTAAATCCGGCCCCGGACGCAGAAAAAGATGATAGGTATTTGCAAGAATCAAGTCAAAGCCGATTTCTTCAAGGTCATCTTTAGAAACAGCCTTTACGGTTGCATTTGTTCCTACAGGCATAAAAACAGGCGTTTCAACATCGCCATGCGCAAGATGAAGAATTCCGCAGCGTTCTTTTCCAACAGCTGACGGATGTGTTATTTCAAAAAAAGACATTACTTCTCCTGTAAAAAGTCAATATAGCGGTTTCGCAGGGGCGAAACCGAGAGTCGCTAAAATCACTGCGCCACTCGCGATTTTCCGGCAACAAGTTGCCGTCGCTCCCTAGGTTCTAGAGTATTTCACTAAAATATAACTTATTATTACAAATAAGAAAACAGGGAACCATGCGCCAAGTAACGGCGGAATATAGCCGAATTTTGCAAGCAGCATGGTTATCATCTGCGCAACGTAAAACAACACGGAAGAGCCGATGCACAAAAACAGGCTTATCAAAAGAACATTTTTCCGGCTACGGCCGGAAAGCCCGACTGAAAGAAATACAACAATAAATAATACAAACGGAAATGAAAATTTCTTGTAATAAACAGAACGGGCTTCTGCAGACGGAAGTCCTGTCCGCTGCAAATGTTCTATGTACTCCCGGGCATCTTTAACATTTACTTCTTCTACAGAAATTGTATTATTCCTGAAAGTTTCAGGCTTTTCTGTCAATCTTTCGATGATTTCAGAATCAACTGTTCCGTTTGTTATTTCTTCACCGGCAAAAGTATATTGAATACTGCCGGAAAGTTTCCAGTGACCTGCATCAGAATCCCACAATGCAGAATCTGCATAGACAATCCTGAAATTATTTTTATCTTCTTCCCGGACAACAATAAAAACTTTGTAAAGGGCTTCGCGTCCGTCATCATAATAGTCAGCCTTATAAGTTATCAGTCTGTGGTCAGAAAGAACCACTATCTTATCATTGTTCTTTGTCTGATTCGTATTTAAAAGTTCATTCTGAACCTGAACTTTTTTAGCATAAGTCGGAACTATCAGTCTATCTTCAAAGAAAAAAAGAAAAATACTTAAAACAATCGAAAGTGCAAGCAGCGGAAAAGCAAATCTGTGCAGGGAAATTCCGGAAGAAAAAATCACTATAAGTTCATTATTTGCATATAACTCACTTAAAACATAGGAAGAGGCAAACAGGACTGCAATCGGCATGGCATAACCTATAGTTTTAGGCATATAAAGAATCATAAGGTTCATTACGGCAGATGGCGGAATCTGATTCTGTATGAATTTCCAAAGATTCATCAAAAGGTCCACAAGAACAAGAACAAACGAAAAGAAAATAAGGGAACCTGAAAAAACAGGAAGAAATCTTTTATATAAATAAGAAACAAGTTTCATTTTCGCCCCAACACCATGTAAAAAATGATTCCAAAAAATAAAACAAGGATATTAGGAAGCCACATGCTCAAAAATGCCCCCTGCCCGCTTCTTGAAGCAAAAATCTGCCCGAGTATCATAAAAGCCCAGTAAACAAACGAAATCTTGATTCCAATTATAAGCCCGATTATTTGTCCGTTGTGTTTACCGAAAATTATTGCAAGAGGCATCGCAAGCAAGGCAAAAAAAATCGAACCGAATGGAATTGAAAATTTTTTATTGAATTCAAGCATATATTGATTCAGCTTTTTAGGCGGAGTTTTTTCATCTTTTTTAAGAGATTTAATCTGATTATACAAGTCAAAACTTGTCATTTCTCTTGGACTTACTGAACTGTTCTGGTCAAAAAATGAAGATTCAAACACATTAAAAGAAAGTAAAACGGACTTTAGAAAATCGAAATTCAAGCGTTTGTTTTTTTCAAGAAGAAGAACACGGGCGTCATTCATAGAAAGTTTCATGGCAACGCCTTCTTTCTGATGTTTTGAAACAGAAGATTTTCCGGCAACAATAATTCTCTGCGAGCCTTCAGCAGAGGTATCAAAAATTATCATATCTGAAATTTCATTTTCTGAAACATCCCCAATGACAAAGGTTGAATTATTTGTTCTTTTTATCGAATTCGGTTCTATTTCTATAGAAGGATTTGAACGGAGAATCTCGCGGAAAAGTTTTGTATAGTGAATTGTTCCAAGCGGCAGAAGATAATCATTAACAAAAAAAGAACCAACGGATATGGCAAGCCCCATAAGCAAAACCGGTTTTAATATCATTTTATACCCGAAGCCTGAAGCCCGTATTATTAGAATTTCATTTGAACTCATCATGCGTCCAAGGCACATTAAAAATCCAACAAGGGTTGCAAAAGGCGCAGACTGGGCAATAATGAATGGAAGACAATATGTAATAAGTTTTATTACGCTCCATAAAGGAACATGCTTTTGCAAAATGCTTTCTGCAAGAAGAAGAATCTGGTTTACAAAGAAAACCATAAAAAAAGAAAGAAATAAAGCTATAAAATAGAGGAATAATTCTTTGAACAGATAGCGTTCAAGCGTATTTTTATTCAAAGATGAATCTTTTTTACAAATTGAACGGAATAAAGGCAAAATACGCAATGTATAAAAATGCTCTAAAGATTCAATTTTTATTCGCATCAAAACTCCGTTTCAAAATATCCCAGTTATTTTATATCTCTAAGCTGTTTAACATTTTTAACAGCCGGTTGAGCCAAAGCCACCTGCGCCGCGCTCCGTATCTGAAAGAATATCAACTTTGCAGAAGTTCCCGATTGTTACAGGAGAAACAACAAATTGGGCAATACGGTCGCCGTTGTTTATCGTAAAATTTTCTTTTCCAAGATTAATAAGGATTACTTTTATTTCTCCACGGTAATCGCTGTCTATTGTTCCAGGCGTATTAAGGCAGGTAATTCCGTGTTTTGCGGCAAGCCCGGAGCGCGGCCGCACCTGAATTTCATACCCTTCCGGGATTGCACAGCACAATCCTGTTGGAATAAGTTTTACTTCACCCGGAGCAAGGACAACCGGTTCACTTAGATTTGCGCAAACATCCGCACCGGCAGCCCCTTTGGTTTTGTATTCCGGAAGAGAGCATCCATCTGAAGCCGTACATTTTATTTCAACGATATTCATGCATTCATTATAGCAGAAATAACGGTAATTGAAAATAATCCACAAAAGCGACAAATCCAGAGTGCATCAGGCACGTACAAATCAGGATTCGGTATTCAGAAAACTGTGCACTACAAACCAATTTGCGTAAATCTCCAATTTATCTTACTTTTACATTTTATGTATTATAGGCTATAATTTGTCTGTATATTGCAAAGGAGGATAATTTTGATCCGCTATATTGTAAAAATGTTCAGAGCACTTAACGCAAATGCAAATCCCGGTGAAATTGCCCATGCATTCAGCATTGCTGTTCTTTTAGGTTTTCTGCCAAAAAACAATCTTTTATGGTACCTGCTTTTTATTTTCTTTTTGTTTGTAAGAATTAACAAAGGTGCATATTTTATTCTTATGTTCCTGTTTTCTATGATTGCCCCACTTGCAGATCCAGTTTTTAATTCAGTCGGCTATAAAATACTTACGCTTCCAGCACTGGAAAGTACATTTTCAACTCTTATAGAAATTCCGTTTGTAGGCTTTACAAGATTTAACAATACAATAGTAATGGGTTCTCTTTTGTGTGGAATTATTCTATACATCCCGGTTTATATTTTTGGAAGAGCTTTTGTAAAAATCTGGCGAACAGTTATTGCTTCCAGAATCAGAAAAAATCCGGTAATGAAAGCTTTTTACAAACTTCCGTTAGTTGATAAATTCAGAAACTTGGCATCAGGAGACTAACATGGCTGAAAATAAATCTGACAAAAAAACACCAGTTTCACAAACTGCATCTGAAAAACCATCTGCTTCTCAGAGTAAACCTGCAAAACCGGCTAAAGTTAAAAAGGCGAAAAAACCAAAGAAGCCTGTTTCTGCAAAGAAACTTCCGTCTCTCTTAAAAAAATCATATACGGAAAAGAATTTCAATAAAAAGATTCTGAAGAAAATTTACATTGCAGATGATAAAAAATTTATTGCTGCCCTTTTCAAGTCAAATGAAAAAGGACTCCTTGAAATTCCTAAAGAAACTTCTTTTCCGCCGGATGATTTCAGACGCTTAAAACTTCTCAGCAATGAAATAAAAAGACAAAAAGGTATTATAAATGCCGTTCCTTTCGCTGCCGTTCTGATTTTCTGCGCTGTAATAGGAATTGCCGTAACGCTTTTTAAGAACACTCTCGTAAAATACGGAATAACAACCGGAATGCAGAGTATTTTTGAAGCAAAAACAGACATTGCAGATGTTGATTTAAAGATTTTTAAGTCATCGCTCAAAATTTCAGGGCTTGCTCAGGCAAATAATGACGAGCCTATGAAAAATCTGTTTGAAATTGAAAATATAACTGTAGACTTCAATCTTACTCAGCTTTTACGCGGAAAATTCGATGCAGAAGATATATCTGTTACAGGAATTGCACTTGGAACTCAAAGAAAAACTTCAGGTGAACTGCCTCTTAAAATAAAATCTGCTAAAGCTAAAAAGACCGAAAAGACAGCAGGCAATCATTCCAGCGCAGCAATTTCCTCTGTAAAAGAAAGTCTTTCTTCTGTTTTTGCAGACTACAATCCGAATACAATTATTGCAAACGTGGAAAATAACTTAAAATCTCCGGAACTTGCTCAGGAGGCCCAGAAACAGGCTGAAACCCTTGCAAAAAAATGGAAAGATGAACCGGCAGAAATTCAAAAGGATGTTAAAGAATTTAAAGATCAGGTTCAGAAAATTACTTCAACAGACTGGAGTAAAATGAAAAATCCAGCGGAACTTTCAGAAGCATTAAAAACTGCACAGGAAGCCATAGAAAACGGTAAAAAGCTAAAGGAAAAAACAGAAAAAACTTATAAGGAAATGTCTTCCGATACAAAGAAAGTAAAGGAATTAAAAGATTCTCTTGCTTCAGCAATCAAAAATGACAGGGCTCTTGTTCAGAAAGAACTTGATAAAATCACTTCTTTTTCAATGGATAAAGCAAAATCTTTAATGAGCGATGCAATAACAGCTGTTGGCTATTCGCTAATTGGCAAATACTATCCTTATGTAGAAAAAGGAGTTAGCCTTGCACAAAAATTTGCAAGCCAGCCGAAAAGTGAAAAAAATGCAAAGAAGAAAGTAAAGTCATCAGCAAGAGGCCGCATGAAAGGGCAGGATATTTATTACAAAGCTGATAATGTTCCTGTTTTCCTTATAGAAAAAGCCGCAGCCTCCAGTACGAATTTCAGTGCAAACTTAAAAGAAGTTTCCAGCGATCCTGATAAACGCGGCAAGCCCGCACTTTTTGACGGAAAATTTCAGACAGGAAAACAAAGTCATGTTTTTGACGGTGTTGTTGACGGCCGCTCAACTTCCGAAGAACCGCTTGTTAAAGCAAATTATTCCGGCACGAATTATCCTGTTTCAGAAAATCTTGAAGTTATAAACCTTAGTGGTCTTGCAAAAATTGCCCTTAAAGCTACGGCAGACATGGATAAAAGTTTTTCTGCCGCAGGAACTGTAAATCTTTCTGATTTAAATCTTGGAGCAGACAATTTTGAACCGGCGATTGCATGCAACATCTATAAAAGCGCATTAAAGTCAATAAAAACAATGAAAATTGATTTTACTGCCGCCCATTCTGCAGACGGAGACATTTCGTTAAAACTTTCAACTGATGCAGATAAACAGTTAATGTCTGCCATGAAAACAATCTTTACTGAACAAATGGGTTCTATAAGGAAAGATGCTTCTGATCAAATAATGAAAAAACTTGACGAAAAGACCAGCGGAGCAACTTCTTCAATCAATGAATATCTTGATATTGAAAAAGTTATGAGCGGCGAACTTAGTGCCATGGATGCAGTAAACAAAGCACTTTCCGATAAAAAAGCTGATATCCAAAAGCAGATTCAGAAACAGGCTGCAAATAAAGCCGCTGATGCCGTAAAAGATAAACTGCCTGAAGGCGCCAACAAATTATTAAAAGGACTTTTCTGATTTATTATAATAACGGCTGTGCTTATTAATTTTCAAGTTTTTACGTACAGCCAAAAGAAGGCGGAAATGACGAGGGAAAACGATTCAACAAAAGTTTTGCTAAGTGAAACGATAAAAAAACTCATGGTAACAAAAACTCTTGAACGTCTTACCGTAACAGACATCGTAAAGGAAGCTGGGCTTACCAGGCAGACTTTTTACCGTCATTTCCGTGACAAGTATGATTTAGTTAACTGGTGCTTTGACGGACTTGCCGAGCAGTGTTTTTACAAAATGGGCGTAAGCCTTACTTTGCGCGACGGATTAATTTTAAAATTCAATTTTATACGCAACGAAAAAAACTTTTTCATGCAGGCATTCCGATCAACTGACTATAATTCCATCGAACAGCATGACTACGAATTTATTTTAAAATTCTATACAGAAATAATTGAAAAACAGCTGAAAAAGCCTTTACCTGAAAATCTGCGTTTCATTCTGGAACTATACTGTCATGGTTCAATTACAATGACTGTTCAATGGGCTATAAACGGAATGGAAAAATCGCCTGAATCAATGGCAGATGATTTAATTGATTCTCTTCCTCCAAAATTAGCTGAAATCCTTCTGCCTGTACTTCGCTAAAATCTTTTAGATATCCTTAAAAAAACACTCAATAATCACTCTTTCTAAAGTTTACACTTAAGTCCGTCTGTCACTTTAAGTTACACTCTCCTTTATCTGTAACTTGTAAAACCATGAATCCACTTTATTCTGAACACAGGTACAGTTAAAAACTTTTGTACCAGCTGCTAAAAAAAGAGGAGAAACATAATGGCAAACAGAATCACATTGAACCAGACTTCCTACCATGGAAAAGGTGCAATCAATGAAATTGTAAACGAGGTAAAAGCACACGGATGGAAAAAAGCATTCGTATGTTCAGACCCTGATTTAATCAAATTCGGTGTTACGGCAAAAGTAACTGATTTACTCGACAAAGCAGGACTTGCTTATGAAGTATATTCAGATATAAAGCCAAACCCTCCAATCGCAAGCGTTAAAAACGGTGTTGAAGCTTACAAAAAAGCAAAAGCTGACTACATCATCGCAATCGGAGGTGGCTCTTCAATGGATACAGCAAAAGCTGTAGGTATAATCATTACAAATCCTGAATTTGCAGATGTAAGAAGCCTTGAAGGCGTTGCTCCTACAAAAAATCCTTGTGCACCGATTCTTGCAGTTCCAACAACATCAGGAACAGCTGCTGAAGTTACAATCAACTATGTAATTACAGACCCGGAAAAAAAGAGAAAATTTGTCTGCGTAGATGTTCACGATATTCCAGTAATCGCCTTTGTTGATTCTGACATGATGATGAGTATGCCTAAAGGACTTTGCGCTTCTACAGGTATGGATGCACTTACTCATGCAATTGAAGGCTATATTACAAAAGGTGCATGGGAAATGACTGACATGATGCACTTAAAAGCAATTGAAATTATCGGTCGTTCTCTCCGCGCTTCTGTAAATGGAGAAGCAAAAGGAAGGGAAGACATGGCACTTGCACAGTACATCGCAGGCATGGGCTTTTCTAACGTAGGACTTGGCGTTGACCATTCAATGGCACACACTTTAAGTGCTTACTATGATATGCCGCACGGAGTTGCCTGTGCAACACTTCTTCCAACTGTAATGGAATACAACGCAGAATATACCGGTGAAAAATACCGCGAAATTGCACGTGTAATGGGCGTAAAGAATGTTGATTCAATGAGCCAGGCAGAATACCGTAAGGCAGCAATAGATGCTGTTAAACAGCTTGCAACTGACGTTGGAATCAAATTAAGCCTTAAAGGAGTGATTCCAGAAAGCGATTTAGATGCTCTTTCAGCAGATGCAAAAAAGGATGCCTGTACACCAGGCAACCCAAGAGATGTAACTGTTGAAGATATCAAGGAAATGTTCAAATCTTTGATGAAATAGAACTATAAGTAGTCGTGCGCCTCCTAATTTTTCTCAAAAGCACGGTACTTGAAAAAGAAACCTAATCCCCTTACACTTAAAATGTGCAGGGGGATTTTTTTATGGGAGGCACATTTTAAAATGTCTGAAATTACAGCCGTATGTTTAAGCGCAACTATTCAAAAAACAGTAACATTCAATAATCTTGAATTTGATAAGGTAAACCGTTCGGATCATTATCTTCTTCACGCTTCTGGAAAAGCCGTTAACACAGCCCGTGTATTAAATCAGTTGGAAAAAGATTTCTGTCATATAGTCTGTCCGGTCGGTAAAGAAAACAGCAATATGTTTTTATCACTTGCCCAAAAGGAATCTTTTCCGATTAGTACAGTGGAAATACCAGGGCGTACCCGCGAATGCATTACGCTTCTTAACAAAACAGAAAACACCACCACGGAACTTGTTATAGATGAATCTCCTGTGAAAACTGACATGAGAGGATATACTGAAAAACTTTTGCAGATTATAAGTTCTTCACTAGAAAATACAAAAGCTCTTATCCTTGCCGGCAGCCGCCCAAAAATCTGGACAGAAGAACTAAGCGCAAAAATCTGCAAACTGGCCTACGATAAAAATAAGATTGTTATGTGTGACTTTTGGGGTGAAGATTTAAAACGCACATTAAAGCTCTGCATCCCGCATATAATAAAAATAAATGAAGAAGAATTTTGCAAAACATTCGGTTACGTTTTTCCTCAGGATGAAGAAAGCCTTAAAACCGCTGTCGAAAATGAAAGCAAAAAATCAGGCAACATAATTGTAATTACAAGGGGAAGCAAAGCAACCTTTGCAGCGCAAAACGGGACTTTCTACAAAGAAGAAATAAAAAAAGTAAAAGCCATAAACACAATAGGTTGCGGGGATTCTTTTTCAGCCGGATTTTTATATTCTTATATAAAAAATCTGCATGCAAAATCTGCCGGTACCGCAGAATCAAAACAGGCACAGAAAGGCGGCAATATTAATTTAATTCAAGACGCATTAAAACTGGGAACTACATGTGCAGCCAAGAATGCTGAAAATGAAGCTCCCGGCTCAATACTTTAACCGCAGTGTCGCGCCGTTAACACGCGCCGTTAACCTACTTGCATTAAAAGCGATTTTTGTGTATTATACCAAGAGTCGCCAGGATGGTGGAATTGGTAGACACAAGGGACTTAAAATCCCTCGGCAATTCAAACGGCCGTGCCGGTTCGATTCCGGTTCCTGGCATTTACAATGGACTTCCAGCTACCAGGGAAGTCTTTTTTATTTTAAATACATAAATACTTTATCTGATACGGAATCGAAACGACGCTGACCAAAGAAAGGAAAATCAAACAAAGGCTTCTGCAAAAATTTCTATTCCGATTCCAATCAAAATTAAACCACCCAAAATAGAAGCCTTAGACTTTATGTGATCTCCAATTTTCTTTCCAAGAATAAGCCCAAAAATGCAAATTGCAAATGTTACAGTACAAATTATAACTGAACAAATTAAAGCCTGTAAAAAATCATAATCAGAAATTGTAAAACCAACAGAAAGAGCATCTATGGAAGTTGCAATTCCCTGTAAAATTAAAACTGAAAAAGTTAGTTTTTCCCTATTACACAATGTTTCTTCGACCAGTGATTCATCAGATGAAGAAGGCGTCTTAAATGCTTCAATAATCATTTTTCCGCCTATCCAGCTTAACAAAATCAAGGCAATCCATGGAATAAATCTTGAAAACATTACAAAATATTCCAAAATTGTGTGTACACAGAACCAACCGATCATTGGCATCGCAAACTGAAAAAGTCCATATACCCCGGCAATCAGGCACATACGATTTTTTTTCATTTTCGTTTCATTAAGTCCGTTTGCAATCGATAGCGAAAAAGCATCCATTGCAAGCCCAACGCCGAGAAGAATACTATTCAATAAAAAAAGGATATTCCAGTCCATAAATTAAAAGCCATTTCCATGCTTTGCTAAAATGTCATACCAGCATTATGTTAAAATGTTATTCCAGCCTTTGCTAAAATGTCATTCTCGCACTTGACGCGGGAATCTAAAAACCACGGCAGCCTCATACAGTGCGGCAAAATTGCCTGGCCTTAAAACGTGTATCAGGTATGGGCGCCAGTATACATTAAATGCCACCTAAATGTCCATCAAAGTTTGTATGATAATTTTATTTTGTATACGCGAATAAAAGAGTGTCTATTCTTCTATATCCAGATACTTGCAGCCGTCGCTCCCTATCCCACTCAGCCATACCATTGTTATTATGGTTTAATACTTTTTCCATTCTTAAGTTATTTTACAATGACTTTTTAAAAGGGAGAAGTCTCTCCCTCGCTCGCACTGCGTTGCTCGCTACCCTTTCTAACGGGGGCTGAATCGTTTTGTTACAAGTGCCCCCGTAACGCCCCAAAAGTTTTCATAATAAATTTATTTTGTGTACTTCCATAAAAGCGTGTCTATTCCGCATGCTTACCTCACGTGTTGGTTTGATAAAATACCATTTTATTCAGGCCGGTAAGAATGCTCCATAGCCACTGGCTTTTATTCGCGTACACAAAATAACACTTTTCTGTAAGCTGGTTTACTTGCCCGTGTACAGTTTTACGTAAGATTTTTAACATAACGCCCTGTAATATTTGCCTTGCATACACACTTATAACACACAGAGAATTTTCTCGTCATTTATTGCTCTGTGTAATGATTTGGGTCCTCTTTTTTTTCTATTTTTAGCTCACCATTTTTTAGTTTTTCAACCATGGCTTCTTCGTCTATTGCTAAAACCCAGGTATAAGCCGTGGTTGCACCTAACATTGATAACCGACATTTATCTGAATATCGGAAAATTCCAATTTTATCAGTAAATTCGTTTATTATATTACCAGAATATTTTTTTCCATATTCATCATATACAGATTTAATAATATAAGTGATGTCATAAAACTCATCAGCTAGAATACCAAGATCAAGATATAAATCAAATGTTTCTATCTCACGCTTTTTACTTTTTATGATGATTTTATCAATTATATAAAAATTTTCTTCATCGTCTAAAAAATAGCTATTAAAATAGCCTTGTCTGTCATAATAATTAAAATTTAATAACCGAGGATTTTTATCATTCAAAATCATTCTTGAACCAGTATCAAGTAGATTTTTTGAGTATTTAGAAAAAAAATCACAAAAAAAAGAGTATACCTGTTCATCAATTTCAACATTTTCATCAACTTCTATAAAACATTTAGAATCATCTGCATTTATTGAAATAATAAAAAATAAAAAAATACATATAAACATCAAAAATCTTTTCATTTTTTATAGCTCCTCGGTCGGTAATATGTAATATCATATTTGTAATTCTGAGAATTGTAATAATTTAAAACGTCACTAAATCTTGATTTTCTTACACCAATATCATCACCTGCCGATTCTGCAATTTTATCAATTCCCAAATACTCAACAATATGATTGTTATATTTTTTTTCTCCTGCTGAATTTAATATATATCCACGTATTGCAATTAAATCTGTACTTCTGGCTATATCAGGTGAAACTTCATCAAACTGGTATAACCCCAGATTCTCAATGAAATCAGCCACATTTTTGTTTAATTCCTTTTGGCTTGCATAACTTGCAAACTCTGTACAATACATTCCAGTCGAATCTATTGTAGGTATATTATTTTCATATTCTGCACCAGTACCATATAGTATTTTTTTCTCAATAGCAGCATCAATTCGACCTATCACTTCTTTTTCGTATTCCGAAACATTAAAGTTCTTTATTTCATTATTCCGTTCTATAGTTTTATCCAGCAATCCTGCTAAATACTGATCAACAGGGCTTGAATATTCATATGAACCTTTTGGAAATGATAAACGCTGCACAACACTATCAAGGTTTCCTGTATTATACATACTTTCTTTTACAAATTGTGTATAAATATCAAGAGCCTGATATCTTGTATTCAAATTAGAACTTAAATTATAGCTGTTTGTTCCAGCAGAAGAATCTTTTACACCCCATGTTATATTTCCATTTTTGTCCTTGCTGTATTCAAGACCCATTGCATGCATAATTTTAACGGCTTCTGTTGAATCTTTCAGATTAAGGATTTTTTCTAATCCGGTCTGTACTCCATCAGCCCCTATTGCATTACCGTTTTCATCCTGAATGATTTGTCCATTCTCATCCCGTAACCAGCCTGACCTGTCATATTCCAAGGTACCGTCTCGGGTAAGTTTCCAGTAATCCTTACTAGAATCATAATTCTTATTCACATACTGCAAGTAAGCTAAGTTTTTATCATCAGACATCTTGCCTTCCCTTAGCTTTGCAAGTTCTGCAAGGTCATTGCTCAATGTTGTACTGCCTGCAATTACACCGTCCATAACTGTTTTATAGATTCCGTCATCAATGACATTTTGTGCCAGTGCAGAATGTCCAATAACTGCCCTGCCTGTTTCAAGTAACTGTCCTATTTCTCCGTCATTAATTCCGTTACGGTATGATTCATGACTCAGCTTTATTCCAAGGTCAAACTGCTCTTCAAGCGTCATGTTATCTTTATAGTCAGCAAGATAAACTGTATTTTTTCCGTTGTTGTTTACAGTTTCTGCATTGCCATCCGTTCCTCCACGGGCAATTATAGTGTCACCACTAAGAACATCTTTCAGCAATGTATTTTCAGCATTCCCGCCGTATCCATACTGCATCCTCATTCCGACCGCAAGGTTTTCAAGATTGTTTTGCTTTGTATAGCTGTTTATCCGGCTGTTTACGCTTACCGTAGAAAGCCCGTTTAAGGCTCCGCCTATCGTACCGTAGCTTATGTTCGTTCCACCAGAACCCAGGTGCAGTCCTTCGTTGTCTCCGCCTATAGTCCATTCAAGAAGGCCTGTATGAACTGCCTGTTTATTCACCTTAAGGCCTAAATCAGCTACGTCAAGTACATTAAATGTAGTACTTCCTGTAAGCCCGTATGTAACACCGGAACTTGCAAGGCTTCCTGCAAACGATGTAAGTTTTTGTATTGATGCGTTGTTTACAGAGTTAAATCCCTGTGTCTTTGTATAGGAAAGAATTTTTCCGTTTGTATCCTTTACACCTTCGCCAAGTATTGCCCTGTCCATACCTGCCGTAACGGCAGCGCCCGCAACGGATGCTATAGAACCTTTCCATGTGTCAAATGTTCCCATTCCCCTCATAAAGGAATCAAAATTTGTACTGTATACAGCCGTGCTTGCCGTTGTGTTTATTGATGAAATTGTTGCCGTCTGCAATACCTGGTTGCCCATTCCTGCAAACTTGGCTCCGGTATATGTGCTTATGGCCGTTACTGCGGCTTTTCTTCCAAGTTCTTTTCCTACATCCATTCCGTCTTTGTAGCCAAGTCCGTAATCCAAGCCTGCCATAAGAAGGTCATCTGTCAATGCTACAAACGGTGCAACTGCGGCTCCGCCGGGAACGGCTGCTACTACGGCACTTGCAATATTTGAAGCTACATCAGCCACAGCCCTTAATGTCGGAGCACTGGATGAATTCCAGAGCTTCTTTTCCCACATAGGAAGCGCTACTTCTGCCCAGCCCTGCTTTTCCTTCATGTCGTTCCATTCAAAGTCAAGCATGATTTCACCGATCTCGCCGCTTCCTGCAACCTTTATGTTATGGTTCCGGCTTCTTGAAGGGTCACGGTTGTCAAACCATACAGGGGCTTTGCCCGTGTGTTCTGCAAAGCGGCCGCCTTCAGTTGTGTATAATGCTGCTGCTAACTGGTTGTATTCATCCTGCCTTTTCACGTTAAGGTTATTATAGCCTATGACCTGTAGCTCCGCAAATCTTTTTCTTATCAAGCAAAGTTACAAACAGCACTTTATTCAATATTTTGATTAATAAATATCATGCAACACCAGAAGCAGCAGCCCAAGACATGAATATTCCCCTTGAACTTGTATTACAAAAACTTAAAATTCTACGGCCGTAAATTAACTCTGGTACGGTCGTAAAAAATATATTTGTACGGTCGTAAAAAATATATTTGTACGGTCGGAAAAATATATTTGTACGGTCGGAAAAATATATTTGTACGGTCGGAAAAATATATTTGTACGGTCGTAAATTAACTTTTGTGCGGTCGTAAATTAACTCTGGTACGGCCGTAAATTAACTCTGGTACGGCCGTGAAAAAACTTTTGTACGGTCGTACAAAAACTTTTGTGCGGAAACAGATTATTTTATCTGAACGTCCGTCAATATTTGCATGATAACCTACTTTCGGCGTCCGTTCAGTTACGGTCACAATCCGGGCATTTAAACAAAAAAAGCCTGGCGCTTCCGCCTTCGCGGCACAGCCGCTCGGAGACTCGCTCAAAACTCACCTCGTGAGTTTTGCCGGCTTACAGCCGTCGCTCCCTACCTGCTTTCCCGTACTTATTCAGTAAGTAATCCTGTAGCAAAGTGAAACGAAAAACTATAAGCGGTCAGATATTTTTTTGTTTAACTGCCCTACGGGCATTTAAACAAAAAAAAGCCTGGCAGCTACCTACTTTCCCGCTGAAGAGCAGTATCATCGGCGTTAGAGAGCTTGACTTCCGTGTTCGGAATGGGAACGGGTATTTCCTCTCCACTATGGCCACCAGGCATTTATTAAACCTAATACAGTAAGTCACGCGGCAGTTAATATCTGCGGCATAACTTAAGGAAAACAATTAAAAGAAGTAAACAAAAACAATAATATGGCCAAGCCTCACGACTTATTAGTACTGCTCGACTGAACGCCTCACAACGCTTACATCTGCAGCCTATCAACCAGATAGTGTCTCTGGAGTCTTCAGGAGGATTGAATCCTCAGGGATGTCTTATCTTGAGGTGGGCTTCCCACTTAGATGCTTTCAGCGGTTATCCCTTCCGAACTTAGATACTCTGCACTTGCCCTTGGCAGGACAACAGATAAACCAGAGGTTCGTCCACTTCGGTCCTCTCGTACTAAAAGCAGCTCCTCTCAAACATCCAACGCCCATAACAGATAGGGACCGAACTGTCTCGCGACGTTCTGAACCCAGCTCACGTACCACTTTAATTGGCGAACAGCC
>JAEEGK010006436.1_pt1 | contig 28285 bp, 21 predicted proteins | sample 8958771 | NCBI WGS metagenome assembly JAEEGK01 (sample SAMN16246547, study PRJNA631951) | gut metagenome | biome: gut microbiome; feature: rumen; material: SC-attached | host: Bos | place: Iran: Karaj | collected 2018-10 | reverse complement strand
ATGGGAGGTGTTCTACACCGATGTCTGCAAGACCTACGACAAAATGAAGGCCGCTGGTGTTGATGCTCACCTGCATGTCGCCCAAAAGATGGGGCATGTCTATCCCCTCTGGCCCAGTCACGAGGGTCGCAAAGCCCGTCGTGAGATAGCAGAAATTATTAAAACGAACTCTAAAAATTAAATGACTATGAGTAAGATTAAGACTATCGGTATTCTGACGTCGGGCGGCGATGCTCCCGGCATGAATGCGGCTATCCGTGCCGTGACACGCACAGGTATTTACAATGGCTTTAATATCAAGGGTATTTATCGTGGCTACGAGGGATTGATTCACGACGAGGTGAAGCCCTTCACCACTGAGGATGTCAGTGGTATCATAACCCGTGGCGGCACAATCCTAAAGACGGCCCGCAGTAAGGATTTCATGACCCTCGAGGGTATGCAGAAGGCTTATGAAACCTGTCTGAAAGAGGAAATCGACGCATTGGTGGTCATTGGTGGTAACGGTTCGCTAACGGGTGCGTTGAAGTTCGGAATGGAGTTCAACTTCCCTGTGGTGGGACTGCCTGGAACCATCGACAACGATGTCTATGGCACCGACGCTACCATCGGCTACGACACGACGCTGAATACCATTATGGATTGTGTCGACCGTATCCGCGACACGGCCAATTCGCATGAGCGCATCTTCTTCATTGAGGTAATGGGACGCGATGCCGGCTTCCTGGCACAGAACTCAGCCATTGCCTGTGGTGCAGAGGCTGCCATTATCCCTGAGGAGATGACCGATGAAGACCAACTGGCCGAGTTTATGAAGCGTGGTATCCGCAAGTCGAAAAAGTCGTGCATCGTCATCGTCTCGGAGAGTCCGAAGTGTGGCGCCCTTTATTATGCCGACCGCGTGAAGAAGGAGTTCCCTGAGTTCGATGTGCGTGTGTCTATTCTTGGTCATCTGCAGCGTGGTGGCAGCCCGTCGGCCCGCGACCGCGTTCTGGCCAGTTGGATGGGTTCTGCTGCCGTAGAGGCTATCAAGCAGGGACAGCGTAACGTCATGATAGGTATTCGTAACAACGATGCCATCCTCGTTCCCTTCTCTGAGTGTATCCGCACCGACAAGACCGTTGACAAACGACTTATCAAGGTTCTTAATGAATTAAGTATTTAGGCGCTCTACTGATAAATAATGATTATTTGGGAATGAAAATAAATAGACATTTAAGAATCGTCGGACAGTTGGTGTGCAGTGGTCTGATATTTCTGCTGTCGTCGTGTTTCGACACTCATCCATACGATGTAAATATTAGCGGCGATACGGGAATCAATGCACGGAGTATGGCTGCCATAGAGTCAAAATGTGCTAATAAGGACACCTTGCGAGTGGCTTTTATCAGCGATAACCATTTGTGGTTGTCGGATTTGCGCGATCAGGTAGCCGATGTGAACAACAGGAATGTTGACTTCGTTGTGCATTGTGGCGACCTGACCGACACCGCTACGGAAAAGGAATTCGAATGGTCACGTGATGCGTTACTGGGGTTGAAAGCTCCTTTCGTGGCACTGATTGGTAATCACGATTTCCTCGGTACGGGCAATCAGACGTTTGAGGTGATGTATGGTGCCTTCGACTTCTCATTTATTGCCAGTCGTGTCAAGTTTATTTGTCTGAACACGAATGCAGTGGAATACGACTATCTGGCTGCCGTTCCTAACTTTGATTTTATGGAAGAGCAGTTTACAAAGGATACTGACAAATTCGATCGCACCGTTATCATCATGCATGCTGCGCCATACAGCGACCAGTTTAATAATAATGTGTGCAAGGCATTCCGCCGCTATCTTGACTTTGCCCCAGGGCTGATGTGCTGCATCTATGGTCACGACCACAACGACACCGTCTCTGACATCTATGGTGACGGATTGATGTTCTATGCCATCGATTGTGCTAAGGACCGTAACTATCGTATCATGACAATAACCCCAGACAACTATGAAATTGAGCAGATTCGTTTTTAGTTTTATCATGTTGACATGTTCGATACATGTCATGGCTGGCGATAGTATTAATGTGCAGCAGGATGGTAATAATGAGTACGAACAGCGTTTGTTGCGCAGGCAGAAGTTGTGGTCAAGTCTTATTCCAACCCACTTTGTAGTGCAGAATGCGGGTAACATGGGTCTCATATCGGCTGGTATCGGTTGGAGTTATGGTAAGCGCAGACAATGGGAAACCGACTTATTGTTTGGTTATATTCCCAAGCACGATTCCTCTCGCGGCAAGTTGACTACTACACTGAAAGGGAATTTCATCCCCTGGGACATAGATCTTTCAGGTATTTCACATAAGATTCCTAATAACCGGTGGATATTCAAGCCACTGACGGCCAGTCTCTACCTGAATACTGTCTATGGTGATGAGTTCTGGAAATCACAGCCTGGCCGCTATCCGGACTCGTACTACGAATTCATGTCTACCAAATTCCGCCTGAATGTTGCCTTAGGCCAGCGTTTGACATTCATAATCCCAGAGAGTATGCGGAAAAGAAATAGTCGTATATCGTTATTCTACGAGATCAGTACTTGCGACCTTTATATCCGTGCTATGTTCCAAAGCAGTGACGTGAAACTGAAAGATATTCTCGGACTCTCCATAGGTGTTAAATTCCATAGTTTATGAAACAAATAGTATCTTTAACAGCTATAGCTGTCTTTATGGCAGTAGTAAACGTACAGGCACAAAACTTTCCTGTAGGCATCGTCAGTGTACAAGACTCGGTCAAGAGTGTGCAGTTTGGCGTTATTTCGTCGTTGGTTACTGATGGCGGGCACGGTGTGCAATTGTCGGGCGTGTCGAATACGTCGGCCCATAAGTTCAATGGTGTGCAGTTGAGCGGTGTCAGCAACGTCACGACAGGTATGGACAAGGGTGTGCAGTTGTCGGGTATCCTGAACGTTTCGTCGGGCATGATGCGTGGCATGCAGTGGGGCGCAGTCAACTATGCCGACTCGCTGAACGGTGCGCAGGTAGGCGTGTTCAACATTGCCCGTAGACACCCGAAGGGCTGGCAGGTGGGTCTTATCAACCTGTCATACGACACGATTGGCCATAAGATTGGTCTTGTGAACGTCAACCCAACGACTGACATCGATCTCATGCTCTATGGTGGCTCGTCAACCAAGACGAATCTCGCCGTGCGCTACCGCAACAAGAGCACTTATAGCATCATGGGTGTTGGTACGCACTTCATGGGACTCGATTCGAAGTTCTCGGGTGCCATATTCTATCGTCTCGGACAATATTGGCAGCTGTCGCCGAAATGGAGTTTGAGCGGTGATGTGGGCTACTACCACGTGGAAACCTTCTCCAAGAACAACAACGACAAGCCCGAACGACTGTACTCGTTGCAGGCCCGACTGAATGCCGACTACCAGTTCAGCAGTAAATACGGTGCTTTTGCCTCTGTGGGTTGGGGCTTGACGCGCTACTACGACCGCAACGAGACCTACCGTAATCGTCCGTTGTTTGAACTGGGTTTGACCTACCGTCAGCCTCGCAACCAGCACGAGTCATGGAAGCGGGCATGGGACGAGAAGCGTTCGAAGCTGGTGTTTACCGATTCTACGATGGCGCTGCCCACGCCCAAACGTCCTTGGCAGGCACTTGCTGAGGTGACGGGCATCAACATTGGCGTCCAGCTGTTCGACCGCTGGGCATTGAATTCAGACTTCGCTCAGACCACTTTGAACTCGCTGAAGCATAACTTCACCGACGGCATGGTGTGGGATAACGACTTCTTCATCACCAACATGTTTGCCCACCCGTATCATGGCAACCTGTACTTCAACGCAGCCCGTACCAATGGCCTGACGTTCTGGGAGTCTGCTCCTTATTCGCTGCTGGGTTCGGCCATGTGGGAATTCCTGGGTGAGACAGAGCCACCGGCCATCAACGACATTATTGCCACCACCTGTGGCGGTATAGCCATCGGTGAAATGACGCACCGTCTGAGTCTGACCATCCTTGACGACCGCGATCGGGGCTTCCCTCGTTTCGTGCGTGAGGCTGCTGCTGCCATCATCAATCCCATACAGGGGTTGCACCGTATCATCAGCGGTGATGCCTGGCGTGTAAAGAGCACCCACTATCGCTACCATGACTTCAATGAGACACCCGTCGATATGTCGTTCTCTGTCGGTTGGCGCTATCTGGCCGATGACGGTGCGTTGTTCCGTGGAATCCATGCACCTTATGTCAATATGACGCTGACTTATGGTACGGCGGTAGACGGCGACAAGCATACCACCCCCTACGACTTCTTTGACTTAGAGGCCAATGCCGCCTTCGGTGGTGGACAGCCTGCAGTGAACACACTGAACATCGTGGGACGTCTGTGGAGTACGCCTATTTTGGACAAGAAGGGTATGGCTGGCGAGTTCGGTATCTACCAACACTTCAACTACTACGATGCCAAGCCCATCGAGGACGGCTCCAGCCTGACGCCTTACCGCATCAGCGAGGCCGCCGGTTTCGGTCCTGGATTCATCTTCTCGTTGCCACAGACGGGCGCCCTGTCGAAGTTGGAGCAGCGTATCTTCGTAAGCGGTATCCTGTTGGGTGGTACCAAGAGTGACTATTTCAACGTCATCGAGCGCGACTACAACATGGGTAGCGGATTCAGCATCAAGTCGAGGACACAGCTCGACTTCGGCAAGTTCGGACGCCTTATACTCAACGCCAAGTACTTCCGCCTCTGGACCTGGAAGGGCTACGAGGACAAGGACCTGCAGCCGTACGTCGACGGCACTGCCGACCTGCACTTCCTGAACGTACAGGGTGACAATAGTAACGCAGCACTGTTGGTTGTCAATCCCGTCATCGAGATGCACTTGGCGCGTCAGTGGTCTATTACTATCTCCGGTTCTTATTTCTCCCGTCGTACGCACTACAACTATTACTATGACAAAGACCTCATTCTGCGTCAGAACAGTACCGTGCGTGCCAACACCTTCGAAACTAAGATCGGACTAACATGCCGTCTGTAAGAAATTGAGAGATTGAGAAATTGAGGAAATGAGAAAGTGTCTGTTCATCATATTATTCTCAGCTGTCACGTCAGCGGCAAACGCTCAGTTTGTCGCTGCTGACAGTTTGAAAAACGATAGCACCGCGTCGTACGAAGCGAAGGAGAGCATTGGCAAGCGCCTGAACGAGAAACTTACCAACAGCTACTACAAGACGAAATACGACACCAATTATGTCGTCCGACCTAAAGAGAAGTGGTTGCTAAGGCTTCTCGGCAACTATGCAGGCAACTACATCCACGCAAAAGGTACCGTGAACGACGTCTATTCGAAGTACGACCTGCATACCCGCCGCAACACTTCTGTCAGTCTGGAAGTGAACTACTGCGACCTTGCCGTATCACTGTCACTCAATCCCGACAAGATTAAAGGCATTTACGACGATTACGAACTCAATTTGGAGTACCACAACAACATCATCAGTCTCGATTTCAACTACCTGCGTGCCACGTCGTTGACAGGAGACATCAAGTTGGGCAATATCGACCATCTCGATGAAGATGGACTGCGCATGAATGTGGTCAATGCATCGGCTTACTACATCTTTAACCACCGTAAGTTCTCTTATCCTGCAGCCTTGTATCAGAATTACTACCAGCGACGCTCTGCCGGTTCATGGCTCGCTGGCCTCAGTGTTCAGGCAGGAAGCATCAAGACCACCGACGAACTGAAAGAACGTAGTCCGATGGCCCCAGAGGTTCACCTCAAGTTTGCCAATGTTGCCCTTGGTGGTGGTTACGGTTATAACCTCGTACTCGGACAGCGTTCGCAATGGCTGCTCCACCTCTCTGCAATACCCTCTGTTGTGGTTTACAAGCATAACCGTCTGACGGTGAACAACGATGAGAAGAAAGACCACGGCCTGAATTTCAACATGATTTTCAATGAACGTGCCGCTGTGGTCTATCACTTCTCGCCGCGTTACCTTGGCGGAGCCTCCCTCATGATGAGCAACTCCCTCTTTGACAACGACAAAGTAACCGTCAACCAGAACAAGTGGATTGCCCGTGCCTTCTTCGGCATGCGTTTCTAAGCTTTTAGCGAAGTTTACAAAGAAAAATCATAATGTTGAAAGGGTTTTTCCCAGAAAGATAATAAGGGAAATCATTAAAAAAGGAAGAATCGCTAAGTATTGTTTCCAATAACTTAGCAATTCTTTGTTAGTTGGGGTACCCGGACTCGAACCAGGAAAGGCAGGACCAGAATCTGCAGTGTTACCATTACACCATACCCCAAACTTAGTTTTCAAAACACGCTTGTTTCGAATTGCGGGTGCAAAGGTAGTGCTTTTTTCGAAACTGGCAAAATTTTTAGGGACTTTTTTATAAAAAAACGCAATTTTTTCTACTTTCTGCCTTTTTTTCAAGATTATACTGTAACTTTGTAGCTTCAAAATGCACATTATATATATAAATGGAACAAACAACGCAATTAGTAGAGACAATTAAAAAAGGAATACAAGAAAAAAAAGGTAAGCGCATCGTTGTGGCTGACCTACAAGGTATAGATGGTGCCATAGCCCGATACTTCGTGATTTGTCAGGGTTCGTCGCCTGCTCAGGTTGAAGCTATCACGGAGTCGATAGGGGAAATGGCTCGTAAGGAGTTGGACGAGAAACCTGCTCGCGTGGCAGGACTGGAGAATGCACAATGGGTGGCTATGGATTATGGTGACGTGTTGGTGCATGTGTTCTTGCCCGACGTGAGAAGCTATTACGATTTGGAGCATCTGTGGGAAGATGCAGACTTGACAGAAATAGAAGATATTGACTAATGGAACAACAAAAGAAACAGCCCCAAAACAAGGGACCTCAGATGAATATGCCGAGATTCAACATGAATTGGATCTACGGAATCGTGATTATTACGTTGATAGCTCTTTACATGACAACGGGTCGTGAGAGTTCAAGTGTAACGACACAGACGTCATACTCGGAATTCAAGACGCTGGTAATGAAAGGCTATGCCAACGAGATTGTAGTGAACAACTATTCGAACACGCTACAAGTGTATATTAAACCTGAACATATCCGTGACGTATTCCATAAGGGCGTAGACCAAACTGGTCATCGTCCGTCAGTGTCGGTGGCTTTTGGTTCGACCGAACAAGTGGAGGCTTTCGTCAATCAGGCTCGCGATGCTAACAAGTTTACGGGCAAATACTCTTACGACAACGCCAAGGAGAGCGAGTTCTTTAACTCGCTCATCATGAACATCCTGTTCTTTGGCGGTATCATCATGGTGTGGATGTTCATCATGCGCCGTATGGGCGGTGGTGCTGGTGCTGGTATGGGCGCAGGCATCTTCAATGTAGGTAAGTCGAAGGCGCAGATGTATGAAAAAGGCGGCGAACTTGGCATTACCTTCAAGGACGTTGCCGGACAGGCTGGCGCTAAGCAGGAGATGCAGGAGATAGTGGACTTTCTGAAGAATCCGCAGAAATATACCGACTTGGGTGGTAAGATTCCCAAGGGTGCTTTGCTGGTTGGCCCTCCAGGAACAGGTAAGACGCTGCTGGCAAAGGCCGTAGCCGGTGAGGCTGGCGTGCCGTTCTTCTCGATGTCGGGTTCCGACTTTGTAGAGATGTTCGTAGGTGTAGGTGCCAGTCGTGTGCGCGACCTCTTCGAGAAAGCTAAGACAAAGGCACCATGCATCATCTTCATCGACGAGATTGACGCTGTGGGCCGTGCGCGTTCAAAAAACCCCGCTATGGGTGGCAACGACGAGCGCGAGAACACGCTGAACGCCCTGTTGACAGAGATGGACGGTTTTGGTACTAATAGCGGTATCATTACATTGGCTGCCACCAACCGTGCCGACATGTTGGACTCTGCGCTGATGCGTGCAGGACGTTTCGACCGTCAGATACATGTAGACCTGCCCGACCTGAACGAGCGTAAGGAGGTCTTTGCTGTCCATTTGAAACCTTTGAAACTCGACGAGAATCTCGATGTCGACTTCCTGGCCCGTCAGACTCCTGGCTTTTCGGGTGCTGACATTGCCAACGTATGTAATGAGGCTGCCTTGATAGCAGCCCGTTTCAATCGTGAGAAGGTGGGCAAGCAGGATTTCTTGGATGCCGTTGACCGTATCATTGGTGGCTTGGAGAAGAAGACCAAGGTAATGACAGAGGCCGAGAAGAAGTCGATAGCCATCCACGAGGCCGGACATGCCACTATTTCGTGGTTTACGGAGTTTGCCAATCCGTTGGTAAAGGTGAGCATAGTACCCCGTGGACGCGCTTTGGGGGCTGCATGGTATCTGCCTGAGGAGCGTGTGCTGCAAACCAAGGAGGCTATGCTTGACGAGATGTGTTCGTTGTTGGGTGGACGCGCTGCCGAGGAACTGTTTATCGGTCATATCTCGACAGGTGCCATGAACGACCTGGAGCGTACCACGAAGCAGGCCTACGGTATGGTGGCATACGCAGGTATGAGTGAGAAGCTGCCCAACCTGTGCTTCTACAACCAGCAAGAATATACCTTCCAGAAACCATATTCAGAGACCACTGCCAAGATTATGGACGACGAGGTGCTGAAGATGGTGAACGAGCAGTATGAGCGTGCCAAGCAGATACTGACAGAACACAAGGAAGGTCATGCCCAACTGGCTCAGATGCTGGTAGAGCGCGAGGTCATCTTTGCTGACGACGTGGAGAAAATCTTTGGCAAGCGTCCCTGGCAGAGTCGTTCGGAAGAACTGTTGGAAGCCCAAATGCGTGCTGATGCAGAGCGTATGGCTGAGGAAAGGGCTAAGGAACTGGAGGCTAAAGGCGAGCAGAGCGAGCAGAGCTCTAGTGAAGGAGAGAAGAGTGAAGAATGAAGAGTGAAGAATTTGCTACCGCTAAATAAAATTGCTTATGAAGAATTTTATCATTAGGACTATTACTGGCGTCATCTTTGTGGCTGCCATTGTGGCCAGTTTTCTGCGTCCAGAGGCTATGGTGCTATTGTTTAGCATCGTAACAGGCATGACGATATGGGAGTTTACGGGTTTGGTTAACGAACGTGAGCACGTTACCGTCAACCGCTTTATCTGTACGGTGGCAGGTGTCTATTTCTTCTATGCCATGACCTATTTCTGTAGCGACCTATATGCCGGTGTTGCTAAGAGCGTGGTATTCATCCCTTATTTGGTGACTGTCATTTATCTGCTAATAGCTGAACTCTATCTGAAACAGGAAGACCCAGTACAGGATTGGGCATATACCATGTTGTCGCAGATGTATATTGCACTGCCCTTCTCGTTGCTGAATGTCTTGGCTTTCACGGCCAATAGCAGTGGCATGGTGGTGTTCAATACGTTGTTGCCTCTGAGCGTTTTTATATTTCTATGGGTTAACGATACTGGTGCCTATTGCGTTGGTTCGCTGTTAGGTCGCCATAAACTCTTCCCACGTATTTCACCAGGTAAATCGTGGGAGGGAAGCATTGGTGGTGCCGTCTTTGTATTGGCAGTGGCCTACGGTATTGGATGGCTCGACAATATGGAGATAGCTGATGCAAACCACACCTCATCGATATTTGCAGGTATGCTCTCCATTCCTGAATGGTTGGGGCTGGGGCTTGTTGTCGTTATCTTCGGTACGTGGGGCGACTTGGTTGAGAGCCTGTTTAAGCGTACCTTAGGCATCAAGGATTCTGGCAGCATTCTGCCTGGACATGGTGGCATGCTTGACCGCTTCGACTCATCGCTGTTGGCTATTCCAGCCGCCGTCGTATATCTTTATACATTATCACTCTTTTAAAGGATGAAAAAGCTGTTATCCATATTGCTATTGTGCGTGTGTACATGCTATGTGTACGCTATTGATCCTGTCAAGCAGTATGGACAACTGCAGGTAAAGGGTACCCAGTTGTGTGACCAACGAGGTAATCCTGTGACGTTGCGTGGCGTGAGTTTTAGTTGGCACAACTGGTGGCCGCGTTTCTATAACAAAAAGGTGATGAAGACGCTGAAGCGCGACTGGTATTGTACGGTAGTACGTGCCGCAATGGGTGTGCAGCCAGAAGAAGACCCGAAGGCCGGCTACATTCAGAATCCCACGTGGGCCATATCGTGCCTGACACCCATCATCGAGTCGGCTATCAAACAGAACGTTTATGTCATCATCGACTGGCATTCGCACCACATGTACACCAGTGAGGCCAAGCAGTTCTTTGGTGAGATGGCACAAAAATACGGTCACTATCCGCATATCATCTACGAAATATATAATGAGCCTATAGAGGATACATGGACCAGCATGAAGCAATATGCCACTGAGGTTATCAGTGAAATACGCAAGTACGACCCGGATAACGTTGTGCTGGTGGGGAGTCCTCATTGGAATCAAGACATCCATTTAGTGGCCAATAGTCCACTTGAAGGATTCCAGAACGTCATGTACACTGTACATTTCTATGCTGCTACACATGGCGATGACCTGCGCCAACGTACAGAGGATGCTGTTAAAAGTGGCATTCCCGTCTTTATCTCAGAATGTGGAGCCATGGAGGCATCTGGTGACGGTCTCCTTGATATGGAGAGTGAGGAAGCATGGGTTGCGATGTGTGAACGTCTGGGCATTAGCTGGGTGTGCTGGAGTATCAGCGACAAGGACGAGACCTGTTCGATGCTATTGCCACAGGCTAAATCAACGGGACCTTGGCCTGACGATGTCATCAAACCGTATGGCAGGCTGGTCAAGAGCATGCTGCGAAAATACAATCATTCTCAATACTCTAAACGCTAAACTCTCAACAGATATGACTAAAGAACAAGAGAAACTGGTCACTGCCAATATGGGCTATGTGGTGACGCTGGCACGTCAGTACAAGAGTGATATTTTGAATACTAACGATTTGGTGAACGAGGGCGCTATCGGATTAATGAAGGCTGCTGAGAAATACGACCCTGAGCGTGGTAAGCCCTTTGTCACCTTTGCTGCACCGTATATCCGTCGCAGTATCGAGGCCGCTATCGGTAAGGTTACTACGGATACCGATGTACGTTCTACCGACGAGTCGCTGCCCGTAGGCAGTCGTAACAACTATACGCTGCTGAACGTTCTTGAGGATGTTAACGCAGAGAAGGCTGATGCCATTGTAGAGGAAGACAGCCTGAACGATGACCTGCTGGCTTGTGTTGACGTACTTAACGAGCGTGAGCGTGAGGTGGTGAGCCGCTATTACGGTCTGAAAGGGTGGCGTCAGACGATGGCCGAGATAGCTGAGGACATGGGACTGAAGCGTGAGCGTGTACGCCAGGAACGTGACAAGGCTGTGCGCAAGTTGCGCCGTGCGGCGAAAAGTAAGATGGATTAGGGGAGATGTAAGATGTTAGAAGTAAGATGTAAGAAGTAAGATGTAAGATGGAAGATGTAAGAAGTGAGATGAAACGGACGTTATTATTTTTACTTTTTTACCTTTTAACCTTTTTACCATTACCTGCGAAAGTCATCAAGGTATTGGCTATTGGCAATAGTTTCTCGCAGGATGGCGTCGAGCAGTATCTCTATGAATTGGCTGAGGCACAAGGCGACTCGCTCATCATCGGCAATGCCTATATTGGTGGCTGTTCCATAGACCGCCATTACGAAAACCTACTCACAGGCAAGGCAGAATATGAGTATAGGAAGGTGGTTGGTGGCATACGCTCCAACAAACGGAAGGTGGATTTGCAGCGTATTATCCGCGATGAGCAGTGGGATATTATCTCGCTGCAACAGGCCAGTCATTATTCCGGCTTGCCTAAGACCTTTGCCAATCTGGCTCAGCTGAAGCGTCTGGTACAGAGTTATACCACCAATCTGCATGTGGAGTTTGTGTGGCACATGACATGGGCATACGCAGAGGATTACAACTCGAAGAATTTCCAAGCCTACGATAATAGTCAGCACAAGATGTACACGGCTATTGTCCGTACGATGCAGAATGTTTTGCCTGCTGTGGGAATCAAGCGCGTTATCCCCTCGGGAACGGCTATCCAATTGGCCCGTTATCGCTTGGGTGATACGCTGAATCGTGACGGCTTCCATCTCTCACTGACCATTGGACGTTATACGGCAGCCTGTACATGGTGTGAATTTCTGACAGGTCGCATTGTCGATGGTAACAAATACTGGCCAGAAACCATGACACAGGAGGATGCAGAGACATGCCAACTTGCTGCCCATGAAGCGATGTTCATGCAGCAGCAAGGAAAATACCTGAGTTTTTAATTTTCATCACTAAACTACTTAATTTATGAAAATTGTCATACTTGACGGCTATACAGCCAATCCTGGCGACCTTTCATGGAAAGCGCTGGAAGAAATGGGTGCACTGACAGTGTATGAGCGTACAAAACCTGAAGAAACTATCGACAGGGCTAAGGACGCAGAGGTGGTGCTGACAAATAAGGTGTTGTTGAAGCGACAGGAGATAGAGCAGCTGCCAAAGTTGAGGTATATCGGTGTGCTGGCCACGGGTTATAACGTAGTGGATCTGGAGGCAGCACGCGAGCACGGCATTATCGTGACGAACGTGCCCGCCTACAGTACGTTGAGCGTGGCGCAGATGGTATTCTCGCACCTGTTGACAGTTACGAATCATACGGAACACTATGCCCGTCAGAATCGTGAAGGTAAGTGGACGGCAAGTCCTGATTTCAGTTATATGGATATGCCTGTGACGGAGCTCGCAGGTAAGACATTCGGTATTGTGGGCCTTGGGAATATCGGTCAGCGCGTAGCTATGATTGCCGCTGCTTTTGACATGTCTGTCGTGGCTTATACCAGCAAGTCGGCCGACCAGTTGCCGCCGTATATTCAGAAAAGGACACTGGACGAGGTGTTGGCAGAGAGTGATGTGCTGAGTCTGCACTGCCCGTTGACACCTGATACCCAGCATCTGGTTAATCGTCAGACACTGCAGAAGATGAAGCCGTCGGCCATTCTTATCAATACGGGTCGCGGACCCTTGATCAGCGATCAGGACGTAGCTGATGCTTTGAACAACAATCGTCTGAAAGCATTCTGTGCTGATGTACTGACAGAGGAGCCGCCCAAGGCTGATAATCCGCTGTTACGTTGTGAGAATGCCTATATCACCCCCCACATAGCATGGGCATCGAGTGAGGCACGTGTCCGTCTCTTGGATGTAGCCATTAACAACGTGCGTGCTTTTCTTGATGGAAAACCTCAGAATGTGGTTACACTTTGATTTCGCGTGGAATCCAGAACCAGAAGGTGGAGCCATGTCCTTCACCTTCGCTCTCAACACCGATTTGTCCACCGCACTTTTCAACAATGGCACGGCAGATGGAGAGACCAAGACCTGTGCCTTGCACGAAGTCGTTAAGTTTGACGAAGCGTTCGAAAACACTCGCCTGTTTTTCTAAAGGAATGCCTGCACCCGTATCTTCGCAATAGAATAAGATACCGTCATTCTCTTTACGATAGCCCACGCGGATATGCCCCTCGTGGGTATATTTGACGGCATTGGTAACGAAGTTGGTCAGCAACTGTTGCAGTCGTCCACTGTCGAGAACAGCCTCGTAAGTGGGGTAGGGATTATCTGTAAGGAACGCAACACCAGGTTCCTGTACGCGCTGTTCGAGCGAACGGCAAATGTCGTCGAAGGTCCGTGCGAGGTCAATCTTCTTGGGTTCGATAGCCAGTGACTGTCCCATACTGGATGCTTCGAGGATATCGTTGATGAGTCGCAACAGCATGTCGCAGTTATTGCGGATAATGCGGATAAATTCGAGGCGTTCCTTGGAGTCGTCGACCATTTGCAGCAAGTCGCTGAAGCCCACGATGGCATTGAGTGGTGTACGAATCTCGTGAGTCATGTTAGCCAGGAAGGCGCTTTTCAGCTTGCCTGAATCCTCTGCCCGTTCCGTTTCCTCTTGCAACTTTTCCTGTGCTGACATAAGTTGTGTAATATCGCGGGCCATACCGAAGAAATCTACTAGTTGTCCATCTGCATTGAACTCGGGTATACCGCTCAGTGAGAACCAGCAGCGTTCGTTCTTTACAGGTGTGTAGTTGTATTGGTGGATGGTGCTGAAGGGTTTCTGTTGCGCTATGAATTCACGCATCTTAATAAGTTCGCTAGCACGATACTTCTCAGGTACGCCCTCCATAAACTGGTTGAGCGTTTCGGAATACTCGTCAATGTGTGGTTTGCGTGAGAAGTGGATTAAATCGGTCTTTGGATTATAAATCCATACGAAAATATTACTTTCTTCCAACAGATAACTCAATTGCTGGTCGTATCGGCGAATAGCTTCGTTGGTCTCGGTGAGTTGTTGCTCGTGTTTACGCTCTTGCAGATACATCTGACGCTCAGCGGTCACGTCGCGTGTGGTGACAATGAAGAACATGAGTTGGTCGTTCTCGTCGAACAGCGGTGTGATCTTGTTTTCCAAATAGCAATCCAAACCTGTATTCTTCAACTGTAGGTGATTGCAGAAATAGTAGGGCTCATGGTCATCAAGGTTAAACTCTTCTTTGATGAAGGGTATGTCGAACAGGTTGTTCTCAATGAAGTAGCGTTCGCTCTTCTCAGTGCGGAAGCATATCTCTCGCATCTTCTGATTTGATTCAAGCAGATTGCCGTCCTTGTCGTAGAACGACATCGCCATGATGTTCGTATCGAATAGCAGTTTGTATTTCGCACTCAGGTCTTTATTATGAGCCTCTTCAATGATGTCGCGTGTCGTATCCTTGACAGTGTAAATGATATAACGTGGACGGCCGTTTTCGCGCTCCAGAATGGCACTGCCCTCAAAGTATCTCCAATTGGGTTTTTCTTCTGTTCCGGCATTCCAACGGCGCTCCATGGTCAGTTGCTCTATTTCGCCACGTGACAACTTCTCTACTTGTTGACGGAAATCCTCGCGTTGGTCTGGGTCGATACGACTGATAAGCTCGTCGATGTGAATACCATTGTGCGGTAGTACACCACCATGTCGATTCTTCACTATTTTGGTACGAATATCGTATTCCGTCACATGGTATTCTCCCATGTTAAGTGCCTGCAGCATCATGCTGTTGAGGTCGGCACTCTGACGAGTGGCATTGCGGACACGGATGGTGATGATGCGACTGAGAAGTACGGCGACCAGACATATTATGATAACGCCCACCAGCACGTATGGTGCCCATGGGGAAGCATTGTCGTGCTGACGCTCAGGATGAAACCAACGGTCATAGATGGGTTGTATGTCACCTGCCTGTTCGAGTCGGGTGTATTCATCATCAATCAGACTAATGATGTTGTGGTCGTAGCCGATGATACGCAACTCGCCAGCTGGTAGGTCGATTTCATCAAGGGCAATGCTATCGAGGCGTAGCTCCTGAATCTTACGTTTCAGAGGTAGTTCGCCCCAAACGAAATAGCGGCTTTTGCCAGCGCGAATGCGGCTTAGTGCAGATTTGGGCGTCGTTGATTCAATTCCGAATGGCAGTGTACCCATCGTACGTAGTGCCAGTGCTCCATAGTCGTCCTCTTTTATCAATAGCGTGTCGCCTTCTTTCAGGTGGCGGAAGCTGTTCAGTGGCGGCGTATCATAACGACGGGCCGCGCGCAACGTATAGTAGTTGATATACTTTTTGGTAGTTACATAAGGATGCCCCTTGAAGTTGTTGCTGAGGGCATGGATGAGGTCTGCCTCATGGCGGGCAAACATTTCATTAACGGTATGCCACTCCTGCAGAACGAACTTGTGGGGAATACCCATCTGCGTGAGTATCAGGTCGAGTACTTCAATATTGTAGCCTGATGGTTGTCCGTCGGTATTCATGAACTCGAAGGGCTGGAAGTCCCAGTCGGCAGCAATCACTAGCGGAGCTTCGTCAGTATAGCCATAGTGGTCGGCAGCAGACACCGTTGTGGGCATCAGTGCCATCATTATCAGAAATATATGTAATATCCTTTGTTTCATGATCTTATCTTCTTTCAATCTCTGAACATTCGCATGGAATAGTGACCCACACGATGGTTCCCTTTCCAACTGTTGACTTAATCGTAATCTTGCCTCCCATTTGGTGTACCATCTCATAGCAGATGGGTAGGCCGAGACCTGTACCGCGACTGGTGCTGCCAGTAAAGCGCTCGTAGATATGGTTTAGTTTCTCCTCAGGGATGCCGCTTCCCGTATCCATAAATGCCATGACTAACTCCGCGCCTGTATAGTCGAAACGTGCACGTACCTGGCCTGTATTGGTGTGCTGAACTGCATTGATGGCAATCTGGTCTATGATGATACCGATGTTCTGCGAATCCACATCGACAACCAGTTTGTTGTATGGATTGTCAACAACATATTCTACACCATCAAGTTTGTATTTCTGCCATGCAGACTCACAACGTCCTCCAAAGAAAGCGGTAAAGTCGATAGGTTGCTTCTTAAATTCAATCATCTCAGCATCCAGGCGCGACAAGAACAGAATGTTGTTAATGAGTTTAAGCAGCTGTGTCGAGTTCTCCTTGATTTCCTGGATAAACAGAGTCTCTTCATCAGGACTATGATCTTGTTGGAATAACTCGGCAAAGCCTACTACTGAAGTCAGCGGTGTACGTATTTCATAGCTCATATTGCGGAGGAACGCATTTTTGATGGTCTCCACTTCCTGTGCTTTCAGTGTCTTTTCTGCTAGTGCCTGTTCGGTAGCTTTGATTTCGCTGATATCACGACACATGCCAAAGTACCTCTCTATATTGTTCTCGTTATTGATGATGGGAATGAATGACAGATAGAGGTAGAGTGGCTGACCGTTTTTGGTACGTAGCGTCGTGCGTACAGTGGCATTCAGTGCGCTACGTGATAGATTATCCATCGTTTTCAGAATGCGTTGAGTGACACGTTTCGACTCGTCGTGAGTCAATGCCAGACAACGTGTCTGTGTCAGTTCGTACTCGTGTTGGCCGATACCATGATAAATGAACAATGTATGTGTATCAGGTGAATAGTCTACCATGCGAACACCACCATTGCTAAGTACGAAATTGGTGTTGCGGATATAATTGCTCACCTCATCATTGGCCTGTTGCAGCAGCATGGAATTGTGTTGCATCTGCATGTACGTGTTCACATTCTCTGTGACATCGCGGCCTGTCCCGAAGATGGCTTGCAACTGACCTTTGCTGTCGCGGTAGGGTACCAGTTGCAACTCGTAGAACTTGTCGCGTTGGAAAAATTGACGCGTGGCTTCGCTTTGGTTTTCCTCAGTCTTGTACATCAGTGTCATGATGGTCTGTTCCATGTGCTCCAGATCCAAGTCGTCCATGCGTAGCACGTCGCGCAAGTTTACCTTGTGGTCATGGACAGTGAAACGTCCCCCCTTGATAACTGAAGCGGCTATCTCGTTCATGTTGACGACTGTACCATTGGCGTCGTAGGCAACCGTGTCGACCATACCAGCATTGAAGATAGCCTGATAGCGTACTAGATTTTCCTTGACGTGTATCTGGCGCAAACGCTCAGTCGTGACGTCGCTTGACGTACCGATGAGTGTCGTAGGACGGCCCTCCTTGTTGCGGTGGAGCACTGACATCAAAATAGTCAAATGTCGTATCTCGTCGCTGCCAGTCGTGTTGGCATGTACCTGCAGTTCAGCCTCATTATCATTGTTGATAATCATTTTTTGAATGGTAGCAGCGAGGTGATCAAAGTCTTCAGGCAGGATGTGATAGTCGAAAATGCCTGACTTGAGCGGACTCTTAAACTGATTACCACTTTCGTCAAAACGGGTAACGGTATTCGTGGCAATATCGTATAGCCAGATATGGACATGGCTGGTTCGTAGGATGAGTGACAGACGCTCGTTGCTGCGCGTAATGGCCTTCTTCACCCTCTTCTCACGGATGCGATAGACGATATAGTAAACCAGTACGCCAACAGCCAGTGTTAAAATTACTCCCACCACTTTCCATATCCAGACAGGAATGCCCGTGTCCACCTGGTCAGGATAGAACCACTTGTTCTGGATGGGTTGCAGTCGTCCTTCTGAGTTCAGCAGAGTATAGACGCTGTCCAGCTGGTTCAGCAGGTGTGGGTTGTTCGACATGAATTTGTATTCGCCATGCTGAACGTTGACAGGCACCAGTTCCAAATCATCGTACTGGAACTTGCGAATTAGGTATTGCAGCGACAGGGTGTTCCACACAATCTGATAATCCCTTGACAGATGGGCCTTCTGCACAGCTTCCTGCATGTCGTCGTAAGCTATAGCGTTATTGCCCCAGCCGTTTCGAATCATGAGGTGGTGACTGAAACTTCCTTTATGGACGATGACGCGATGGTTAGCCAAATCTTCTACCTTTTTGATTCTGACAGGGTCTGTTTTCTGGTGTAGTACACTATGAGTGAAGATTTGAATGACCGTCTTGCCATACTGTCCGTATTCATTGTGGAAGTGCGCATCCATACCGCACATCAGGTCGGCATGTCTACTTTTCAGGTCGTTAAGGGCTTCTTGTGTAGGTTTCAACTTGACGATGTAGGGGATGTCAAGTTCCTTACACAACATCTTGAGCAGGTCGATGTTGTAGCCTACAGCCTCGCCATTCTCGTTGAGGAAGGCATAAGGCCACAAATCCCATGCGTCTTCATAAACAAGTGGGTGTTCTTCGGTGAAAGAGTGTATGCTGTCGTTAGCCTCCTGTGCAGAAACAGATAGTGGAAGAATGGCCAACAGTAGCAAGAGAGAGTATTGATAGTATTTCATGATGTTTTTCTCATATATTAAATAGGTATGCGGAACCAGAACGTCGAGCCCTTGCCAATTTCACTTTCCACACCAATTTCGCCACCACACTTCTCAATGATGGCCTTGCAGATGGAAAGTCCGAGACCTGTGCCCTGCACGAAGTCGTTCAGTTTGACAAAACGTTCGAAGATACGTGCCTGCTCATCTTCTGGTATTCCAGATCCCGTATCTTTACAATATAAATAAATGCTCCGTCCGTCTGCCGTTTCATCCACGCGATAGCCCACGCGGATATGTCCCTGTTGTGTGTTCTTGACAGCGTTGGTGACGAAGTTGGTGATGACCTGTTGGATGCGTCCGTTGTCGATGGTAACCATGAGTGAGGGTAGTGGGTTCTCTTTCTGGAACTCTACATTCGGGTTATCGACACGCTGTTCCAGCGACTGGCAGATCACGTCGAACTCCTTGCTGAAGTCAACGTGCTCAGGTATGAGTTCCAAACCTGTAGAATCGACGCTCGACAGCACCAGGATGTCATTGATCAGGCGTAACAGCATGTCGCAGTTGTTGTGGATAATGCGTATCAGTTCACGCTTCTCCTCAGGCTGTTCCATGGCCTGCAGCAAGTCACTGAAACCTACAATGGCATTGAGTGGCGTACGAATCTCGTGGGTCATATTGGCCAGGAATACCGACTTCTGATGACCAGAGTCGTTGGCACGCTCCGTCTCACGCTTCAACTGTTCTTGTTTGTGCATCAGGCCCTGTATATTACGCCAAATGCCGAAACTGCCCTTCAGTTGGCCGTTGTCGTCGTATTCTGGAATACTGTTAATCACCACCCATTGTGGTTCCTTGTATTTCTCACTGACAACAGGATGCATCTGTCCAACCCATGACATTGGCTTTGAGATGACCTCAGCAGGGTTCAGCATCGCACGCACGAAATCGTCTTCCTGATTGTAAAATACGGCATGCAGCTGCTCCAGCGTAAACGTCTTGTCGATAGTGGTCAGATCCTTGTAGAATTCAATCGTGTTTTCTTTGAGCTTGATGCGCCAAGGCTGTATCTGACAGTTCTCCATCAGATAGCGTAGCTCTGTCTCGTATTGCTTGATTTCATCATTAGCCTGGCGTAGCTGTATGTCGTTCTGCTTGTTTTGCAGATACAGCTCTCGCTCTTCCGTGATATTACGGGTAGAAACAGCCAGATAGAGGATATTGCCCTGATCGTCGTAAATGGGATGGAGATGTATTTCCAGATAGTCGTGGATATTACGCTCAGGGATAATACTCTGATAGCACACCCAAAACTCCTCGACTTGTTCGCGTTTTATAAGTTCGCTGAAAGGAGGCAGGTCAAACAAGTTGTATTGATAGAAGAAAGCATCACTTTCATCCGAGTCGAAGTGACATATTTCGCGCATGATTTTGTTGGAGTCCAATAGCCAGCCGTCAGGACTGTAGAACGACATACCAACGATACTATGTTCAAATAATAGTTTGAATTTATCAGCCAGAATCTGCTCTTCACGATGTGCTTGGCGTATGTCCGTCTCATCAGTCAGTGTCGATATGACGCTGACGGGCAGGTCGTGGTCAGGCAGATATTCTGCTACACTGGTATTGTTGAGATAGCCCCAGCGTGGTGTTTTTTTAGTGTCGAACTCATAATTCCAACGGTAGTTAAAGTCTGCCGACTTGATTTTACCGTTCATCAGGTCGTGCAGACAACGCAAGGCCCAGGGCAGGTCTTCAGGATGCACGTGTCTCTTCCATTCTTCGTCAGTAATCGTTTCGCATGGCAGCATCTGACCATATAATTGGGTCGTATATCGCTCGCTGATGTGCCACTGCAGCACTTTATTCTGACTGTTTTTCAAGGCCTCCTGCATCACTTGATTGGCAAACTTACTTTGTTTTGCATGTCTATGCATTCGGCGAAGAATAATCCTGTTGGCTATGAATACGCCCACGAGCAGTGCAAACACTACAAGCAAAAGAATGACCTGGAGCGGTTCTATTATGTTGGTTGTCAGTATGATTCGTATCATGTCTTATTCTTTTTTTACATTTCTTCCTCCTTCTTCTTCTTCTCTACCATCGTTGCTTCGCAGGGGATGGTGATGCGTGCTGTTGTTCCCTTGCCTTTCTCCGATTGAGCTTCAATGTCGCCGCCCAGCATGTGTGCCAGTGCCTGGATAATGGGGATGTCGAGACCAGTACCGAATTCTTCCAGTTTTGCATTACGGTCGTAAGCGTTGAAGATGTTAGGCAACCTCTCTGCTTCAATACCCACACCAGTATCTTCAATGGTGATGATGAGTTCTCCGTGCCAGTATTCATACTTGCAGCGTATGGTACCTTGTTGAGTGAGAACGGAAGCAACCACGCATGCTCTCTGGATAATCTTGCTGAGGTTTTCGAGGTCGATGGTTACCATCAGGTGGTCGTAATCGTTTTCGATGATAGTCTTTACCTTGGGATTGACGTTTGACAGTCCCAACTGGCAACAACTGTTGAAGAAAACGGCAAAGTCGGTCTCAGTAGGATAACTCTCAATCATTTTGGCATCCAGACGTGATAGGAACAGGATGTCGTTCACCAGTTCTAACAGCTGGTTTGAGTTCTTCTTGATTTCTTCGACAAAGATGGGCTCGTCTTCAGGGTCGTGCTCGGCTTCGAACAGTTCTGCAAAGCCCACTACCGTATTCAGAGGCGTACGGATTTCATAACTCATGTTCGTCAGGAATGTCTGTTTCAGAGTCTCCGTCTCCTGAGCTTTCTTGGTCTCTATAGCCAGTCGTCGTTCCGTCTCCACCATTTCCGTCATATTGCGGCACATACCAAAATAACGCTCTACTTGTCCGTTGGCATCCAATACGGGTATCATGTTGAACAGCAACCATATCGGCCGTCCTTGTTCGTCGTGCAGTCCTATTTCAATGTTTTTCGCTATCACCTGGTTGTTCTTGTGATCCATGTGATTCAGCAGAATCGATACGTCCTTCCTGAATCGTGGCGATGCCAGACGGATGCAACGCACCTGTGAAAGACGAATCTGAGTCTGGTTGACGTTGTTGGATATTTCGAATATATACTTGTCCGGATAGTAGTTCACCAGTCGGACGTCACTCACGCGTAGGGCATAGTTGATGTTGCGGATATAGTTCTGAATGTTTTGGTGCACCTTCCGCAACAGTTTCAGTCCTTCCTGCTGCCGGTGTACGGATTCTACCATTTCCGTTACGTTACGTCCTGAGACATAGACGCCCTCCAAATCGCCATCTTGATTGGTAACGGGGTTGATGGATGCTTCGTAATAGTATTTCCCCTTATATACAGGAGTAGTGATGGTATATCCGTCTCTTTCCAGATCATCTATGCTCAAGATGGCTGTGGTGCGTGTGGTTTCCGTATCGGTGAAGTCAATGGTGCCGAACAGCGGGTTGTCCTCCATGCGCAGTTCCGACAGCAGCAGTCTTCGCCTGTCATTGATGCTGAACGAACTGCAAGCTTTGTCGTTGATGTCGCTCAGTCGCCCGTCTTTGTCATAATAGATCATGTCTGCCAGAGCCGAGTTGAATACCGTATGGTAGCGCACCAACAATTGGTTTACATCCTGTTCGCGTTTCAGTTTGTCGGTGATGTCGCGCTTGATGCCTAACAGCGTTTTCGGATGCCCGTTTTTGTCATGCTCTAAGATGGAGAGCATGACCTCGTATTGACGCTGTCCGTCTTCGGCAGCAGGTGTTCCTTTCATGCGGATGGTGGCGCTATCTTTCTTGCCTTCACGAATGTCGAAAATGATGCTGCGCAGGCGCTCAAAGTCATCTCGGTCATAGAATTGTGCAAAATCTATGGGGTTTAGTTCGTCGCTGTATTCGCCAGTTTCCAGGAAGTTGCAGTATCGGCGCTTGTCAACCTTGTAAACCCAAAGTTTTAGTTTTCCTGTCTGTAGGATTAAGGCCAGTCGCTTGATTTGGTTTTTACTTATGGCATCGGCTTTCTTTTCACGCGAAACCCATAGACGGTTCAGAAACAGCATCACGACGGCAGCTGCTAACATAACTGCCAACACACCTATTAATATGTAATCTATGTAGTGAAGAAAAATCATCTTGTTTGTTGGTTATGAAATTATTGGCAACTTCAGTACGTCTGCAAAGATAATACATTTCTGTCAAATAAAAAAATAATTCGTTAATTATTTTGCATTTTGCTGGTTTATTCGTATCTTTGCAGACGAAGACAACCAATTTATAGCATTATGATAGACGTAAAACAAACATTAGCAACTGCTGAGGAACGCATGGAAATGGCAGCCATGTACCTCGAAGAAGAGCTGAATCGTGTGCGTGCCGGACGTGCAAACGTGGCCATTCTTGATGGTGTGCGTGTAGAGTCATACGGTTCGCGTGTACCACTGAACCAAGTAGCCAATATTTCAACGCCTGATGCACGTACCATAGCTATCAAGCCTTGGGATCGTAAGCAGATTCGCGACATTGAGAAGGCTATCATGGACTCTGACGTGGGTATCACGCCTGAGAATAATGGCGAGATTATCCGTTTGGGTATTCCTCAGCCCACTGAGGAGCGTCGTCGCGACTTGGTGAAGCAGTGTAACAAGATTGCTGAAAAGGCTAAGGTCGAGGTGCGCAATGTACGTGGCGACATCAAGGACAAACTGAAGAAAGCCATCAAGGACGGACTTTCTGAGGATAACGAGAAGGATGCCGAGGCAGAACTCCAGAAGATTCATGACAAGTACATTAAGAAACTTGACGAACTGATGGAGGCAAAGAATAAGGAAATCATGACTGTTTAATTAACAATTGAAAGGACTAGTCATTAAGAATACAGGAAGCTGGTACACCGTCTTGACGGACGATGGCCAGCTCCTTGATTGTAAGGTGAAGGGTAATTTCCGCATCAAGGGAATCCGCTCTACCAATCCAGTGGCCGTGGGCGATCGCGTCACTGTGGGTGAAGGCAACTGGATTACGGAGATTGAGGACCGCAAGAACTATATCATTCGCAAAAGCATCAACCTCTCCAAGCAGAGCCATATACTGGCTGCCAATGTCGATCAGGCTCTGCTGGTCGTTACCGTAGTACGTCCTGAGACCAGCACCATGTTCATCGACCGCTTTTTGGCTTCTGCTGAGGCTTATCGTGTGCCTGTGATACTTATTTTTAATAAAAGCGACGTACTCAACCATGAGGAAGCCCATTATCAGCAGATGATGATTCAACTTTACGAGACCATTGGCTACGAGTGTCACGCCATCAGTGCCCAAACAGGCGATGGGGTAGAGGCTTTACGTCCTAAACTCGAGGGTAAGATTACGTTGCTGAGTGGTAATTCGGGTGTAGGCAAATCGACGCTTATCAATTGCCTCGTGCCCCATGCCAACTTGCGTACTGCCGATATCAGCGATGCCCATCAGACAGGCATGCACACCACCACCTTCTCTGAGATGATCAGCCTCTCCCCATCCCTCCCCCAAGGGGAGGGGGCTCTGTCCGCAGGTACTCCTCCCCTTGGGGGAGGTCGGGAGGGGTTCTTGATCGACACCCCTGGCATCAAAGGCTTTGGCACCTTCGATATGGAGCGTGAGGAACTGACCAGCTACTTTAAGGAAATTTTCGAGTTCTCCAAGCAGTGCCGCTTCTCCGACTGCACCCATACCCACGAGCCCGGTTGTGCTGTTCTCAAGGCAGTCGAAGACCACTACATAGCCCAGAGCCGCTATCAGTCCTATCTCTCAATGCTTGACGATAAGGACGAAAACAAATATCGCGAAGCCTACTAAACTACGCGATATATTTATGCTAAAAACCATTTACCAATATGACTCACGAACCTATACCTTCTCCGAAGAAACCTAGTGGATGCTGGTTGTGGTCAGGCTGTCTGCTAACTGTAATCAGCGCCATTCTCATCGTTATAACCATTTTTCTGATTTTCGATGCCGAGAGACACTTGGACGAACGCCGTGCTGAGTATGCTGCTTCGACAAAGGAATACGAAGATGCATTGATAGCCTATGAAGCCGACTCTGTTCGTCTTCATGCCCAATACCTGCGCATCGAAAAAGAGATTGAGGCTGCTAAGCTACGCAACGACTCCAACGCTGTTTGGGCTCTTGAGGATAGTCTCATGCTCTATGCCGAACCTGAGTATCATCCCCGTGGAGCCATTGGTTTCAATATTGCTGGTGCCTTTTACCTTCTTTTCATAGTCTTCCTGCTCATTCCCCTTGTTATCGGCATCATACTATTACTTTATTACCGATACAAAAAGAGTAAGTTTACCAGGGCGAGCAACGAACTGCTTAGACCATAGCCGCTCGCCATCATTTTTCGTCACACTCATGAGGGGCAGGAACCTCTGCCTTGATACCCATCTTCATAATTTCAGCATACAGTTTGTCTGCCGTTGTCTCGTCGTTGAAGAAGGTAATGGCCAGCGAGTGGCGCTTGGGGTTGACGTTCACGTCTTCTACGCCGTCAAGTGCCAGTATGGATTCAGCGGTGTCCTCGTTAGCCTGCTCTACAGGTAGCAGATAGTAGCCGTACTCCACTTTCGGGCTGCTGTAATAGTTGCAAGGTGTATAGCCTAACTTCTTGATGACCTCGCGAATGTCGTCGCGGCTGACGCGGTTGGCATCGTAACGGATGAACATATAGCTCTTGTCGAGGTGGGGAGCCAGCGAGTCCACGCCATTCAGTCTCGACAGACTTGCCATGATGCGGTCGGCACACTTCTGACAGTGCATGTCGGCAATTCGCTGCCCCATGCCACGACCGATGCGCTCTTTCGGGTTGTAGGGCTTGGCGGCATAGCGCCCTGTGCGTGCCAGCATGCTGTAGATGGTGTCTGGACACGTCTTCTGCGCATTGTACGCAATCTTTGCCGTGCGTCGTTCGTAGTTGAATTCAAGTGCTCCCACGCCAGGATTCTTGCGCAGCACGTTTTTAACTTTGTGACCACACTCGGCACAGCGCATGCCATTGATGCGTACCATGAGAGTGTCGGACTGTGCCATACATAATGCGCCATGCATCATGCATAATAACGTTACAATAAATGTCTTCTTCATAATTATCAATTGTCAATTAGTAGTAAACGCCAAAGCTGAGGCCCGCAGTTTGTCCCTTTAGGCTGTTATTCGTTTTAAGGTAACTGCCATAGGCTTTGATAAACCACTGACAGGTGTAGCCTTTAATGGTCAGTGGAAACTGATAGGTGACGGCCAGACGGCCCTGCCAGTAGTTAGCCTCATAATAGGCCATATCGGGTAACAACACGGCTTGAGCGTAGTCTGTGGTGGCATCGGCCAGCGTCAGTCCTGCCTTGTGGCTGATGTGGTAGTCAAAAGAGCCCTCCACCCACAAGTGACGGTCGAACAGGCAGTGTCCGCCCTCAATCTGTATTGTAGAACCAACGTTTTTCTGTTCCGAGGTGTAGAGCAGGTACTTGTTGCTGACGTTCTGTATCGTGTACTGCAGACCTGCGTAGCCAAGTACGGCATTCTCTTCCACCCATGACAGTCGATAGTGCAGGCTGGCGTCGAGCTTTTTCAGCTGGTAGCGCTTCTTGTATTCCAGAATCTTACGCCACTCCACCGACGTCACGCCAGTCTCTGCATCCGTTGACGAGATGCGTTCCGACTTATATTCGTCGGCACTGCCCGTTTCGTAAGCTATCTGGGCGTCTATTCGGTGCAGCAGGCTGCCTTGTTTGATGCTGTTGTGCGAGGCCAGACCATAGATGCGGTTGCGATAGGTACCCGGCTCATACTTGTATTGGCCGTACACATATTCGCGTCCGACCCTCAGAGTCAGCGCATTCACGCTCTGCCACTGCTTGCAGTCAAAGCCGTAGTCTAACTCGGCACCGAACTCATGGTTCACATATTCGCGCATATAGCCGTTATAACCGCCAATCGTACCTGTTGCGTTCTCCATTCCGGTCATGGTGTAGTACGCCAGATTGGGGTTCGTCTGTACGGTGGTCATGTTAGGCAGCTTTTCCTTGCGCCGGTCATAGTGTACTGTCAGCCCGAGTGTGTGTTGTCCCGTGGTGTAGGTCATGGAGGGGGCAAGCTTGTATTCAGCTAGGTTGATACGTGAGCGGGGGTCGCGCAGACGGCTCAGGTCACCAACCTTATACAATAATGAGGCACCGTATGTAAAGTGACCCAAGGGTACGGTAGCCAGTCTGGCCTCCAGCGTGAAGTCTTGGTGGTCGTATTTGGCGGGCACGCTGCTACCCGATATGTATGGGTTGCTGTTATACGAGCGTAGCACGTCGCTCCAAGCCCTGTCCTTGGTGCGACCCATGTCGAAGTCAAACGATCCGTAGCCGTACAGGTATTTGCCTATCTTCTGATAGCGTTCGGTGTAGAAGCGCAACTGGTTCATTTGTCCGCCTTCCTGCACACGATGATAGTCGCCACTGCGATGCATCAGATCGAACCATGCCACTCCGCGGTTGGCTGATGAATCGCATGTCTCAGGGTCGAGTGACAGACCTGCAGCATTGCCTGTGAGTCGCCACAACTGTGTGGCGTCTGCGTACTGATAGCTGGCGATGTCTGTTTGCGCCACTGCGTAGCTAAATATAAAAGATAAAATCAACAATAATGTATTTCGCCTCATATCTCTTAATTATCCATTATCAATTAATACACGCTTGGAGTTAGTTGGTCAGTCGACTCAAAGTCGTTAGCCGAATTGTTGGTGTCTTGTAGAATCTTGCGTCCGTCAGTCGTGATGGAGCTTACCTTGCGGCGCACCAGTCGTCCGTCATAGCCCGTCTTGGCCTCGGTAAAGGCATAGCCTGCATCCAGATAGTCGAACAGTCGTTTGGTATTGGGGTCCACACCCGTCTCTCCGTTGTATTTCAGAATGTCCACAGCGTCAATGATGAAGCGGGTGGGAATCTTCATGTATTGTCTGCCAGTCTCGTAACCATAGCGATAGGTCAGGTTGTTGCTGACCCAGTCTACAGCCACGTTCTCGTTGGTCTCAAAGATGACGATGCCACAAGGACCACCATTCATGAGGTTCATGAAGGTATTGTTGGTAAACGAGAACAGTTGGATGAGTTCTGGTACAGCGGGGTTGTTCTCGTATCTGCTGTTGTTCTTGTCCTTGGCCTCAAAATCGGCACTCAGCAGGTTAGGTGCAGCCGACGCTCCCTTGGTAGTATGGTCAACAGCACTGTTCACCAGCAACACACTACCGCCAGGAGCCACTGGGAAAGGCTTGTCGGCAGGGATGCGGAATACCTGCTTGGCGACGATAGAGTCCGTCAGATACTGCAAGGGATATTCTGAGTCAGGCGACGTCGATTCCAACAAGGCAATATACAGACCTGCTACGTCGTAAGCCTCCTCGCTGTTGTTATAGAGCTCTAAGTAGTTAGCGTAGATGTAGTTCTTGTTATTGTCGTCCTTACAGCCTTGGTAGTACACCTTTCCAATCAAAATAGACTGGTCTTGTGAGATAGTCGTCG
>JAEEGK010006428.1_pt1 | contig 28294 bp, 24 predicted proteins | sample 8958771 | NCBI WGS metagenome assembly JAEEGK01 (sample SAMN16246547, study PRJNA631951) | gut metagenome | biome: gut microbiome; feature: rumen; material: SC-attached | host: Bos | place: Iran: Karaj | collected 2018-10 | reverse complement strand
CAATGCCACCGGCTTCCGCACCAATCAGGCGCACATTCTTGTCTTCGATAACCGGAGTGAACACGCCGATGGAATTGCTACCGCCACCTACGCAAGCGACCACCGCAGCAATGTCAATGTTACGTTCTGCAGCCTGGCGCTTGACTTCTTCGCCAATGATGGACTGGAACGTGCGAACGATATCCGGGAACGGAGCCGGACCGAGAGCAGAACCGAGCACATAGTGCGTGTTCTTGAAATTCGTAGCCCAGTCGCGCATGGCCTCGTTCACGGCATCCTTCAGAGTGCGGCTACCGCTCGTAACCGGAACAACCTTCGCGCCGTACATTTCCATGGTCGCCACGTTCGGCTGCTGACGACGCACGTCCACCTCGCCCATGTACACGACACATTCAAGGCCAAGTTTCGCGCAAGCGGCGGCAGTAGCGAGCCCGTGCTGGCCGGCACCCGTCTCCGCGATAATGCGGGTCTTGCCCATCTTCTTAGCGAGCAAGCACTGACCGATAGCGTTATTGATCTTGTGTGCCCCCGTGTTGGCAAGGCCTTCCAACTTGATGTAGATCTGCGCACCGCCCAGGAGTTCGGTCGCCGTCGGGGCAAAGTACAGCGGAGTCTCGCGACCAATGTAGTCGCGCTGGATAATGCGCAGTTCCTCGAGAAACTCCGGATCGTGGATGTACTTGTTGAATGCCGCTTCCAGGTCGTCGAGCGGGCGGCGGATGATTTCGGCAACGTACTTGCCGCCGAACTTGTCAAAGAAACCGTTGTTAGAAGTGATCATGGTCGTTAGTCGTTAAGGGTTAAAGGTTCTCGGGGTAAAAATTAAAGGCCTTCGGTGAGTCCGAAAGCCTTTTACAAAACACTTGATGAAAACGGCAAAACCGGACTCTATGTTCTAGAGCCCCACCACCAACGGTTGAAACGGATTGCAGAATTCATCTTCATGTCGCCAAAATTAGGAACCGAATCATATGTTGGCAAGGGGTCGCCCAAAATTTTTTGAAAAAAAATGAAGGCCCCCGGAAGGGCCTTCTGTTAAACACTTGATGAAAAGGCAAGTCCTGAATCCCTTTCCCGGGAACTTCGCCGCGAGCGGCCGAAGCGGATTGCCCATTTCATCTTTATGAAATTCAATATATATACTAATCCTTTGCCTGTCAATAGGTTACAAGCATATTTCTGTAAAAATATGTTTAGTTAAAAATGGCTATTTTTGCAGAATTTCGAACAATTTGTGCAATTTTTCGGCATTTTTGATGCCGGGAGCGTCTTCCACGCCGCTGGAAACATCGATCAGTTCGGGGTGGAATTTTTCACAAATTGTAAAGACATTTTCGGGATTTATACCGCCCGCAAGCCAGAGCGGCAAGTCACCCGCCTTCTCCAGGAGCAGCGATTCGGGGATGGTCTTTCCGGTACCGCCGGGGATTCCTTCCACCTTCGCATCCAGCAAGATGCGGGGTTCGCCGTTCCTGCGGAGGGAGGCAACGTAATCGAAATCAGCAGGTTCGCCCACACGGGCAGCTGCGTAACACGCGAAGTCGCTTGTCGTTTCTTTCGCGCCGTCCAACGCCTTCGCGCACAGGCATGCACCCGGTGTCGCGACACCATGGAACTGGACGGCATCGAGCACACCTTCACGTGCTAGCCTAATGGCGGTCTTGCCTTCAACGGATTCGGGATCGGTGATGACACCCACGAGAAGCGGCGCTTTCTCGGGCGTGCGAGATGCGCAAATTTTCGCAGCGAAACTGCGCACGAATTCTTCCGTCGTGAGGCGCTTGGTGGTACTGAAAACAAACCCGAGCATATCGGCCCCGAGTTCGGCAGCAAGCATGCCATCCTGTTCACGGGTAATGCCGCAAATCTTTACCATCGGGCGGCGCGCATTACTCGGGTCTGCAGTTGCGCAGGCTTCGCGCCTGGCATCGCGACGTTCTGCAAACTTTTTCCAGAACTTGCCGCGCGCATTTTCACAGCCAGTCTCAAACGAGCCGACAACTTCCTTCGCAAGCGGCGGATTCTTCGCGACCGCCTCACCCACGAGGATTCCCGTAAACCCGAGGCTCCTTGCATACGCGGCATCGGCCGCGCTGTGGATACCCGACTCAAACACCGCCTTCGCAGGCAACCTGTTGCGGACAGTCGCCGGAACGAGCGGGTCCGTATGGAACGTGGCAAGGTCGCGCGAGTTCACGCCAGCGACAATCGTCTTTGCGGCAGCAGCCCCGAGGGCATCCGTCACGACCTTCAACTTGCGCAAGTCATCGGCCTCGCGGACTTCGACAAACGCCTGCATGTCAAAATGCTCTGCACGCTTCGCCATCCTAATAAGTTGTTCGTCATCAAGGATACGTGCAATCAGGAGCACCGCATCGGCACCGCAACGGTACGCGATATCGATTTCGTCTTCGTAGAGCAAGAAATCCTTGCGCAAAACGGCGCAGGCATGCAGGCCCTTCTTTACGCGCTCATCCATGGAATCGGCAACGGCAATCAGGTCGCGGAGCGAGCCCTTGAAAAAGTTGCCTTCGGTCAGTACCGAGACCGCCTGCGCATGAGCATCCGCATATGTGCCGGCAAGGCCTACCGGGTCAAGGTCCGGAGCGATGTCGCCCTTCGATGGCGATGCACGCTTGACTTCGAGAATGGCACCCGGAGTCCCGAGAAACTCGATGTGCCCGCGACGGCGCTTTTCCGGAATCTCGATTCCGAAATTCAAGCCCAGCCGCTCGATATCTTCACGGCGCATGCGCACAATTTTTGCCAGAATGTCTTCGCTCATCGGTTTCCTTTAATCCGTGTTTCGAGTAAGAAAATTTAAAAAATTTTGCGTTTATATGGAAACACTTGGGTACAATAAACGCGCCAACCGTCGCGTGAGTAAAAAGTAAGTTATTTACAAACTTTACCCCTAGTGGATAAAAAAAGCCATAATACTAACTTTGAATATCTTTTGAGGTTTTATGAAACTGAGCAAGTACCCGAGCGCCCTGCTGTTCCTGCTATTCGTCTTTTGTAGCATCTTCGTGCAGATGGGCCTTTTCGTCCACTTTCAACGTTGGCTTTCGTTCTCGTTCGAAGGTTCCGCCTTCTGGTGGCGCAGCATGCTCCTGCAGGTTGCCATCTTTGCCCCGAGCATCTTCATGATGCCCGCCGCAAGTTACTTTGCGGGGCACTTCCACAAGGGTCGCGTGATGGCATGGTCGTCCGTAGGTATGCTTGCCTCCGTCATTGCGATTGTCGTTTGCTACGTCGCGGGTGCGGAATGGGTGGCCTACGGCCTGCTGGGCCTCTACGGCGTTTTCCTCGCCGTGCTCACTCCGGCAAAACTCGGGATCATGAAGGAAATCGTCAAGAACGAAGACCTCGTGAAGATAAACTCGTGGTACATGGCACTCTCTGTCCTTGGAACCGCAGCGGCCGCGTTCTTCGCGATGGGCCTCTCGGGCCGCCCGGATTCCCCCGTAAGTATCGACCTTACGCTCTGGATTTATCTAGGCCTGAGTGCAGTCTCTACCATTGCCGCATTCTTCATTCGTGTCGGCGAGACGCACACCGAACTCAAGATGCGCTCCCCCATGCGCAACTTCTCCGCCACCTGGAGCCACCCGATCGTGCGCCTTTCCATCCTCGGGCTCAGCGCCTTCTGGGGCGTAACGCAGATATTCCTCATCCTTATCCAGAACATGACCGACATGCTCAACACGACGGTCATTCCGGTATCGATGTTTATCGTAGCAGCCGGTTACTTTGTCGGTGCGCTCTCCGCAAGTTGGGCATCCAAGGGCTTTGTCGAGACAGGCCTTATCCCGTTTGCCGCGGCGGCTTCCGCCATCACGATGTTTACGCTCCCGTTCGTGCATAACGACTGGCTGCAGGCGGTTCTTTACGGCATCATCGGGTTCAGTACCGGCGCCGGGTTCGTCATCTTGCGCACCGTACTGCAGAGTTACACGCGCCCCGATACCGCTGGCCGCATACACGCCGTCGCAAACATGATCCAGATGGCGTTCCTCGTGCTTATCATGGGCGGGCAGACTCTGCTCCTGATTTTCACGCCCATCACGATGGACTACTGCTTCATGATTCTCGCGGTAATCCTCGCGCTGTGCTTTATCATGAACCTGAAGCAGACCCCCATGACGCTCCTGCGCGCATCGCTCCGCTTCGCGTTCGCCTTCGTGTTCCGCTACCGCTTTATCGTGAAGGGAGTCGCGAACATTCCCGAAACGGGCCCTGTGCTCCTCGTAGGCCCGCACTTCAGCTTTATCGACTGGGCAGTGCTCCAGATGGCATCGCCGCGCCCGCTACGCCTCGCAAGCAACCGCAACACGTTCGCCGACTGGTACCAGCGCTGGTTCATGCACGGAAAATACGTGATAGACATTAACCGCCGCGACCCCGCCCCCGCCATGGAACAAATCCGCAAGGCACTCCTGAACGGCGAAGCCGTGGTCATCTTCCCCGAAGGCGAAGTTTCCAAGACACCGTTTGTTTCGAAGTTCTCGCTCGACTACAGCAAGGCCATCGAGAACACGGGCGCGCAAATCATCCCGTTCTACATCCAGGGGCTCTGGGGCAGCCGCTACAGCCAGGCATCGGAATGCGTGATGCGCCCGCAGACATTCAACCGCGTCATCAGCGTAGGGTTCTCCAAGCCGCTCCCCACAAGCGCTTCCGAAAAGGAAATCCGCAAGGACCTGCAACTCCTCGGCTGCGATATATGGGACCTCGCAATGGAACGCTCCGAATCCATCGTTCCGCTCTGGTTCAAGGCAATGCGCAAGCGCCGCAGCCGCCCGATACTCATCGACCCTGCCGGCAACCACGTGAATGGTTACGACATGATCCGCCTCTGCCATCACTTTGGAAGGTCCATCAAGTCTATCGCGAAGAACGAAAGGAATGTCGGGTTCATGCTCCCGACGAGCCGCGACGCCGCACTCGGAATCATCTCAATTCTCGGCACGGGCAAGACAAGCGTCAACCTGAACTACTCCGCCCCCGTCGATACGATTCTCGGCTGCATCGAGAAGGCAGAAGTTTCTACCGTCGTCACGACACACGCATTCCTGGACAAACTGTGCGGTAGGAATGCAGACTTCGCCCACATTGCAGAAAAGTGCAAGATTGTCTATCTCGATGACGAAGAAAAGAAACTTTCCACACTCGGAAGATTCATCTCGGCATTCATTATCCGTACATGCCCCAAGAGCATTTTGAGGCCGCTCTGGTTTACATCTGCAAAGTTGAATGACGATGCCGTAATCCTCTTCAGTTCGGGCTCGGAAGGCACGCCCAAGGGCGTAGAACTCACGCACAAGAACGTCATCTCGAACGCACTCCAGGGCGATAACGTCATCAAGTTGCGCCGTACCGACGTGATGACGGCACTGCTCCCGCTATTCCATTCGTTCGGGTTCACGCTCACGTTTATCCTGCCCCTCCTTGACGGCGTGCCCATGGTGCTCTGCCCCGACCCGACCGACATCAAGACGCTCGCCCGCGTGTGCGCCCAGTACAAGACGACCATCCTCATGGGCACCCCCACGTTCCTGCGCGCGATTGCGATAAACCGCTGGGTACACCCGATGTGTCTCGATACGCTCCGCTATATCATCGCGGGTGCCGAAAAGCTGCGCCCCGAAATGCGCGAGGCGTTCAAGCTCAAGTTCGGCAAGGACATTTACGAAGGCTACGGCTGCACGGAACTTACCCCGCTCGCGACGATAAACGCGCCCAACGTGCTGCTCGATGACTTCCTCACCATGGAAAAGTGCAGCGATCCCGAAACCATCGGCATGCCGCCTCCCGGTACCGTAGCCGCCATTATTGACCCCGAGACAAACGAGTTCCTGCCGCAAGGCGCCGAAGGCATGCTCGCCGTCACCGGCCCGCAGGTGATGAAGGGTTACCTGAAGGATGAGGAAAAGACAAACAACGTTGTCTTTATTACCGAAGGCAGGCGCTGGTACAAGACCGGCGATAAGTGCATCATTACCGAAGAAGGATTCGTGAAGATTCTTGGGCGATACAGCCGCTTCGCGAAACTCGGAGGAGAAATGATCTCGCTTACCGCAGTCGAACTCCGCATCGGCGAAACGAAGATTCTTGACGGCAAGGAATTCGCCGTCACGGCTGTTCCCGATTCCTCGAAGGGCGAACGCATCGTGTTGCTCGTGAAGGAAGCGGAAGACCCGGAAGATATCGCCCGCAAGTTGCGCAAGTCCGGCATGCCGCCCCTGATGCTGCCCGGGAGCGTATTCAGCGTCGAGAACATCCCGAAGCTGGGTAGCGGCAAGTGGGATTTCCCGGGCATGAAGAAACTCGCCACTGAGCTCGTCGAAGGCAAGTAGGCTCAACCCCATTGTCATCCTCGCCCCCCCCATCGTCATCCTCGCGTAGGCGAGGATCCTTTCATTCGTCATCCCCGACCCCACCATCGTCATCCTCGCGGAGGCGAGGATCTTTTTACTCGCCCCACCCATTGTCATCCTCGCGTAGGCGAGGATCTTTTTTGTTTCCGCAGTGTAAAAAATGCACGTAAACAAAAATTATTTGGCTCATTTTGTCCGCGAAATCGTTTTATAGGTAGAGGCATTCCGTTTTCGGATGTCTCTATGGACTATTGACAAAAGGATACAAATGTTACTATATTATGCAATAACAATTCCCACCGCGCCTCCTAACAATGCGTACCACGGTGGGACTTCGTTTTTTAGGCATGGAGGGAGTGTATGGAATACACGAAAATGCCTATAGACATCCCCGAACAGATATCCATCTTGAAAAATCGGGGTCTTGTTATTGGGGATGCCACCACGGCCTTGCTGCATTTTTCAGACATCAGTTATTTTCGCCTGGCCAGTTATTGGAAAACATTTGAAATAGATTCCGCTTCGCATGAACTGGTAACGGGAACCTCTCTGCACGATGTCCTATCTTTGTATGCGTTTGATCGAGAACTGCGAGGCGTGATTTTCGCAGCAATACAAGATATAGAAATAGCCCTAAGGACGCGGATAATCCACCATTTTTCAATGGCTCATGGTGCTTTTTGGTTTATGAATGACGCGCTCTTTAGCGACATCAAAATATTTCAGAGGTGCTTATCTAGCTTACAGAACGAAGTGGAACGTTCTAAGGAGGATTTTCTTTTGGAGCACTTCAAGAAATATGATTCGCCACCAATGCCCCCAGTATGGAAAACTCTAGAAGTAGCTTCCTTTGGGACACTCTCCAAATTGTATTGCAACATGGCTGACACGTCTGTAAAAAAGTCTGTCTCCAAAAGCTTCGGGCTGCCGCAATACAAATATCTCGAAAGTTGGATTCGCAGCATTACCGTTTTGCGAAACTGTTGCGCACACCATGCGCGTATCTGGAACAGACGCTTTCCGTGGAAACCGCAGTTACCTAGAGAACTACCGCTTGATTGGATTGATTCTTCAAAAACTTTGCCTATAAAACTATATGCACTACTTTCGACAATTCTTTACCTTGAACAAAGTATATCTGTAAATTCCTCTGTTAAGGAACGTTTGCTAGCATTGCTTGCTATTTTGCCGAGGGAGCGTTTGAAGGCGATGGGTTTCCCAGAGGATTGGCAAAAACAGGATTTGTGGCGATAAGAAAGACCCATCTTGGAGCACGGGCTGCTGTAGCCCGTCATCCCCGACTTAATCGGGGATTTTCTGTGTAAAGAAAAATTTCACACCCCATTTGGCTCATTTTGTCCGCGAAATCGTTTTATAGTATAGATAGGGGCACTCTATCCGCCTTTGCGGGGGCGTTCCCGCTATAAAACAGAATAAAATGACAAAAAATGAAAACTTCGTAGAATCGATCATCCGCGATATCGCTCACGAATTCAACGTGATCGTGGACTCCGTGAAAGACGACAAGAGCGACTTCATTCACGACCGTTACTTTAGGTTCGCCTTTGCCGAGCCCAAGCGGATGGCCGAACTCCTGACACTGTTCTCTCGCCACAACCCCACGCTCAAGGCGTTCCTCGACACCATCGACCTCGGGAGTCTTCGTGGGGCTCGCGAAAACCACTCCACAGCAAAGCATACGGGCTCCGCTGACCTCGTATTCGAGGCGAACATCAAGGATGGCGGCGTTGCGGGCCTCTACGTGGGAATCATCGCCGAGCACAAATCCAAAAAGGATACCGAAGTCATGACGCAGATTTCGGAATACTACCACCACCTTTTCCTCGAGCGCAAGAAAGACGTTCCCGTGATGGCCTTTATCGTCTATAACGGCGAAGAAGGCTGGGATCCGCTTTCCGAGAAGCGTTTTCCAGGCTATCCCGAGTTCTACAACGACATTGGCTACCCCTTCAAGGTGGAGTATTTGGACGTGGGCCATGCTATTGACGATGTGGATTTGAAGGGAGTTTCTCCCATCACCCTTGTCGCCCTGACGGCAATGAAGTATATTTGGGATGTGGAGAAATTCTCCATCTCTTTCCGCGAGGCGGCAGCATACCTGCTCAAGAAACAGAATACCGCCGAGGGGAGGGATTTCATCAAGCAGTCGCTTTCGTACTTTTTCTGGAAGTGGCCCTACAAGAGCGAGGCAATCAAGATGGACAGACCGGAAATCATCGCAAACAAAGGGTACGAAACCTTCGGTGAACACTTTATGAAGAAAGGCGAGTCCAACGCCATCAGTGTCTTCGAAAAACTGGGAGTTTCTCCCGAAAAGATTGCCGAGGCGAAGGCGATGCTTGCAGCGCTTGCGAACAAGTAACCACCATCGTCATCCTCGGTCCCACCCATTGTCATCCTCGCGCAGGCGGGCATCTTTGTATTCACCTTCTCCGCCTTACCTTCGTCATCCTCGCACAGGCGAGGATCTCCTAGCATATCCTACCCTCCCCTTATCAACAAAAAGCCCCGGACATGTGTGTGTGTCCTGGGGCTTTGATTGTTTGTGGGGTAAAGGGAAGATTCCCCTGTGGAGGGAGCATGTGTAATTTCAAGAAATACGCCCTTAATTAACCGTCAACGTCACTTTGCAACCCGTTTCATGGCCATTCAACCAAACAACATATGTTCCAGCTTCGCTTACAGTATATGTATATCCACCATTTTCACTAATATTTTCCACTTTTGTCTTTTGAGTGCCATTCAGCTTTATTTCATAAGAACATTTGCTATTAGCACAATCTCCTATACCAAACCTGAATGTTGTATTATTTCCATTTGTGATAGTATAATTATCAAGTTTACAGTTATATGTATATGGTCCATACGTCAACGGCTCTACCGTACAATACAAATTACCTCCTACATATACATACAATGTCACATCTGTTGCATAATAACCAGACAGACTCATATCAACAACTTCGTTGCTTGTATTATTACTACTTTCTGCGTACTCATTGTTTGCAGCATCCTTCACAACATACGTTTTATTTTTCATGAATTGGCCTGGATTATCCATCTTTAGCTGGCTTTCCTGTTCCCCCCATTTACGAGCTTGCGGGAAATAACAATGGGCCGGAATAGACATAGAAGTTCCCATCGGAACGCGACAAGACGTTTCTTCGCCATTTAACCAGACGACATATATGCCATCGCCTTTGCCCGATATAGACACATCAATTCCGCCAGAACCATTCGTTTCTTCATTAACAATCGTTCCGTCAACTTTTTTCACTTGATATTTGCACTTGTTATTATCGCATTGTTCAATTTGGAAATGCACCTTGTCGTTTCCATTAGGCTTGCAATCTTTCAAGAAGGGTTTTTTCACTCTCGGCGTCACAGAGCACACTTCCGACCCAGCGACAAACACTCTTAACTTAGAATCCGTAGCATAATAGGTATTCGGCATTTGAATTTCTATTTGTTGGTTGGTGCTAGTTGTTCCGGTTGCGAGACTATTGTTGCCTGAAGCGTCCTTTACAACATACGACTTACTGCCATAGGCACCATCGTAATTATCTATCTTTATTTTTACGCTATTTGAACCCCAATTATAGATTCCATCACTATAGCAAGCAACTTGCCCAGGATTGTCAACCGGAATGACCGGCTCCGCAATAAATGCAACCTCGCATTCGTGTTTTACGGTAGTCTTGCTATTGGTCAAGCTCACTTCATATTTTTTCGTAGTTCCAACAGCATTTGTGCTATTGGTAAATGAAGGTAAGGCTCCAAAATGGTATTCAAAACTAGTGTTCGTCACACTCGTTCCCGCAATGGTGTAACTACACCCATTGTCGCAGCCCGACACATTGGCAGGCGTTATCGAAACGTTATCCGTTCTACCTACAATCGCCTGTAAATTCGCAGGACACGCAAATGCAGGGTCAGGTTCCACAATATTTACCGCACAAGTAGTAGCTTCGCCATTCAACCACAGGACATAGTTTCCAAAGCCAGACATTTCCACCTTAGTCTCATTTTGAGACAATGTTTGGTCGCCATTGGAAATACTTGTTGTTGTCCCACCATAGGTTCTCTTCACATTATAGGTACATGCATTATTAGAACATATTTGAGAGAAGTTGAACTTGAAATAATCTTTGCCATTCTCATTCACCTTCGAGCATGTCGGCGACAATTCACTAACATCCAGATCTGCGGAGCATGAGTACGCATCGAGGAAACTGCCATTATCCATCAAGTAAAGATAGAAAGTTCCGTCCTTTATCGTATTTGCACCACTGATGTCAAACGACAACTCACTAGACTCATTTGTAGTTCCTTCTGCGACTTTAGTTCCCGACGAATTTCGTAATTCATATTTTCGTTTACTAATATCATAACCATGGCTCTTAACATAAGCTTTAAAGTTTGCATTTGCTCCCGGCTGATAGCCCGTATTTGAGAACCAACACTCCGTCTTCAACTCGCTTTGATTGTTATTTGTCTTCTCTTGAATTTCAAACTCTGCGACACACTCTGCAAACGGATAATCCGAATTCACCGGACTCTTCACCTTATAGGTGTACGAGCCTACCGCATACTCCGCTGTGGCATCAGATTGTCCACTCGGAGTGTTGCCGTTACCATCCGGAGTCACATTGATAGACCCGCTACCATTCTTCGGGTATCCATCCAACATGGCGTCACCAATATAAACTTCGTACTGGCAACCTCCCGTGGGGCAGCCATCAAGGTTTATATTAAACTGCGGCATGCCTTCGCCCTGTTTTTTCGGCGAGCCCGTAACACCACAAGAGCGGTTAATTGAGCCTATCGTCGACGGCGTTACATCGCACTCCTTCGAAGCTGTAGAACCAGTATTGTTCACAATAGAAGCGAAGAACTTGTAAGACTTGCCCTGATACTCTGCATAAGGATTGTCAGCCTGCTCTATTTGAGCCTTCTGATCATTCCACGTCACATCCGCAGGCAACCTGGAAATATCAAATACAGTCGCGTTATCAACTTTCGCTTCCACGCCATACGATGCAATATTATCTTTATTCTGAACACCTACCAGTACAGTCCATTTTCCATCAGCATAGTTAGCAGTACATTCCGAAATGTCAACGGCATTTTTACAAGATGCGACAACACTCTTGACTAAGAGAGCTGAGCTTCCACGATTTTTAAAGATAATCTGCTTTACATGTTCGGGGTCAAAGCCCTCCGCACCAACCGTCATTGCATCGTCAACACTGAAACTTGCTTTTCCGGTAGTCATGACAACCGATTTACTCGCATAACCCTGGGCACCCCATAGGGCATTTTCGCTCATTAGCCAAATTTCAACATCTACACCAGATGCAGGATCACCATTCGCTTCAGCCAGCTCAATAGAAAGGCTTGTTTCGCGAAGGTTCGCTGGATTTGTCAAAGTCACAGTAGTTTCTTGTCCAGCGGACAGCGGTTTGTCCTTGGCATCGTCAATAGCGACATGATCTGCACACTTATTGATTTTTCCAGTCCAGAAGGGGCCACAGTGCGCACGTTCATTCTTCATCTCCTTCGTCCATTCAATTTCTTCTGAATTTAGTGAGCATTCAAGCCACGCCTTTGCAGTCTTGACATCATTTTGTCCCGCATCTTTGTAACCATGCTGTCCAGCACCCGTTTCGGCAAAAGAATATCCGCTAGTCGTACATTCCACTGGGGTAGCGCCAGAGGCTCCGCCACAAGCGTCATCGCCATTGTAATAATAGTACTTCTCAGTACAATTGTACGTTTTCGAGTCATACCAACCCGAATGACCTATCCACGGTTTAATGTAATGAGCATCTTCAGTCGTTGCCGTTGGAATCACGCCATTTGTCGCGACTGCAGCAAACGAGCATTTAACTGTCGGATAATAGTCGTGACATTCCGCCGAATAGGTATCACTCTTCCAGCCGATACCATACAGTTTAAAGTTCGGGTCCGCCAAGCTGAATCCAACAAACTCGTGGGCGACATCCATATAGCTTGTTCCAATGTCGTTCAAATCAAATACAAAACCATATTCCGTCGGAGTTCCATAATAATTCCCCGTAAACGCGGCCAATGAGAGTTTCCCGTCCACACTGATTGTCGCAGACATCATTACCATGCTCGATGCATAAACTAGCGCCGGATTGTCGTTGTCATCAACCAGGACTCCATTCAAGCATTTACCGCTATTGGAGCACAACTGCGCTGTCAGGTATCCTGTTTGTCCGGCAAAAACGTTCAACATCAAGTATTCACTGCCCGATACATTAGAATGCAGCAAGAAGCCAGACTTTGAAATTTCTTGCGTATTGCGGTTATGGCTTGCAGTTTCCTTTGGCAACTGGAACAAAGCCTTCATTGTTCCATACGTACCAGCATTCACCGTACTCATCACCGTAACAGGTTGAACCGTAGCACGTCCCTGGCGGCGCAAGGAAACGCTACCAGCAACCTCATCAATGTTGCTCATCTCGCCCGAAATCAAGTGCCATTTAGATTTGGTATATTTGCCCGTAGCATCAATTGCCCCAACGCATGTTGCATCATCTGCATCACCACACTTATCTATGCAATACTCCATATCAACAGAGGTGCAGCGCACATCGCCAGACTTAAATTCTTCAAAGAAGCAATGCTTATCGCTTTCATTAAAATGCGCGTAGATAACCGAATTGTCATCTTTGATAGTAAATTCGCGATAAGTCTCACTCGATATAGCCTCGGTCACCGGGCAGCTAACGCCCGAGCAACTCCAATAATTGAATTTAGGATACGATGTACGACTAACCGTTAACGATACAGTTTGTCCACTGAAGGCTGATACATAACAAGATTTATCATCACCGGATGTACTATACTTACATTCGGAACTTGTGTTACCAACATTAATTGATATCACAGGATCATATCCGGATATTTCTCCAACAAACGTCAAGCGAATAGTCTTCTTGAGAGCCTTAATACTCGCCCGCAATTCCTTTTCAGAATCCACAGCGATTTCCGATATATCGTAGGAATTGCCTTCCGTGGGAATAATCACGACGCAGTTTTCAACGTTCCTGCCAGCAAGCTGCAACGTCCCTGAACCGCCAACGACAATATTCCAACGATTATTTCTTTCTTCGGTACCGAAGGTAATACCGGAAGGTTCCACCCAGGTTTCATCTACACTGCAAGAAGGCCAAGATGCATCACCTCGTTGACCTTCGGGCGGGCAGACGCTAGAATGCGATTCACAATATTTAGCAATATCATTATCCGTCACATCAACACGCTTCAAGGTCGCGCTACTCGCCATATAAACAGTGGCGGTGTAAGGGCTGCCAATATGGTATCCGTCTCCAGAAAGCAACTGGAACGTAATAGAACCGTGAGTTGCAGAGGCGTCGGTCGTTACCGAGAACAAGGTTACAATCTTACTTGTCGAAGGATCGCCCTGTATCGGGAACGAACAGGTTGATGATTCATCCGACCTAGTACCAGAAGCACCAAGCGTATAGCTCCAATGTTCGTCAGCACTCGGGCAGGTTGTGTACAATGTTGTCGCGGGAGTATTCGGAGGAATCACGACATTGACATCCTTTGTCATACCCGCAGAAATTTTCTGATCAGGATCGACAAAAGTTATCGGCAGCGACCCACGATGATTATCACCAACAACTACCCAGAACGGCACATCGCTATAGCCATTAGCCTTTGCATTACAGGTATAGATACCCTTGGCAAGCGCCACACCCGAATACAGTTTCCCTGTTGTTGAAAGACTTCCGGAACCTCCAACGCAAGAACCCACGCTAACATCAGCCTTTTTCAACGTCGATCCATTCAGGGGAACAACATTGTAGTAATCATTCAGCTCACCAAACGGGTCGCCCGGCAAATAAATGACACGAGGCAACACGATAAACGACGGATTGAGATTTGCCTGATTGTTACCAGACGGAAGAGTCTCGTTATTTTCGTACTGCGATTCTAGTGTCACGCCTAATTGAGGTGCCATTGAGATATAGTAAGCATCCGTACCATTTGTTGCAGTCGATTCTTCAGTGCTTTCGCCAGAACCGGAACCCGAGGGATCGCCTCCGCCACTGCCGGTTCCGCCCGTACCACCGCAAACAGAACCATCATTCGGGCAAATAACGCCTGCCTCGGACAAGGCGTTAACCAATTCCTGGTTATACGTAATGGAAGAAGACTGCAACTTGCCAAGCCCCGCGCAGGATTCCGCAGTCGCATAAATGGTTCCAGTCAGGTTAAACTGGTTTCCCGAACCAATATCCCCTTCGGTATAAATAAAGTAGTTCGATACAGTCACGTCGTTGAGTGTATTTGCGCCCTTCTCCAGGTAAAGAAGGACTCTTGTATCGCCAGATGTTTGAGGGAGCTTTGTATAGAGAGCGTCTTTCGCAATAATAATGAACTTGCCTTCCAAAGTTCCCGAGGGGTTCGTACTGTTTGTTCCTCCAGAAACTTTGACCACAAGGTAGCCATTATAAAGATTCTTTTCTCTCTTGGTTGCATCGGTGGTATTTTCCTGATAGCACGCGTTCAGTTTTGTTACAAGATCATTGCTGTATCTTGTAATGTTTGCTGCGCAACCCTTGTTCGCGTAGGGTTCAAACATGGTCTTGGCAGTAACCAGTACATCATCAACTTTGTAGGAAGAACCATCGCAACCAGGTTTCTTTTCCCAGATTTCATTACAACTATCCTTTACCGCCTTAGCACATTCCAATTTGGTAGAAGGTTCATCCCTAGTAACGGTTCCATTAGACATAAACCAGGGGGTCACGCCACAAATCGGGCGGAACTTGTCTCGTTCATGTCCCGGGCCACCATTCTGGTTTGTGCAGTAGGGAGACCCCGTTGGTTTCCCATCCTTGTAATTAAGGCGTTTGCGATCGTGGTTTTCAAAGCCATCCCAGAAGCGCTGACCATCCACATGATACGCAAGCATTTCGACACCTTCTGTGGCATCCGAACAGTACTGCCACCCAAAAGCATTGTGTTCCCATTTATTACACCATATCCAATAAGGGTCAGTAATGGATGTAAGAGTCACATCATCATGGCCAGGTTCAAGATAATACGAATAATACAGTTTTTCCTTAGATGCTTTCTCCGGATACGGAGAATATTGCGCACCATTCCAACGTTCCGCCGGGCCAACCTTACCTTCATGGTTATTGTCACAGTACGCATGATTCATATCCGGAGCCATAACGCCGGGCTTGACGTTGCACTTGATTATCTCATCTGTAGTTTCCGTAAACTTGTTTTCAACCAAGGAATTGTACGAACTCCAGGGATATCCCGATTTCATGTAGACCGTCTTACCGGCCCCACCTAAAATAATCGTTTCATACTTATCATAATGGTCACCATCAGAAACCAAGTTTGTATCAGCACAATTCAGCAAAGTATACGTAGCCTCGCCCCATCCATACCAGCCGTTAGGCTCTTGTCTTTTTGAACTTCCCGTACACGACACAACAGTCTTCGGCTGACAGCCCATCCAGTTACACCACACTCTTTCGCAGGAGCAGCCGCTGTACTTTACAGAGCCATACCAAAGATTTTGCGTTCCCGGCATCCACACATTGCCTTCACTTTTAAATACATAATTCGTCCCCCTCGATATAATATGGGCATCCTCGGCGAGGCAAAGATCTCCTTTAATGGTCATAGGCTTTGCGCTCTGGACAGTCTGGAGGTCACCGTTCAACGTGACATGTCCCCCAATTTCAAACGGGCCCGCCGAACTGGGGCTAACATTTCCTTCAAAATATGCATTCCCAGACGCATTTATGTTACCCGTAAAATTCTTCCCCACATAAAGGTCCTTGCCCATCAAACCGTTGTTTTCGGGGCTCATATTTCCGCCAACGCAAGCGAGTTCGCCTATCGAAACATTATTACCGGTTAGTTCTGCATTTCCCGTCACAACGAATTTCTTTTCAATCCCCTGCGGGTTACCATACCAGTTACCATTCACGATGGCAGAAGTCATTGTCAAGGAACCAGCACCATCATAACTGCCACCAAAATACGCATAGTCAAATGGGATTTTTTTCTTTGTGGTTTGAGGTACAGGAAGCGAAACCTGGTACAAGCCGCTCACGTTAAAAATGGCTATTTCGCTATGTTTTGCCCCACCATTAGCTTCACCCGACGAAAGGACCTTCAATTTGTATGTAGACCCAGAAGTATTCACGCCAACCAACCAAACATGATGGTTCTGGCCCGGGCGCTGCAGCGAGCGGAGATTCGCATCAAGATTAATTGGAACGTAATTGCCATCCATGTACTGTTTGACAAGGGCTCCTACATCATTTGCATGGAACGTCATCCAAGCACGGGCATTTTCAATACCAGCAACCGCACTCTGATACGCCATCTGTTTTTGCATACGCGAGCCCGACGAACGGCCTTCCGAGGTAAGCCACTTGTAGGTCGCAGTCGCCGCAATAGTCGCAACAAGCATAAAGAGAAGCACGGTGACAAGAGATACACCAGCTTTCTTGCTACTAATTCCAAACTTCATATTCCGCCTCCTAATCACTGGGGCCGTTACTCGGCATAGGAACAACAACATCTACGCTACCGCCTTCACCGTTCCGTGAGATTTTCAGTTTCAACCGAAGAGCCTTTATGTTCTTCTTTTCCGCTTTGTGCGTTTCGGTAGCGTAACCGCCATCGTTAAACACATAGTTTGTGCCGACAACTTTCTTCAAATTCAAGTTACTTATTGTGATTTTTCCCTGATGAATCAAGGGTGAATAACAAGCAAACGTGAACGCCATGCAGGCATTCTCAATTTTTTGCGGAACAGAGAATCGCATTGCGCGCTTCCCCCCGCCTTTATCAGCATCAAGAGGCGGAAAGAAAAGAAAATCCTCTAGCAATTTTACGCCATCTTTCCTCGGGATATCCCCAGTACTCACACTTCTAAACCCAACCGACAAATGATCCACCCCCGGAACGAATGAAAGGCTTCTATTCTTCGCATCTCCCGAATAAGCGTTTGGAGAATCAACATTGAACGAAATCTCATACTCCTGATTAGCTTCAAGAGTTATCTTTTCACATGCCGTCGCCCATGTTTGAGTTCCTTCCAATGTATTATTTTTCATTGCGAAAATCTGATTTAACCTCCGACTGCCCTCATCAAGAATACCCGGAGAGTCATCGTCTGATTTGAAATTTGTGAAAAAATCAGATATCGTAACACTTGTACCGCCTTTTCCCAACTCCCCCAGAGAATTGACTGTCGTAACAGCCACATATTTCATATCGCCAGTCCGCGGAAAGAAATTGAACGCTCCACCAGCATCCGCTGCCGGGAACACTTGTTCATTCGCTTCCAACACACCAGGTTCAGCGGCTTCAACAGCGAAAGTCGCAACACCATCAGCCATTTCGACACCTTCAGGAGTTCCACCGACATCCGCGCAAGGTTCATCATCGGCAAGAGTCAAACCCGTTCTCTTTTCAACAAGTTTGCACGAGCGTTTCAGCTTTGCGTCTTCCACATACCAACGAACTTCCTCAGTAGCCTCGTAGTATCCGTTAGCATCGTAACGCAGGCGACGTATAGTTAAATCACTCTGATTGCTACTTGCCGAAACCCTGAAAGAAGAATAATCTGCGCTGCTACAAGAACCCGGCACCGGATCCATATAGACACTCGTGTGAACGGAACCAAAGTTATTGCCCTCATCCGTAGTCCCCGCCTCCATCGAACTCTTCGCGCCGGTCTGTGCAACATCCTGCTTGAACACCGCAGCCACGTTCTCGGCAACCTCGGACGCCTTGAGCATGCTCTGCGTGCGGACGCGCATCTTGGTCGAATTGCTGAACGCCTGGCCCGCGACAATAACAACGATACCCACGATGGCGATATAGACCATCAGTTCCATGAGGGTAAAGCCTGCGCGCTTATCTGTAGTAATCTTTCCCATACCGTCCACAGTCCGTTCAGTGTACACAAAAACCCGCGGCATACGCCGCGACGCGGGGCCCACACGGGTCCCGTCCTGCTTAAAATAACTTTTTTCGGGAGCGAAGGCTCAAAAAATCTTTACAAAACGGCCAAAAGTGGGATTTTTCACTAAAAAAAGGGGTTTTTGCGGGGGCAATCCGTCTGGCGGACTCATTTAACGCAAATTATGCGTAGAATAGAAAGTTTTGAGACCCCGAACTGTTGCAAAAAATGCAACAACTGAATCCGCGTCCAACTCGCCACTTTCCAGAACGCCCTTGATGTGCCTAGATATCGTAGTTATTGCGGGCGGATATAATCGGCATGGTCCAAAACGACTTAGCCCACCACACCAGTCAACAACATCAAGTCGAAATACATCATACGGGTGTGCAGTTTTGCAACCGATTCGATTTTGCGGTACTCGCATTCTTGCTGTTCCGAAGAGAACATGAACTTGAAACCATTGCGCTCGTAGAAAGCAAGTGGAACCGGTTGGTTATATGCATCGACCACTAGGTAACGGCAGCCCGTCTTGTTGTCAGGATCAAGATAGTACCGTTCGAATACAGGAAGATTCTAGAAACGCCATTTTCCTTCGGCCTTCAGCTTAGCGATACGTTCCGCATTGCGCGTTTCAAAACCTTTCCACTCGGCAATCTGCCGGGAAAAGTCGATAGAGCCACGGTTCTGCTCGGCAATCTCCGCATTTTTCACGAAAGACTCCGCAGCCGCGCCCGTCAAGATCGGTATGTTGCTGATCGCTAAGGCCATACTACTCCTAATATACATTATTCCCCCTTGCCCAGAACTTCCCAATGGCCACCCTTGCCGGGGCCTTCTCCCTAGGTTTCACCCTAGTTTTCTCCCCTGTTTTTTCAAGCGGATTTTCCCTCCTCAAAATGCAGTCCATCATGATTAGCAGGTGAAGACGCCCTCATGGTGCGTACTTCAAATCGTCTTCAGCAATTGCAAAAGGCTCTTATCCGTGGCCTTGGCGTTCCTTGTCCCGAACTCAACAAAATGGTTTTGTTTGCAATAAAAATCAAGGAGCTTCATTTTGTTTTCACACTCCAGAACACAGAGAACGCCACCCACCCGATGCTGGAGAAGCGAAATCTGCTCCATGGCCAAGTACAGCAGCTCCGTTCCGGAAATCGAGTCGTTGAGCCCAGGCTGGAAGTTTTTCCCGAGTTGGGCGATAAGGTACGCCGGAATATTGTATTCCCCTTCATCCAGCGTACTCATTCGTGAAAGTTTCCTTTGGACCGTCCGGGACACATTTTGCGCCTTTACCGAAATGGTCTTAATCGCCAGCGAGAAATACCCCAGGAACGCACCGTTCTTTTGCGAAAAGACAAGATAACTCACGGCCTGGTGCTTTCTAGCGAACTCGACAGCAGATTTTTTGAGGAAACTTTCAACGTCCTTGTTCAAAGGACACTCGTAGAGACTGCAGAGACCCGACAGAGCCTCTTCCATGGGAGCATCACAAAGATACTCCATGATGTTTACGACAAAATAAGATTTAGAAGCCATGTTTCTTTCTAAGGAGAGCGAGTTTTCTCAAACTGTAAACTCCGCTTAGAACATCGGCCTTGACTCGGCTGACAGAAACAGGGGCCTTCAGGGAGCGATCCACGGCCTTAACGAAGGATTCCAGTTGTCTGGTCCCGACCACGTTAAAGTTCTTTTTTATGCTCGATGTAGCCATGTTTTACCTTCTAGCGAAATATACATTAATCCGAACAAAAGCGCAAGCCAATTTTCAACAGCCACGGCGAGTTTCTGGCATTTTGCTCAACTACTGCACATTTGTTCACTATCAAATATACACAAACGCAGGACGATTGTCAACACCCCCGCCGCATTTTTTGAAAAATATTTCGCGGGGGCGCGTCAGCGACCCCGCGGGCATCTTGAGCCCCGCATCCTGCAACAGCCCTACCTCAACGGGTTCTTGCCGCTCTTGTACCACCTCATAAACTCGGCGATGTCGTCGATGTAGGTGAAGTCGCGGATCATGTCACCGTTGTTGAACACCTTGATGGGCTCGCCCTTCGAGATGGCGCGGGCAAACAGCATGGGACTCATGTCGGGGCGTTCCCCGACCAGGGTCGGGGGCGGGCTCTCGCGGCATGAGTTTATCCTGAGCGTAGTCGAAGGACCAGAGGGCCGAGTGCAGTTGACAGGCGGCCCTCCCGGCCCTACGGGCTTCCATCCCTAACGCAGAACGCAAATGGATAAAATCGTTACACAAGAAAGGAATACCAGATACCGGCCTATTAAATTTTTCAAGCAATCAATCGTCGTCATACATCACATGCGCACAACCAGAGCACTCCTCCGGCATCTTGCCATATGCTTTTTTGATTGCCGCCGAGAGAGTCGTCCTTTTGCATATAACATTACCTTGTGTCACCATAAAATTACCCCTTTTATATGCGCTTTGCAACATAGACTCATTCGCTTGATAGAAACAACAATGAGCCTCGCACATTTTGATTGCACCGACCCGCAACAGGATATCTGTAGCAAGACTCCAAAGGTTCTCGTCATCTTCCATATTACGCTTTACTATTCCCATAATATAGTTCTCCGTGTTATAGGTGTTACTTTTTCCGCTCCGATATACTAGAGCCGTTCATCTATAACAAATATACGTCCATTCATATCAAAAGAAAAAATACTCTATGTAAGTTTTTTTTCTTTGTGATTAGTTATGGATTAATTGTGGATTAATGTGAATGACCGTGAACACGCCATCCAATCACTCGCAACCAATAAAAAAACAACTTGGATAATTCAAGCATCTTTGCGAGGAGGATGCTCACCACCGCCTAACCATTTACCAGTACTCACCCAAATTTCGTAAAAATACAGCCATTCAATCGCCCAAGGAATTGCCGTTTCAGATAAAAGCATCGACCAATCCCACTGCTTTTTCCCAGGACGATAAAGACAAAGTCTTTGTTTCTGATTATCATACACGTGTTCTAAACGAGTCGCGCCCTCAGCCAATTTCAACGGTTTTGGATTAACAACATATACTGAAAAAGGGACCTTCTGATCAGGTTCAAAGACCACTTTCAACGTGTACTCAATACTCAATGGCGTAGGACGAACAAGCAATTGGCAAGAAAAAGAATTATGCTTCAAATTGTTTTTCTCAACCACATACTTCTTCTTCAGTTCCATCAACTGTTCAATCGGAGTCCTTCTACGCCCCAAAAAATGTGTGCCCATGCGATGCCAAAACTCCTACCGATCCAATTGTTCCCATCTTACTAATTCTCACATTTCCACTATCAAATTCCTTTTTCATACTTAAGCCCAAATTCTCGTGCAACGTCCTTGCCACCCGTTCACCAAACTTATCTGAAATAAATTGGTAGATACGATCTCGCCCTTCAAGAGTTAAAAGCGTTTGCAGGTCCTTTTTGAGGAGCCCAAGCCATTTATAAAAATTCGCTCTCTTTTGGGGCGCATCAGACCACTTATCTGCAAAATTTTCTTCTGGATTAACGGGATTTCCAATCCAATCAACGGAATCAAATCTCTTGATATTCAATTCCATTTCAGAAACAATCCGAACCAGGGCTTCCAACAATGTTGTTTCACCACAGTATGCCAGAGACGCAAGCGTAGTTATAATAATTGATATAGGCTTATCATCATCACCATCAAGCATCACGTCTCGATGGCGTTTCAAAATTTGAATAGCCTTTTGAAGGATAGTCTTCTTTTCGATGTACTTCCCAATAGGAACGACCGCCTCCGTAAGAATTTGCGTTTGGCCACTCATTTTGCATCGTGAAGCGAACCACGCAGCATATCCATCCGGGAAACTCTTCAACCAGTTTGACGAATTGCAATCTGTCGCATAGTTTTCAGCATCTTTATCCGTAATGCGTATAGCAGACTTTTGGACATTTTCGTAGTTATATTCCAGCCGAGCCATATCATCAAGTACAAGAGCACGCCCTTTGTCAACAACCGCCGGCAAAACGTCCAAATGGTATTTTTCATCCGGATTATTTTCCCTATATAACAAGGTCCAGCAACGACGTCCCCCATCCTTTTCCTTAATCATCTTGTAGTACATTGCATTCGCCTTCAACCGATTGCCAACGGACTCTTTCAAATCCTTTTGCGTCCAATACGGAGGCTTACATGTCAGTCGACAAACAAGATCTATATCAAGATCGTCGTCTTCATTTATTGGCTGGATTATCGTACCCAAGCGGAACGATCCCTGCGGATATACATTAATACCATAGTTTTTTAGATTTTCATCATCATTCAACCACGTTCCTACAGCCTTGTAACTAGTCGTCAGGTTCTCATACTGCGTCTTGGTAATGCCAAGTTCGCTAGCCAACTCCTCTAGAATTCTATTGAGGGAATCTTTCTTCTCTTGAGATATGCTTATGGTCATCTTATCCTCCTATTCTATTGTTAAAGCGTATTCATCTTTTTCACTATAATGTCTGTTGAAGTCGTACAAGTCCAAACGTAAATCAGCCTTAGGCATTCTCACTCGTCCAAGTTCAACCGCACAAGCAACAGGCATGCTCATAAAGACTTTTATAGCTTGTTTCTGGGTTCTGCTTGATATTTCGTCCAGGACATCGTAAACCTTTTTACGAAAATTTGCAAGTTGCTTTCTAGATTTCAAAAAATCATTATTCGGAGAATTGATTCGAAACTCCCATATGCTCGAACCGGCACCATAAAATTTTCTAACCCTGTCAGTAATGTCGTAGCTTAAGGAGAACACTAGAGCCGGTTCCTTTGAATCATCTTCGGGAGAATTAATAATATAATCTGTTTCCTCCCCATCAAACCACTTCCATGAATCAGGATCTCTATGCTTCTGGAACACTTCAACCGGAACCTTATCGCTCAATAGCGATCCCAACTTTACAAGTAATGGCATGGGAGCCAATGCAAACAGGGCAATTCTCTTATTAGGCCAATGTTCTAGAGGATTTTTTATACGCTCGTTGTATTGGCAAACAAGATTTTGCATCTCATCCTGCCAATATTTCGCCAAATCCTTATCACGAACACCCGACCACTCCATTTCAATCGGAGCACCAGCAGGATAATAATTCGGCAAAAGAGCCTGACTTATGGAATAGGCATCAACCTGAGGCGATGCAGACCCAATATCAGAACGATAAACCACTGTATGGATTTCCATTTCCTCCTTTAAACCTGTCAATAACTCAACCCGTTTTTCATGATCAATTTTCATTTTAACAAGAAAATCCTCGGGGAACTCAGAAACACGATTCTTTGAATCAATCAAATTATGGTGCCCTAAGCACAAAAGCATCAAGTTATTGATGTCGCCAGCAAGTTTCGGCGAGCGCTCGATATCGCCTCGAGGACCATCAGGCGAATCAGAAACTATATGCGCAATGTTCGCTTGATTACACGGGTTCTTCGTTAGGTCGTCCAACCACAGACGTTTATTGCATCCACGAAATTCACACCGGCCAGCAGCTCTAAGCCAAAGCATGTTCTTAATATTCGTGCTTATTGAGGTTCGTTTGTTTTTTCCCATCACTCACTCCTTATTTATTTCACCCAATCTCGGTTATCACCATAACACCTAATGAGCAATCCACGAGTAATAGGACATCTCAGACCAACCTCCAAGAGGCGTCAATGGTCTTAGCGGGCGTAATGGTTTAAGCGGTTTCAAAGGTTTTAACGGAGTCAGCGGCCTTAGCGGCTTTAAAGGCCTTAGTGGAGTTGTAACCGTCCGAACTCGCTCTTTAGGGTTCCACAACACAGGTTTTCCTCTTGTATCAAAGCATAGCAATCCCGATATCGGGCCAAGCCATTCATTCGTCCTTGCGGACCAAAGATTATTGTTCGCGATATACGCGACCCAATTCATGTCCAAGTCGAAAACAGACTTTCCCGGGTTAATCCATGCGACCAAATCGCAATCTTTATCAAACAGCGGCAGCAGCATTTTTACTCCTCTTTTTTGTTTCTACCCGGCACCATTGCCGGATATGCCTACCATATTGCAAAAACCATGCCAATGTATTATTTTTGTAATAAAAATGCAATTTTGGCCTATGGAACGCAATTTTCGCGTTTTCTCGCGCCAATCGGCAAGTTTTCGTTTCATTTTAAAACACACAAAATGTTTAACTTCGAAGCATTTTTCACAAACAACCACATTTTTTAGACAGAATATACATTTTTTCTATATTTATTGCAAACTTTTTCACAAACGGACACACGCATGCTTATAGAGTTCTCTGTCAGGAATTACCGTTCCTTTAAGGAAAAACAGACCTTCTCCATGAAAGCCTCGCCTTACGATAAGGATACCATTGACAAGGAAAACCCCAGACCACGGCAAATAGACAAACTTAACCTGTTGCCGGTAGCCGCCGTCTACGGGGCCAACTCTAGCGGAAAAAGCAACCTGCTGAACGCGATGGGAACCATGCGAGAGATCATAATGTCGTCCGTCAAGATAAACGCCACTGATCCCCTCCCAATCGATACTTTCGCGCTCGATGAGGCTTTTTTAGAAGAACCTACTGAATTTGAAGCCGTTTTCTTATTAAGCAACAAAACATACCGTTATGGTTTCATCTATACCAGGAATGAAATAAAAAAAGAATGGCTTTTTGAAAAGAGTAGAATAAAAGAACTAGAACTTTTCACACGCGAAGGATCCTCATTCTCTATACAGAAGCGATTCAAAGAAGGCGAAGGCAAGCAAGACCTGACAACCGCCAACAGACTATTCCTCTCACTAGTAGCTCAATTAAACGGAGAAACATCGAAGCAAGTCATCAACTGGTTCCAGCATTTCAATAACATATCCGGAACATTCAACAGTTCTTTCCGCGACTACTCTATCAAATTACTATTGAACAACGACGAGAAGACGAACGCATCAAAAGGATTCCTCAAACAAATGGATCTAGGTTTTTCGGAGCTTAAGCCAGAAGAACATCCCCTTGACGATAGTTTTTTCCCAACAGGGCTTCCGCAAAAAATCAAAGAAGATTTCCTTAAAAGACACCCAAACGAAATGATGCGCTCTCTGAAATCCGCGCACACGTTCCAGCACAAGGACGGGAATACAAGTCTAAGGCTCTTTGATTCCGAAGAAATGGAATCCGAAGGGACCCTCAAAATCCTCGATCTGTCCGGACCAATCATAAACACTCTTATAAACGGCTACACCCTCGTCGTTGATGAATTAGACGCCAAACTGCACCCGTTCCTAACAAAAAAACTCATCAACATTTTCAACTCAAGAAAAGGCAACCCGAACAACGCGCAGTTAATATTCGCTACCCACGACACAAACCTGCTAAACAACGAAATACTGAGACGAGACCAGATTTGGTTTGCCGAGAAGGACAGAGTTCACGAATCAACGATACTAAAGCGGCTTAGCGAGATTGAAATGACCGACGAAGGAGAATTCCGTAAAGTCCGCAGAGACAGAATATTCGAAAAAGACTACTTCGACAAGAAATACGGAGCTCTGCCAGAGATCAGCGAGGAATTCGACTTGAACGAAGCTATGCAAATAAGGATTTAAAATCACCGTCTACGCTGACGCACGCGGTTCATCTTTCGGCAGGCGACTTAAAACATAGGTTCGCACGGAATTCATAAGTTTTTCAGCCTTTTGCACATGCTTAGGCTTCATCAACCGGCACACAGAGTCTTCGTGGTCCCCGACCTGCATGTAGCGGGCCTTCCTGGAGAGATTCTGCAGCAACATGTAATCTTCGAACTTGTCTCTCGGGAACCTAAGGTCGGTAAAACTACCTTGCGGATGAAGGATACTCTTTATCTTTTCGTGCGAACAGAATCCAGACTTGATGGAAACGGACACAAAAGCATTCACATAATGAAGCGCGACATAAAAACTCGCGGTCACCCACCAGTCACAAAAGCGATCTTTGTCAATCGACTCCAAAAATTCTTCGTTATGGCGAGCCTTGGCAAGATAATCACTTCGATTCATTGTCGATTACCTTAACATAGTGCGAGGGAACGGGCACGCAATCGGACTTCTCAACAACCGTCGCGGAAACAGAAAAACCGAGTTCTTCCATTTTCAGGTTCGCTACGGAATCCGCATAGAGCACGGAACGCATCGACGATTCGTCATCGTCCTCAACCTCGGCCCATATGTACAGTTTGCTCCGGGAAATGTCGACGGCGAGTTTCCTGAGCTTCACGTTTTTCTCCACTCGGAGAGCAAGCATGAATTCCTCAAAAGCCTTGTTGGCACACGCCACATTGGAGGCAATGCGATTGCTGCGCATCATCGGTTCAAGATTTTTATTGATGGCAGCGCTCCACATCTGATATTCGTTCTCACTCATTCCCTTCACATTGTAAAGGAATTCAGTAACGTTCAGCTTCGAGACTAGGTCAGAAAAGAACTCATGAGCCTTCTGGTCGGCAACAGAACCCGATTCTGTAGTCTCCCCTTTAGCGACATTTTCTAAAACTTCTGCCATATTAAGCCCCTTTTGTCAACGCCAAATATACCAAAATTATAAAACAAAAACAACCAAACCCATTATACGTCCCTAAATATACATTCTAATTTTGTCACAAAGTGTCAAAACGGGTCTTTTTTTAAAAAAACACAAAAAAATATTTCGCGGGGGCGCGTCAGCGACCCCGCGGGCATCTTGTGCCCCGCATTAGCATTCCCCCATCTTGTGCCCCGCATCCAGCAACAGCCCTACCTCAGCGGGTTCTTGTCGCTCTTGTACCACTTCATGAACTCGGTGATGTCGTCGATGAATCCCTTGTCGACCACAACCCACTAATTCGACAGCAGCATCAAATCAAAATACATCATGCGGGTATGCAGTTTTGCAACCGATTCGATTTTGCGGTACTCGCATTCTTGCTGTTCCGAAGAGAACATATACTTAAACCCATTCGCCTCGTAGAAAGCAAGTGGAACCGGCTGGTTATACGCATCGACCACCAAGTAACGGCAACCCGTCTTGTTGTCAGGATCCACGAACCACTGCTTGATATAGTCAAGCAACTCGCTGCCGACATGCATCTTCTTGAACGAATTGTTCACACCAAGGCGACCAATCAACACAGCCGGATAAATCAGGTCACGCTTTTCCCACGGGAGGTTCTTGCCAATCTGCTTCTTTCGCGCATTGGGCAAATAGTTCGTGAAGATACTCGCGTTAGAAACCGTAAACGCGCACACGATATCCCGAAGCGAATCAGCATCGACAAACGCATAAGTCTTGCCCATCAGTTGGCGGCTGTAATTGACAGAATCGTTCCTGAAAAAGGAATCAAGGTCGTCGTTGCCACAGGAAAACGCGTTACAGCAATCCAGAACCGACGGCGTAAGAACGGTGCGGACGCAGGAGGACTCTAAAAAGGCCATTTTCCTTCGGCCCTCAGTTTGGCAATTCGTGCTGCGTTACGCACGTCGAAACCGCTCCATTCGGCACATTGCCGGGAGAAGTCAACGGAGCCACGGTTCTTCTCGGCGTCTTCCGCATTTTTCACGAAAGAAGATGCCGCCGCGCCCGTCAGAATCGGAATATTGCTAATAGCCAAGGCCATATCTACCCCTCAATATACATTTTTGAACTACATTCCGCAAATGGCACCATCGGTTTTTGGGGCCAATTACTCCCCAAAATTAGCAATAATGTACATTTGTTCACTATCAAATATACACAAACGCAGGACGGTTGTCAATACCCCGGCTTCATTTTTTTGAAAAATATTTCGCGGGGGCGCGCCAGCGACCCCACGGGCATCTTGCGCCCCGCATCCAGCAACAGCCCTACCTCAGCGGGTTCTTGTCGCTCTTGTGCCACTTCATAAACTCGGCGATGCC
>JAEEGK010006426.1_pt1 | contig 28308 bp, 31 predicted proteins | sample 8958771 | NCBI WGS metagenome assembly JAEEGK01 (sample SAMN16246547, study PRJNA631951) | gut metagenome | biome: gut microbiome; feature: rumen; material: SC-attached | host: Bos | place: Iran: Karaj | collected 2018-10 | reverse complement strand
AGCATATTCTCTTTACCAAAAAACCCGCACGGAAAGCGTGCGGGTCGGTTCGACTTGCCTTTTCGCCGCTTATTTCTTCAGATAACGAAGAATATCGCCGACGGTCTGCACCTTGGGCAGCTCCTCGTCGGGGATCTCGGTGTCGAATTCCTGTTCCATATCCATGACCAGTTCGACCACGTCCAGAGAATCCGCATGCAGATCCTCCACGAGATTGCTCTCCATCGTGATGGTCTTCGGGTCAATGTCCAGCTGTTTGCCGATGATCTCGCAGATTTTTTCGAATTCCATGATATCTCCCTTCCGTCCTTGCGGACGATTCGATCACTGATTTATTTTACAAAAAACGCTTGGGTTTGTCAATCCTCAACGTTCAGCGTCTCGGCAAAGGCGCCGATCGTTTCCGTCACGCCGCCGCGCACGAGCCGGGTCGCCTGCAGGAGGCAGACCTTGACCGATTTTGCGTCGGAACTGCCGTGTCCCTTGATGATGCCTCCGTTGATTCCCAGGAGAGGCGCGCCGCCGTATTCGGTGTAATCCAGCCGCTTTTTCAACGAATTGAACGCGGGCTTGCCGATCAGTCCGGCGAGCTTGCCGCGCGTCGATTCCATCAGCGAGCGCTTCAGCATCGTCGCGATCCATTTTGCCACGCCCTCGGTGGTTTTCAGCATAACGTTGCCGTCGAAGCCGTCGCAGACCAGCACGTCCACCGCGCCGCTCGTCAGATCGCGCGCCTCGACGTTGCCGATGAAGTTCACTCCCTCGGTCGCTTTCAGGCGCTGATGCGCTTCCTTCGCAAGCGAATTGCCCTTCTCCTCCTCGGTGCCGTTGCACAGAAGTCCCACGCGCGGGTTCTTCACGCCCTCGACCGCTTCGAGGTACGCCGCGCCCATCAGCGCGAACTGCACGAGATACCCCGGCTTGCAGTCCGTGTTCGCGCCGCAGTCGATGATCTCGGTCACGGTGCCCGCCGTCGTGGGGATCAGCGTGGCAAGCGCGGGACGCTTGATGCCCTTGTGCCGCCGCACGATCAGTGTTGCGCCGGTCAGTACCGCGCCGGTAGACCCTGCGGAAAAGAAGCATTCCGCCTCCTTGTCGCGCACACATTCGAGCGCCTTTACCAAGCTCGAATCCTTCTTCTTGCGGATCGCCTCGGTCGGATGCTCGCCCATGCCGATCGTCTCGGTCGTAAAGACGGTTTCGATCCTGTCCCTGATCTCCGGATGCGCCGCCGTAAAGTCGTTCAGAACCTTCTCGTCGCCGAACAGCCGGAGGTTCACGCCCTCCGCCTCCGGCTCCTTCAAAAATGCCAGAACACCGTCCAGCACCGCCGCGGGCGCGTTGTCACCGCCCATTACGTCAACTGCAAGCTTCATAGAAACCCCTCTCACAAATACGATCCCTCGGATCTTTTAACCAGGTTATTATACTCCAACCGCACGCAGGATGCAAGAAAAAACGGAAACGCGGTTTCGCATTTCCGTTTCACATCGTCGGTCGCTTACGCATCCCGTTCCAGAACGCCGTCCTTCATCATCAAAATTTCGTCCGCCTGCGCCGCAATCTCCAGATCGTGCGTGACGATGATCACGCAGCGGTTTTCCTCGTGTGCAAGCCGAAGCAGGATCGAAACGACCTGGTCGCCGTTCGTAATATCGAGGTTTCCGGTCGGCTCGTCGGCAAGGATCAGCTCGTTCCCCGCCGCAAGCGCCCGTGCGATCGCCACGCGCTGCTGTTCGCCGCCGGACATCTGTGCCGGATATCGTTTGAACTGCTCCGGTGCGATCCCGACCGCGGAAAGCTCCTTTTCGGCGCGTTCCCTTGCCGCCTTGCCGCGGACGCCCTTGAGCTTCATGGAATACAGCACGTTTTCCATGGCGGTGAGAAGCGGAAAGAGGTTGTAGTTCTGATAGATGACTGCTGCATGGTCGCGCCGGTAATGATCGCGGTCGAGCTTTGCCGTGGGCGTTCCCTCAAATACGACTGCTCCGCCGCTCGGCAATTCGAGCCCTGCAAGCAGCGAAAGAAGCGTCGTTTTGCCGCTGCCGCTTTTGCCGACGATCGCGTATGCCCTGCCGCGCTCGAATGAACATGAAACATCTTTGACCGCATCGACGGTCTGATACTTGTTTCGATACGAAAAGGAGAGATTATCTGCTTTCAAAAATTCCATACTGATACCGCCTTCCTATAAATCAGTCTTGATCGTGTAAAAGCCGCGTCGGCGGCGCCATGACCGGACGCAGAACCGCAAGAACGCACCCGGCGAGGTGACAGCCGAAGAAGATCAGCGCCGGCAGCGGACGATGCAGAATCACCCCGACCAACGCTGTCGCCAAAAGCGGCAGGAGCAACTGTTCAATAAGGACCGTACAGAACAACGCACCCCCGCTCATGCCGAGTGTCCGCATCAGCGCATAGGTACGCACCTCCCCGCGCGTGCCCAAAAGCCCCATCAAAAAGCCGGCTCCGAGTCCCAGAAGCGCGATTAACGGCAGAAGCATTGATATTCTCCGGATGTTCTGTTCCATCGACGCGAGCGTCGCCTTGTACTGCTTGTCATAAACGGTCAGGGCAAAATCGTAATCGGTCTGACTCGGATCAACCTTTCGGAACCGCTTGTACGCGATCTCCAGCATTTCGTCGAGCTTGGCGTTGTCCTTCACGGTGAAGCTTGCACTATCTGTGCTCGGCGCTTCCGCGATATGCGCCGCAATGGTCTGCGAAGTCAGATAAGGGATATCGACGGCGAACCCGCTGCCTTTATACCATCCGACGACCCGAAAGGTGTACGTCTCGACTCTTTCCTTGTCCATTGAATAGGCATCCTGCAGCACAAGTGAAATGTCCTTCCCCGCAAGCTGATCGTATTTCGACGCCGGTACCAGGCAGATCTGCTCCTCGCTGTCGAAGAAATTTTCGACCTCCGAATACCATGCCCCGCCCGATTGCGAATCCGTCGCCTCCGTACAGCGTTCGTTCGATATGCCTGTCACACGAAAGAAGCCGATCTCCGAAACTGCAGAGAAGGATTTCGTCAAACAGAGATCGCGCACATATGCGCCGAGTCCATTCTCCGTATCCCGCAAAAAGTCGGTGTAACGGCGGCTCAAGCGGAGATTGTCAGACTTCGTTCCTCGCAGATCCGTGACAATCGCTTTGATCTCATAGCTGTCGCGAACCTCCGCAAGATACGCCGCTTGATTGTCGCGATAGGCAATCAGCAGGCACAAAAGCAGACACAGCGCGCCGCAGACAATGAAGCTCACAATCGACAGCCACGGTCGCCGCAGCATACGTTTGATCCAGTATCCGTCCATTTTTCATCCCTCCGAAAGCGTTCGCGGCGACATGTGCGAAACGACCGCCGCATGAATCCAGACGCCGACGCCTATCACGCCAAACTGCGCAAGCGCACAGAGCGCCGTTAAACGCACTCTCGGTGTACTGGCGTCCACCATGGCTTTCAGCGCTTCCTCCGAAATCACGAGTACTCCGCCGTACGCCGTGCGGTCGATTGTGCCGAGCATATCGACATATACATGCTCCTGTACCACGCCGAGCACAACACGGCTTAAAACCGTGCCGATCAGAATGCCGACCGTCGCCACAATCATGCCGCTTAAAACAAGATACGCAGTCGCTGCTCCCGGCGTCGCACCGAGAGAACGCATGATACCGACGTTCTTTTTCTGCATGGATTGATACATCAAAAGATAAAGCAGCAGAAGAAGCACCCAGCCGCCGAGCGCAATCAGGAGCAGCCGTTCCGTCGAAAAGCCGAGCTCGTTGAGGTTTTCCTGCACCGTCTCAAACCCCTGATCGTAAACAAACAGCTGTCTGCAATACGGCGAATCCTCCAGAGCAAGCTGAAATTCCTCCACACTGCCGTTTTGAAGCTCCACGGAAAGATACAGACCGTAGATGTCCCGGTTGTCGTCATACACCAAATCATCGCCGACGATCATCCCCACATCTCCGTTTTCGAAGGTAACCGTCTCGCCGTCCCGATGAAGGACCTCCGGTTCCCGATACGGCTCGAGCTTCGGATAGGCATCCGCGATCTGCGCGCTGCGCGGAAGAAAGACCGTGTTGGTCGTAAAGGCATAGGTGCCCTCCGACCATGCCATGGGCAGGCGGTAGATCCCGACAACCGTATAGTCCTCCGGCTCCGAATATGCCGTATCGAGGAAGAAATCCCCGATGCGCGGATTGTTCTGATGCTCGCTGTATTTGATGAAGGAGATCGTGTCGTCCGGCAGCGCAAACTGGGAAAACGGAATCGTGTCCCCAACGTGCAGGTTTGAGAGCTTTGCCGTGATCTCCGAGATCACCAGCACCTTTGCGCCGGTTTTATATTCCTCCTCGGTGAAGCTGCGACCTTCGATGATCGCCGCCTCGCCCGTCAGGAAGGAGAAGACCGTTTCCAGCCGCTCCGTGCCGATCGAAACCATCGCGTGATTATGGTGCAGCCATGCGTCGCGGTATGTGCGCCAAACGTCGTTCGGCGTGTCTGTGAAGAACGCGTCCGCATCGCCTTCCAGGCGTTCCGCCGCAGGCCAGACCGCATCGTCAAAATACGGTTGTCCGTCCTCTGTAATACGGTCCCTCTCGGAAGTATACTCCAAATATCCGTCGCGCCGCACCACCGGGCCGCCAATAAGCGAGTGATAGACCGGCCCCGCCCACGATATGCCATGATCCGGATTCAGATTGATGGTCCAACCCATATCGAACGAGCCCGGGTCATAGATGCCGGTAACCACATAGTGTTCGCCTTCGACAAAATAGTCGGCTGCATCGGGGTCCTCGGAAAGATCGATCAAGTAAGAGAATCCGCCGGTATACTGCATTGTCTCGAACGGCTCCGCGTATTCGTCGTTCAACAGCAGCGCGTCGTCCAGCTCGAACAGCAGATACAGAGGTTTTTGATAGGCACTGTACCATGGATGCCGTGCGGTCGTCGTATCCTTTGCCACCAGCTTTCCGGCAAAGACCGCATGATAATACGGACTCGAATCGTCGCTCGAACGCCAGCCCAACTCACGCCTGATATCGATAAACGGATGAAACGCAGGTGAGCTGCACCCCGCGACCGTATGGATGCGCACCGCCTTGACACCCGGAAGCGACTCAATCGCCTCCACGTCCTTCACGGTAAACGAACGCGTATCACCGGAAACCGACAGGTCTTTGCCGGAACGGACGATGACGCTGCCGGGATCGGAGCGCACCGCGATTGCCGTGTGACTCTTGTCCAGCGAATCGGAGAGTTTCTCCGTCGAATACCACAACGCCGCTGCAGCGGACAGAAAGCCCGTCATCAACGCGGCGAACACCAGCCACAAAAGCGTGGTCAGCGGTTTTCTGGTAAGTCGTTTCCAAACCGTCATGCAAACGCCCCTCCTTTGTGCCTATATTATTACATATCGCCTTATAGTTGTCAATGCTATATATTGATTTTTTACAAATAATATGGTATGGTGAGTACTGATGAAAGAAACTGTTGCCAACGCGGCGGATTTCGGAGTATATTGTGATTCGGAGGCGAAAGAAGCACTTGCCAGATACCGGTCATTCGTTCATATCGTATTTCAAGCGAGCGACAAGCCCGCTTGTTGTGCTGCACTTCCTTTCCGAAAAACCGATGTATGGATATGAGATCTCGGCGGAGCTCAAGACCCGCAGCGACGGCAAGTACATGATCTCCATACTCTACCCCGTTTTGTACCGGCTCGAGGAGCAAGGCTATATCGAGATCTCCGCAACCGAGGTCGCAGAGGGACGCGCAAGAAGCTACTACTCAATCACGCCCGCCGGACGGGAATATCTGAAAAAAACAGAAAAAGAATACCTCGAGATCTCAAAGACCTTCGAGGCATTGATGAAATAGTATTATATTCATGACGCCGGTTCGTCCGGCGCTTTCTTTTTACCGGTCGTCGCGGACGTCGTGGACGACGTACGGCTTCGGATCGGTGAGCGCCTCGCGCATAAAGTTTGGATAGATCGTAACAGGATCGTCCGGCGCGACCCATTCGAAGCGCTCGGCGCCGTCGGCGATGTGATCGGATTTGAGTGTAAAGTCCTCCGGCACGTTCATATAGAAATAGAAGGCAAGCTCATAGACGGGCTTGCCGAACAGCTTCGGGCTGTCGTTATAGAAACAGACCTCGCTGACGTAACCGAGCCGGTCGACGGTCATCCGTACGCCCGTCTCCTCAAAGACCTCGCGCACAACGGCCTGTTCCGCCGTTTCGCCGAACTTGATCCGTCCGCCGACCGAATAGCAGTAGTCGCCGAACTTGCTTTTGACCATCAGCGCTTTGCCGTCCTTTACGATGATCGCGCCGACGCGGATGTTCAGAAGCCCTTCCCCGCAGGGCAGGCACAGATCGGGTCCGAGATCGTTTTCCATACGTTGCTCCTTTTTCATTCTGTCGACAACCCTTCCGGCTCGGCTTCGCCGACCCACCGATGGTCTCACATGGTCGAAAACCACGCGCAGTGTGGTTTTCTCCCTGTTCGGCCCGCGCTTCCGATTCGCTTTCCCCCGCACTGCGGGCGCTCATCTCCGCGCCCCGTTACACAGGGAGGGCAAGATGTATGATTCCCTCGGCTCCCCTGTGCAAGGGGAGCTGTCTGCGCAGCAGACAGAGGGGTTGTCACGCGGCATCGCCGCAATTCACGCCGCAATGCAATTCATGGCCGCAAGGTCAATTCACGCGCGGCATCGCAATTCATGCGGGACGCCGGGGTCGGCGTCCCCTACGGTTGCGCATCCAAAAGCCTTCCCCTTTGAGGGGAAGGTGGATCGCGCAGCGAGACGGATGAGGTGGACACGCAGAAAAGCGTCAGCTTTACGCGGATCAATCCAACGCTGCCTTGGCAGCATATCACATTTGCAAAGCAAATCTGTCACACGCCGAGGCGTATATCGCATTCCGCGCTGCGGAATATATCACGAGGGAGTCAGAATATCTGACTCCCTCAAACTTTGTGGTGCTCCCGCTCGGGAAGCTCCGATCCGGTCATTCCGAACGGGCAATCATGGTAATTACTTCTCGTCTTCCATGTTGATGACTTCTCTGCCATCATAATAGCCGCAGTTCTTGCAGACCGTGTGCTGCGCTTTCAGCTCGTGGCACTTCGGGCACTCGACGAGGTTGGGCGCGATCGCCTTGGAATTGTTCGCTCTGCGCGAATCTCTTCTCGCCTTCGATGTTTTTCTCTTGGGTACTGCCATGATTACACCTCCTTATGATCGTTCAATAATGATTCGAGCGCGGAAAAACGCGCGTCGATTTTGGATTTCTGACAGTCGCACTGTCCGCGGTTCAGATCGGCGCCGCAGATCGGGCAAAGCCCCTTGCACGTTTCGCTGCAGACCGTCGTCATCGGCATCTCCAGGAAGAGATTGTCGAAAAACGCTTCTTGTAGATCGAGCTTTTCGCCCTCGTACGGATAGAGCTCGTCGTCCGGCGTCTTGTAGACCGAACGTACGAAATGCTCCGTAAACGAAAAGCTGAGCTTTTGGACCATCGGTTTATTGCAGCGCGCGCAGGTCGTTTCGTATGAAGCCTCTGCCTCCGCGTCCACGCGGAAGGTCTTTCCGTCGTAGACATAGGTTCCGATTAGCTTGCCTGTGCCGACAAACCGTACGGGATCGCCCGCATACGTCTGCTGCTCCAGCTTGCCTTCCCAAGCGAACGGGAACGGCTCGCCGACCCTTCGCAATGCTTCATTAACCGATACGATCATATGCAACCTCAAAATGAACCAACAGCTATTTTAACCATTCCGACGCCGTTTGTCAACAGATTTCTTTGCCTGTTTTCCCTTTTTTGTCGGGATTTCGCGTTTCCCCTGCGGTTTTGCGCCGCGCGCGGTCGGATTCTGCGTCCGCTCCGGCGGAACGAGCGCATTTTTGCCGGTCCCGATCAGGTCTTCGCGGTCTGCAAGCCGCAGCGCTTTGCGCACCGTTTTGAAGTTTGCGGGCAGAAAAAACTGCATCAGCGCGCGCTGCATCGCCTTGTCCTCCGGGGATTTCGGCACATAGACCGGCTGCATCGAGCGTGGATCCAGTCCGGTATGATACATGCAGGTCGACACCGTTCCCGGCGTCGGATAAAAGTCCTGCACCTGCTCCGGACGGTGCCCGATCCGCTTGAGATACTGCGCAAGCTCGATCGCGTCATGGAGCGTGCAGCCCGGATGCGAGCTCATCAGATACGGCACGACGAACTGTTTCTTGCCGAGCCGCGCGTTCATGCGCTCATAGCGCTTGAGAAACTCCTCATAGAGCGCGTGCGGCGTCTTGTTCATGTAATAGAGCGTGCGATCCGCAATGTGCTCCGGCGCGACCTTGAGCTGTCCGGAAACGTGATGTTCGCAAAGCTCCCGTAAAAACGCGTCGCTCTTGTCATAGAGCAGATAATCAAAGCGCACGCCGCTTCGGATAAACACTTTCTTCACGCCCGGCACGGCGCGAAGCTTACGAAGCAGCGCGACATAATCCGCGTGGCTGACCTCCAGGTTTTGGCAGCGCTCATAGCCGATGCACGAGCGGTTTTTGCATACGCCGCTCTTCATCTGCTTCCTGCAGGCGGGCTGCCGGAAGTTTGCGGTCGGTCCGCCGACGTCGTGGATAAAGCCCTTGAAATCCGGATCCTTCGTCATCTCCCGCGCTTCCGAAAGGATCGATTCGTGGCTTCGCGCCGAGATCACGCGTCCCTGGTGGAACGTCAGCGCGCAGAAATTGCAGCCGCCGAAGCAGCCGCGGCAGGACGTGATCGAAAACTTTACCTCGTCGATCGCAGGGATCGGCTCCCGATACGACGGGTGCGGACGGCGCGTAAACGGCAGCGCGTATACCGCGTCCATCTCCTCGGTCGAAAGCGGCGGCTGCGGCGGGTTCTGCACGAGATACCCCTTTTCGTGCGGCTGGATCAATCGCTTCCCGCGGATCGCATCCTGTTCCTCAAACTGGATCCGAAACGCCTCGGCATACCTGCGCTTATCCGTTGCGACCTCGGTATACGACGGCAGCATCACGGCGTCCGGGACTTCGCCCGGATCGTTGACCCGGAAGCATGTTCCGGGGATATCGCGGATCTCATGCACCGGCGTGCCGGCGTCGAGCGCGTCGGCGATCGCAACGACACTGCGCTCGCCCATACCGTACATGAGAATGTCCGCGCCGGCGTCATAGAGGATCGAATGCCGCACGCGGTCGTCCCAGTAATCGTAATGCGCAAAGCGGCGAAGGCTTGCCTCGATCCCGCCGATCAGCACCGGCACATGCGGATATGCCTCCCGGCAGCGATTGGAATACACGATCACAGCGCGATCCGGGCGCTTGCCCGCCTTTCCGCCGGGCGTGTAGGCGTCGTCGCTTCTGCGCCTTTTGGCGGCGGTGTAGTGATCGACCATGGAGTCGAGGTTGCCCGCGGAAACCAGAAACGCAAGTCTCGGCTTGCCGAGCGCCTTGAACGCGTTCACGTCGTGCCAGTCCGGCTGTGCCAGAATCCCCACCGAATACCCGCGGCTTTGCAGTACGCGCGCGATGATCGCCGTGCCGAAGCTCGGATGGTCGATATACGCGTCGCCGCTGATATAAACAAAATCAAGCCCGTCGATTCCGCGGGCTTTCATTTCGTTCGCCGACAAAGGCGGTATGGTTTTGACGGGGCTTCGATTCACAGCTGATCGCTCTCCTCCGCGTGTCTGCGCTCCTCGTCGCTGACCGTGGCATGCGGTGAAACGGGTCCGACCACGCGTTCCTCTCCCGCCTGCTGTTCGCCCTTCGCCGTCAGCTCGGAAACGAGGTATTCGATGGTGGACGCCATCTCCTTGCGCTCCTTTTCCATCTCCAGAAGCTGCGCAATCAGCTCGTCCAGGTACTTGTCCACGTCCTCGCGGTCGTACCCGAACAGAGCCTTGCGAAACTCTTTATTTGCGATGCTTTCCGCCTTGATCATGAGGCGTTACATATCGGTATAGCCGGTATCCTCCACGGTATCTTCGACCGCGACGTCATGCGGCGCAAACAGGAAGATTCCTCTCGAAACCTTGTTCGCCGTGCCGTTGGTCGCATAGATCGCACCAAGCAGGAAGTCCAGCACACGCTGCGCCGTGGTGCCGTCAAGCTCTTCCATGTTGACGATGACCGGACGGCGGTTCTTGAGGTTGTCGACGATCGTCTGCGCGTCGTCGTAGCAAACCGGATGATACACGATCATCTTCATCGACGCCATGTTCTGGGGGATCGGCTGCGCCTCGCCGCCGCCCACCAGCGCGTTTTCACGGCGTCTTGAACGCGATTCACGCTTCTGCGGCTGCTCCTGCGGCTCGTCACCGAGGATCGCGTCGTCCTCTTCCGTCTCTTCCAGTCCGATGAAATTCAAAAATTTACCCATTTCAGTTTCCTCCCGTAATGATTCGCGGCCCGAAGATCGCTGTCCCGACGCGGACGGTCGTTGCGCCTTCCTCGATCGCTGTCGGAAAATCGTGGCTCATGCCCATCGACAGCGTGTCGAGCGGAAGCGCCGGGTATTCGTGCCCGATGCGTTCAAACAACGTGCGCATTTCCCGGAAGTACGGACGTACCGCTTCCCTGTCGATCGCAGGCGGCACACACATCAGCCCGCGCATGCGTACATGCGGCGATCCGGCGATCCGCTCCAGAAGCGCCGGAAGCGCTTCGGGCGTCACGCCGCCCTTCTGCGGCTCGCGTCCGATGTTGACTTCGATCGTTATATCCTGTGTGACGCCGTTCCGTTCGGCATACGCAAGGATCGCGTCGAGCAGCGGTTCCCGATCGACCGATTGGATCAGGTCCGCTTTCCCGCATACATATTTTACCTTGTTCGTTTGCAGTTGTCCAATAAAATGCGTCCTTAAATGATTCTGTTTATAAAAAGTTAACTTTTCGGTGAACTCCTGTGCGCGATTTTCGCCGATTTCGGTCACGCCGGCGTCGATCGCCTCCGCAATCCGCCCGATCTCCACGAATTTCGTGACGGCGATCAGCGTAACTTCACGCTCCGCTCTGCCCGCTCTTTGGCATGCAAGCGCCATCTGCTCGCGTACCGATTCCAGATTCTCCCGGATTGTCAAGACTTGTTCTCCTCCTTCTCTTCGATCGGCATGCGCACCTTCAGTCCCGCAAACAGCGTGATATGGCTGTCGCGCGCGGAGATGATCGCGTCCTCGCCGTTGCTGCCGGCGATGTAGACCGCGACCTTCTGATAGGTGCCGTCGGTGGATTTTGCAAAGATATACGGTATGCCGTCCGTGTACTGGATGTACTTCGTCGGCACATAAAGCCCCGTCGCGTTGTTCTGCACCGAGATCTCAACCACGCGCGTCGTCAGAAGCGGACGAACGTCGGCGTCGACCTGCATGACGTACAGAACGCCGGTCTCGGTGTCGCGTTCGGTCAGAATCCTGCCCTGATACGCGCCTTTGACGCCCTTCACGGTGAACGAATAGGTCAGTCCCGGCATCAGACGGTCCGCGCCTTTTGCGTTCATAACGAACGCAAGGTAGAACTTGGACCGATCCGTTACGATGCGATAGCTGAAGTTTTCGTTGTCCATACTGATCGACGGCGCGTTCAGGATACGCTTGATGAGCGGCACCGTGAGCTGCGATACGTCGCGCAGGTTCTCCTCGTTCATGTCCGAATAAAAGCTGATATAGCCGTTGTATTCGGAAACGATCGTCCGCGCGCTGCCCGTTTCAAAGCTCTTCTTCATGGCGTCGATGTCCGCAATGATGCCGTCGACCTGCTCGGTATTTTTGAGGCTCGTGACCATCAGCTCGCGCCGCTCCTCCTGGAGCCGGATGAGCTGCATCTCAAGCTTGGCATACTCCACGGGATCGCGCTCGCCGTTGGAGCACGCGCGCATCTGCTTGGAAACGGCATTGATCTGCTCGTTGTATCCGATCACCGCCTGCGGCAGCGTGCCGCCCGTTTCGGTGCGCAGCAGAGACTGCAGCAGCGTATACAGCGCCGCCTCCTTGGTGCAGATCGCGGAGATCTGGCTCTCGTAGGAATACGGATACAGCACGGCGATCGGATCGCCCTCGGAGATCAGCGCGCCTTCTTCGAGCAGGATATGGCTTTCGCTTGCGGATTCGGTGAACAGCCGCTCGCTTCGCACGACGACCGCTTCGCTTTCGACCTCGGTGTACAGCGTCATCTGTTCGAGTTTCCGAACGTTGCCCGTGACCTTCTTCATCAGCCAGATCGCGCCCACGACAAAGACGACCAGCAGCACCGCGCTGGCGATGAACAGGATATAAAACCGTTTAGTCGCCCGAAAGCCCCGTTCCATCCGTTTTTACCTCATAGCCCGCCTTTTGGGACCGACCGTACTGGCGGTCGAAGTTCTCCCGGTTTTTGGCGATGTACCCTTCAAAAAGATCCTCTGCGGACATGCCGCTTCGGATGCACATGCTCACAAAAAAGTGCAGCACGTCGACGAGCTCGCCTTTGATCGCCTCCGGATCCAGCGGCTTCTCGTTTTTCCACCACTTCCAGTTCAGCTCGTTCAAAAGCTCCATGAGCTCGTCCGTACAGGCAAGGATGTCCTTCTGCATCCACACCTCATACGGAAAATCGAGCTTTCGCCGTTCCATGATATCCTCGTCCAGCGCCTTCTGCAGCCGGAAGATCATTTCAAGCTTGTCTTCCATTCCGTTGCCACCAATCCTTTGCCGTTGATTCCAGCGTATCCCCGATCCCTTTCAGCCGTCCGACCGCGCAGAACGCAGCGGCGTCCGGAGTGAAAAGCTGATCCGCGGCACGCTTCACCTCTTCCATTGTAACACATTCGATGCGGTTCAGGGTACCCGTAAGATCATATTCTTTCTCCAAAAGCAGCGCCGTTTTTCCGATCGCGCTCATATGCGCCATCGTGGACTCCATGCCCAGGAGATAACTGCCCTTGAGCTGCTGTCTTGCGCGGACAAATTCCGCTTCCGAAATGCCGTCCCGCTTGACGTCGTCGAGCTCCTTGAACAGCAGCGAAAGCACTTCCTTTGCCTGTCCCTCCGTGCAGCCCGCATAGAAGCAGAGACTGCCCGCGCCGCGGTATGCCATCGGATAGGAATAGACCGAGTACGCAAGTCCGCGTTCCTCACGGATATGCTGAAACAGCCGCGAGCTCATGCTGCCGCCCAACGCGTTCGACAGCACCGCCTGCGCGAAGTATTCGTCGGTCCCGAGCGCCGCGCCCGGCAGCGCAAGGCACAGATTGATCTGCTCGACGTCCTTTTGGACGAGCGCGGTCCGAAAGCCGCTTTGGATCGAAACCGGCCGCGCCGCATGGCGTTCGCCCGCTTTAACGTCGTGGAAGTACCGTTCCAAAAGGGACAGCAGCGTTTCGCGCACGAAGCTTCCCGCAACGGCGATCACGATGTTTTCCGCGGTATAATGCCGCTGCATATAGCGAACGAGGTCCTCGCGCGACAGCGCCTGCACGGTCTCTTCCGTGCCGAGGATCTCGGATTCGATCGGCGTGCCCCAAAAAAGCTGCTCGCTTGCGCGGTCGAACACGATATCCTCCGGGCTGTCCTCCGTCATGGCGATCTCTTCCAGCACGACGCCGCGTTCGCGATCCATCTGAGAGGGCTCGAGCGTGCTGTGCAGCACAATGTCCGAAAGCATCTCTATAGCCGTCTCCAGATCCTCGTCCAGCGCCTTGACGTGGAAGCAGGTGCATTCCTTTGCGGTAAACGCGTTGAGATTCGCGCCGATCGCATCCGTCTCCGCGGCAATATCCGAAGCGCTTCTTTTTTCCGTGCCCTTGAAGAGCATGTGCTCGATAAAATGCGAAACGCCCGCGTTCTCATCCGTTTCAAAGACCGAGCCCGCGTTGACCCATACGCCGATCGCAACCGAGCGTACGGAATCCATGCGTTCCGCGAGCACCCGGATGCCGTTCTGAAGCCGAATCTGTTCGATCATGAAGCCACCTCCGATGGAAAAAGAAGGGCCGACATTGAAGCTTGCCGTCCCCTCTCTATTCTGTTCGTTTGCTCCCCGGTTATTCCCGATCACGCGTCGGGCAGCAGGTCCTTGCGGGTCAGACCGATCTTGCCGGTCTTCGGGTCGATCTCAAACACGCGCACGAGCACCTGATCGCCGAGGTTCAGAACGTCCTCGACCTTGTTCACGCGCTCTTTCGCGATGCGGGAGATGTGTAAGAGTCCGTCGGTGCCGGGCTTCAGGTTCACGAACGCGCCGAACTCCTTGATGCCGACGACGGTCCCGAGATAGACCTTGCCGACCTCGATGTCCTCGACGATGCCGTCGATGATGCGCTTCGCTTCCTCCGCAGCCGCCTGGTCGGGCGATGCGATGAACACGCTGCCGTCGTCCTCGATATCGATCTTGACGCCGGTCTTGGCAATGATGCCGTTGATGGTCTTGCCGCCGCTGCCGATGACGTCGCGGATCTTGTCCGGGTTGATCTTGAAGGTCAGGATGCGCGGCGCATAGGGCGAAAGCTCTGCGCGCGGCTCGGCGATCGTCTCCGCCATCTTGTCCAGAATGAACAGACGCCCCTTGCGCGCCTGCTCAAGCGCTCTGGTCAGGATCTCGCGGTCGATGCCCTTGATCTTGATGTCCATCTGGATCGCAGTGATGCCGTCACGCGTACCCGCTACCTTGAAGTCCATGTCGCCGAGGAAGTCCTCGAGACCCTGGATGTCGGTGAGGATCGCGATGTTGCCGGAGTCGACGTCCTTGATGAGACCCATTGCAACGCCTGCGACGGGCTTTTTGATCGGAACGCCTGCGTCCATCAGCGCCAGCGTGCTTGCACAGATCGAAGCCTGCGAGGTCGAGCCGTTCGAGCTGATGACTTCGCTCACAAGACGCATGCAGTACGGGAACTCCTCTTCGCTCGGAAGCACGGGCAGAAGCGCGCGCTCGGCGAGTGCGCCGTGACCGATCTCGCGGCGGCCGGGGCTGCGCACGGGGCGCGTTTCACCGGTCGAATACGGCGGCATGTTGTACTGATGCATATAGCGCTTACTGTCTTCGAGGGTCAGCCCGTCGAGGATCTGCGCCTCCGCAATGGTGCCGAGGGTCGCGATCGTCATGACCTGCGTCTGACCGCGGGTGAACACCGCGCTGCCGTGCGGACGCTCGAGCATGTGGACCTCGCTCCAGATCGGACGGATCTCGTCCTGCGCGCGTCCGTCGGGACGGATCTTCTTGTTGATGATCTTGTCGCGCATGACTTCCTTCTGCATCTGGTACAGGATCGCGTCGACGTCCTTTTCCATGCCGGGATCGCTCTCCGCAAACGCGGCTTTCGTCTCTTCCTTGACCTGCTCGGTGCGCATCTCGCGCTCGTGGCGGTCGAAGGTGTCCATCTGCCAGACGACCTTGTCCATCGCGTACTCGCGCACGCGGCGGTTGAGATCTTCGTCCGGAACGTGGATGTTGACTTCCATCTTGGGCTTGCCGACTTCCTTCTGGATCATCTCGATGAAGTCGACGATCTTCTTGATCTCCTCATGCGCAAACAGGATCGCGCCGAGCATTTCCTCCTCGGTCACTTCGTTCGCGCCCGCCTCGACCATCATGACGGCGTCGCGGGTGCCTGCGACGGTCAGCGCGAGACGGCTCTTTTCACGCTGCTCGCAGTCGGGGTTAAGGATGTACTCGCCGTCAATGAGACCGACCGCCACGGAGCCCGTCGGGCCCATGAACGGAGCGTTGCTGATGGACAGCGCGATGGAGGAGCCGATCATGCCCAGCACGTCGGGCTGGACGTCCTGCTCCACGGAGAGCACGGTCGCGATGACCTGCACGTCGTTGTAGAATCCCTTCGGGAACAACGGACGCAGCGGACGGTCGATCAAGCGGCTCGTCAGGATCGCCTTTTCGGTCGGGCGGCCTTCGCGCTTGATGAAGCCGCCGGGGATCTTGCCGACCGCGTACAGCTTCTCTTCAAATTCAATGGACAGCGGCAGAAAATCAACGCCGTCGCGCGGTTCCTTGGCGACCGTTGCGTTGACCATGACCGCCGTTCCGCCGCAGCGCACGAGGCAGTTGCCGCCCGCTTGCTCGGCGTACTTTCCGGTTTCGACGATCAGCTTGCGATCGCCTACCATGGTTTCGAACACTCTGAACATGTTTTCTTTTTCCTCTTTATCTTTATTTAATAATTGCCTTTCAAAGTGCAGCGCCCAAAAAGTGAGGCGGGGAATAAAACCCCCGCCCTTTCTCTTTACTTTCTGAGGTTCAATGCTGCGATGATCGCTCTGTAACGCTCGATGTCCTTTTCCTTCAGATAGTTCAGCAGACCTCTGCGGGTACCGACCATCTTCAGAAGACCGCGGCGGGAGTGATGGTCCTTCTGGTTGACCTTGAGGTGCTCGTTGAGGTGATTGATGCGTTCGGTCAGAAGCGCGATCTGAACCTCGGGAGAACCCGTGTCGCCCTCGTGCAGCGCGTACTTAGCGATGATTTCCTGTTTCGTCATGATGTTTTCCTCCTTTTATTCCGTATCCCCGCAGGCTGCGTATGGCGTCGGAGAGTCGCATCAACCCAGCTTACGGTTTGACCTTTGACAGTTTAGCACAACGGTTCCGAATTGTAAACACTTTTTTTGCGTTTTTCGCACACTTTTTTTGCCGTTTCGGCGTCTTTTCTGATCTGCGCGAACAGCAGGTCCTTGGAATCGAACCGTTTCTCGTCCCGCAGACGCCTGAAAAACGCGACCTCGACGCGTTTGCCGTAGAGATCGAGCGATTCGCCGATCGCATGCGTCTCCACGGTGCGGGTCCTTCCGCCGACCGTGGGATTCGTCCCCACATTGGTCACCGCGTCGTACCGGTTTCCCTCAAACAGCAGCTCCGTCGCATAGACGCCGTCCTTCGGCAGCAGCTGCTTTCCCGCGTCCAGATTCGCTGTCGGGCAGTCGAACCGGCGTCCCAGCGCCTTTGCGTGCACGACCGTGCCGGAAAGCGTGTAGGGTCTTAAAAGCATGTGTTCCGCAAATTCCATATCCCCCTCGCGGATCGCTTCCCGCACCCGCGTCGAAGAGCACGTCACCCCGTCGATCCTGACCTCGTCGATCACGGCGAGCGCAATCCCCCGATCCCTGCACAGCGTCGCCAAGAGGTTCGTATCCCCTGCTGCCTTTGCGCCGAAGCGATAATCGTAGCCCGCAACGATCGCGGAAACGCCGCCCGCATAGCGTGCCGTAAGCCAGTCGATAAACTGCTCCGGCGTCATCGATGCAAACGCCGCGTCGAACGGAACGCTGTCCATGCGATCGCAGCCGGTCGACAGGATCTGTTCCTCGCGCTGTTCCTTTGTGCAGAGGTATGAGAACGTGCCGGAGAACAGTTCCTTCGGGTGGTTGTCGTAGGTAAACGCGACCGCGGTATCGCCGTTTGCGCGCGCGATCTCCGCCGCCCGCCGTAAAAGCGCCCGATGCCCCATATGCACGCCGTCAAACATTCCCAGCGCCACGACCGTCCTGTTCATACGTCCTCCATAGACTGCTGTTGACAAAGTTCTTCTCTCCCTCCGTCAGCCTTGCGGCTGCCACCTCCCTCATCAGAGGGAGGTCAATTCTCCCCTATCGATCTCCCCTTGTCAGGGGAGGTGTCGGTCGTCAGACCGACGGAGGGGTAGTTCGTCACTTCTCTCCCTCCGTCAGCCTTGCGGCTGCCACCTCCCTCGTCAGAGGGAGGTCAATGTGTCCCCCTCGACCTCCCCTTGTCAGGGGAGGTGTCGGTTGTCAGACCGACGGAGGGGTAGTCCTCCGCACTTCACACCGTTCTTTCGCGACTCGGTCGATTTCCAGCGTTACGCCGTACAGATTCTTCACAACGTCCTTGTTTTGAAAGCGCAGGACGAGCAGTCCCTGCGATTCGAGCCATTTCGTCCGCTTCTCATCATCTGCCATCTGCCGTTCAATCCCGTGATACGGGCCGTCGAGTTCAACGACCAGCCCCGCCCTTGCGCAGTAAAAATCGACGATATAGTCTCCGATCAGCTTTTGTCTTTGGAAGCGAATCGGATACGCCCGCAGAAAATGATACCATAGCTCCCGTTCCGGAAAGGTCATTGTTTTCCGGAGATTCCTTGCAAGAACCACGTTTTCCTTATTGTACGGCTTCATCGCTGCGGTCTCTCCTTCCGTCAGCCTTACGGCTGCCACCTCCCTCGTCAGAGGGAGGTCAATGTGTCCCTCTCGACCTCCCCTTGTCAGGGAAGTGTCGGTCGTCAGACCGACGGAGGGGTAGTTCGTCACTTCTCTCCTTCCGTCAGCCTTACGGCTGCCACCTCCCTCATCAGAGGGAGGTCAATTCTCCCCTATCGAGCTCCCCTTGTAAGGGGAGCTGTCGCCGCAAGGCGACTGAGGGGTAGTCACTCCCCGTACAAATGCACTTTCAATCGCGCGTCGCCGTTTTGCACGGCGCCGACACCCAAATATCCGTCGCAATAGAAACGATACGTCCCATCCGCCGCGTTTGTGCGCGTCGGAAGTCCGTTCATCGCCGGCTTTCTTCGGTCGCTCCGAAGATCGAGCCGCGGCAAAAATGCGACCGCGTCCTCACAGCTTGTCAGCGCTTCGGTCAATCTTCCCTGCTCTTTCATGTCCGCAAGCTCCGCGATCGAATGCGCATCGTCGAGCGTAAACGGTCCCGACGCCGTGCGCAGAAGAAACGCCATATGCGCAGGCACTTGGAGCGTGGCGCCGATATCGGCGCAGAGTGTACGGATATACGTCCCGCGCGAGCATACGACCTCGATGAAAAAGCGGTTTTTCAGGCGCATTCCGACGCATTTGAGCGACGCAATTTCGATCTCGCGGGATTTATCCGGGATCTCCTTCCCGGAAAGCGCGAGATCGTAAAGCTTTTGTCCGTTGAATTTCAGCGCGGAATACATCGGCGGCGTCTGCGTGATCGTGCCGGTAAACCGCGGCAGAACCGCTTCCAGCATCTCCGCAGTCACGACGGCGTCACTCGTTTCGACGACCGTTCCCTGCGCATCCTGCGTATCGGTGCTTGCGCCGAACGCGATCTCGGCAAGGTAGGTCTTCTGTTTATCGACCAGATAATCGAACAGCCGCACCGCGCGTCCGACGCACACGGGCAGAACGCCCGCTGCCTCGGGATCGAGCGTGCCGAGATGCCCGACCCGCTTCGTTTCAAAAATCTTCCGTATATCCACCACGACGTCGGAGCTCGACATCGCCGGCGGCTTCAGCACGGTCACGATCCCCTCGATCATTGCAGTGCTTCCGTAAGCGCTTCGCGCATCGTGCGGACCGCCTCTTCGAGCGGCAGGTACAGCGTGCAGCCCGCCGCCGCGACATGCCCGCCGCCGCCGAAGCGCTTTGCGATCTCCGCCACGTCGCAACACCGTTTGCTGCGCATGCTCACGCGTACGCAGTCGTCGCTTTCACGCAGCACGCAAGCCGCCTCGACCGTATCGATATCGCGCAGCCAGTCGATCAGTCCCTCGGTGTCCTCCTTGGTCGCGCCGCACGCCGAAAGCGCCGCGGTCGGGATCGCAAGCAGATTGAGCCGTCCGTCTTCGGAAAGCTCCATATGTCCGAGCGTGTACGCCACAAGCTTTGCTTTCCGAAGAGGCATCTCCCGAAACAGCACCCGGTTCAGCTCCGGCAGATTGATGCCGTACCCCAAAAGCTTTGCTGCCGCCTCGAACGCCTCCGGCGAGGTGTTCCCGTATGAGAAATTGCCGGTATCGGTCGCGATCGCCGTGTACAGCGCATCCGCGATCCCGCGTGTGATCGGTGCATCCAGCGCGTCCAAAAGCCGCAGGATCAGCTCGCCGGTCGCGGAGACCTCTTCCACCCAGTCGCCGTCCTTCGATTCGCGCGGATTCGTGCCGTGATGGTCGATGCAGAACTGATACGGCGCCGTCTCCAACGCCGCCTGCAGGTGTCCCGTGCGTCTGTGGTCCGCACAGTCGACGAAGATCACCGCCTCCTTCGGCGGTTCGATCCCGTCCGTGCCGGTCACCGTGTCCGCGCCGGCAAGAAAGCCGAGATACGGCGGCACGCGGTCCGGGCAAACGACCGCCGCGTCCTTGCCCATTGCAAGGAGCGCTTCCCGCAGAGCAAGGCAAGAGCCCAGCGTGTCGCCGTCGGGCGACTGGTGGGCTGCCAGAACAAAGCTTGTATGCGATTGCAGAAAGGACGCCGCTGCTTTGAGATTCATGCTTCCGGCTCCTTTTCGGGTTTGTCGTCCTTGTGCAGCGAACGGATCACCTCGGAGATATGCACCGAGTACGCGATCGAATCATCTGCCACAAACTTGATCGCCGGCACTCTGCGGATCGTCATCCTTGCGCCGACCTCGTGTCCGATGAAGCCCGCCGCGTGGTTCAGCGCGTCGACCGCAGTCTTTGCCGCGTTCTCGTCGGAATCGAACACCGACACATGCGCCTTGGCGTACTTGAGGTCCGGCGTGATCTCCATCTCGGTGATCGAGGTCACCGCCGGGATGCGCGGGTCTTTCATGTCGAAGATGATCGCGCTGACCGTTTTCTTGAGCTCCTCGCGGAGACGTTCGTTTCTGACCTTTGCCATCAGCGCTTCACTTCCTCCATCATGTAGCATTCAATGACGTCATCCTCTAAGATGTCGTTGAAGTTTTCGATCGAAATGCCGCACTCATAGCCCGCAAGGACCTCCTTCGCGTCGTCCTTGAAGCGCTTCAGCGAAGCGATCTTGCCGTCGTGCAGGACGATGCCGCCGCGGACCACACGCACCTGCGCGGTCCTCGTGACCTTGCCCTCGTTGACGTACGCGCCCGCGATCGTGCCGACGCCGGAGATGCGGAACGTGGAGCGGACCGTGCAGCGGCCGAGCTCGACCTCCTGGAATACGGGCTTGAACATGCCCTTCATGGCGTTCTCGACGTCCTCGATCGCGTTGTAGATGACGCGGTAGGTACGAACGTCGACCTTTTCCTTTTCGGCAGCGGCGCGCGCCGTGGAATCCGGACGCACGTTGAAGCCGATGACGATCGCGTTCGACGCGGACGCGAACATGATGTCCGAGCCGGTGATCGCGCCGACGCCGCTGTGGATGACGCGCACGCGGACCTCGTCGTTACTGAGCTTTTCAAGCGACTGCTTGACCGCTTCGACCGAGCCCTGCACGTCCGCCTTGACGATCAGGCTGAGTTCCTTGAGATCGCCCTCCGCCATCTGGCTGAAGAGGTCGTCCAAAGAGACCTTCTGCGCCTGCTTGACCTGCGCCGCCTTTGCCTTCTGGCGACGCTCATCCGCGACCTGACGGCTCAGCTTGTCGTCATTTGCCGCAAACAGGAGATCGCCCGCCGCGGGCACTTCATTGAAGCCGAGCACCTCGACCGGCGTGGACGGACCCGCGCTGTTCACGCTTCTGCCCTTGTCGTCCATCATGGCGCGGACCTTGCCGAACGCCGTGCCGGCAACGATCATGTCGCCCTTCTTCAGCGTACCGTTCTGCACCAGCACCGTTGCCACCGGACCGCGGTTCCTGTCGAGCTCCGCTTCGATGATCGTGCCCTTCGCAAGACGGTCCGGATTCGCCTTGAGCTCCAGAACGTCCGCCTGCAGCAGAACCATTTCGAGGAGCTGATCGAGGTTGATCTGCTTCTTTGCCGAGACCGGCACGCAGATCGTATCGCCGCCCCATTCCTCGGTGACGAGACCGTATTCGGTGAGCTGCTGCTTGACGCGTTCGGGATCCGCGGTGTCGCGGTCGATCTTGTTGATCGCAACGACGATCGGAACGCCCGCAGCCTTTGCATGGTTGATCGCCTCGATCGTCTGCGGCATGATGCCGTCGTCCGCCGCGACGACCAGGATGACGATATCCGTGACCTGCGCGCCGCGCGCACGCATCGCCGTGAACGCTTCGTGACCCGGCGTGTCGATGAAGGTGATCTGCTTGCCGTTCAGGGTGACGGTATACGCGCCGATGTGCTGCGTAATGCCGCCCGCCTCGCCTGCGGTAACGTGCGAATTGCGGATCGCGTCGAGGAGCGACGTCTTGCCGTGGTCGACGTGACCCATGATCGTGACGACCGGCGGACGCGGCTTCAAGGTTTCCGGCGCGTCGACGTCGTCCGCGGAATCCATCAGAACGTCCTCAAAGGACTTTGCGATCTGCTGTTCGAGCGTGATATTGAACTCGCTCGCGATGAGCTCGCAGGTGTCGAAATCCAGCTCCTGATTGATGTTTGCGATGATGCCGAGCATCAGCAGCTTTTTCAGGATCTCGTTTGCGGGCTTGCCGAGCTTTTCGGAAAGGTCCTTGACCGTGATCGTTTCCGCGGTGATCACGGCGTGGTCGATCACAACGGGCGTGGGCTTCGGCTGCTGCGCCTCCTGCTCGTGCTTCTTCACCTTGCGGCGATTGCCCATCTGACTGTCGTCTTCCCAACCGCGCGCGGTCGGCCCCTGTTCCTTCATCATCGTCTTTTTGTTCTTTGCCTTCTTATCCGTGGTGTCGAACGTCTTTTTCTTGTCCGTTCTGTTGTTCTTTCCGGTGTCCGCCGGACTCGGCACGTTGATCACGACCGCACGCGAGCCTGCGGAAGTGTCGCGGCGCGGTCCGCGGCTGTCGTTCTGCCGCCGCTCGCCCTGCGGACGGTCTCCGCCCGGTCTGCGCTCGCCCTGCGGACGGTCGCTGCCGCCCTGTCTGCGGTCGCCCTGCGGACGGTCCTTGCCCTGCTCTTTGGCGTTCTGCGGGCGCTGCGGACGCTCTTCGGTCCGCTGCGGCGCAGGCTTCGGCGTTTCCTTGACCTCCGCCGGCTTTTCCGGTTCGGTCTGCACCTCGGGCTGCGGCTCCGGTTCCTCGACGCCGCCGGCATGCACCACGACGTCCTCCTCGCTTTCAAGCATTGCCTTCAGCCGCTCGGCGCGTTCGCGTTCCTCGCGCTCCTGCTTTTCCTTTTCCTCACGGTCGATCATACTGCCTTCCGTGCGGCGCGCGGTATCCAGAAGCGTGCCGATCGCACCCTTCGTCGCGTCAAGCCTGTGCAGCAGCGCCTGCATTTCTTCTTTCAGAGTTTTTGCTGTTTCCAGAAAATTCGTTGCCATACTCATCCCCGCTTTTCATCGGTATTGGGCATTGCGCCCTCGATCATTTTTACAAATGCCGGATCCGTCACCGCCATCACGATGCGGGCGTCCTTTCCGATTGCGCGTCCGACGGTCTCCACCGTATAGAACGGGATCCCGCGCGTTTCGCACATCCGTGCATAATGTTCCTTCGTTGCGTCCGAAGCCGATGTTTCGAGCAGCACCAGCTTCGCTCTTCCGTTTTTGATCGCCTGCTCCGCCGCGAACGCGCCGCTCTGCGCTTTTCCGGCTTTCATGCACAGCCCGATCGCGTTATACAGCCGATCCATGTTGTGCGATCTCCGCAGCGAGTGCTTCTTTGAGAAAATCGTTGAGCGGCGCTTCGAGCGCGCGTTCGAGCGCGCGCGTTTTGATCGCGCGTTCGAGGCATGCAGACGAACGGCACAGATACGCGCCGCGTCCGTTCTGCTTGCCCGTCGCGTCAAACACAAGGATGCCCTCCGGCGTTTTGACGACGCGCATCAATTCTTTCTTCGCCCGCATTTCCCGACAGGCGATGCACATCCGCATCGGGATCTTCTTCAACGCTTACTCCTCCGCTTCCGGTTCCGCCGCATCCAGCACCGCGTCCGCCTGCGACTGGCTCTTGATGTCGATCTTCCAGCCGGTCAGCTTCGCGGCAAGACGCGCGTTCTGTCCTTCCTTGCCGATGGCAAGCGACAGCTGCGAATCCGGCACGACGACGCGCGCGGCCTTTTCTTCTTCATTGACGTAGACCATCAGCACCTTCGCCGGGCTCAGCGCCTTCGCAATGTAGATCGCGCTGTCCGAATCGTACTCGATGATGTCGATCTTCTCGTTGTGCAGTTCGTTCACAATGCGTTCCACACGCGCGCCGCGCGGACCGACGCATGCGCCGACGGCGTCGACCTGCGGATCGGTCGAGAACACGGACACCTTGGTGCGGAAGCCCGCTTCGCGCGCGATCGACTTGATCTGCACCGTGCCGCTCATGATCTCCGGCACTTCGAGCTCGAACAACCGCTTGACAAGGCCCGGATGCGTGCGGCTCACGACAACCTGCGGTCCCTTGTTCTCCTTGCGGACCTCAAGCACATAGACTTTGATGCGCTCGTTGTTCTCGTATTCCTCGCCCGGGATCATCTCGTTCGCGGTCAGGATGCCGTCCGTCTTGCCGAGCTCGACGTATGCGTTGCCCTTCTCGACGCGCTGCACGATCGCGGTCAGGATCTCGTTTTCCTTCTCAATATATTCGTCATAGATGTTGCCGCGTTCCGCCTCACGGATGCGCTGCACCATGACCTGCTTCGCCGTCTGCGCCGCGATGCGTCCGAAATCCTTCGTAAACGCTTCCTCCTCGAGCACGTCGCCGAGCTCGTACAGCGGATTGACCTTCTTTGCGCGTTCGAGCGAAATCTCCTGCGACGGATTCTCGACCTTCTCCACGACGGTCTTGCTCGCGTAGATGTGAAGCTCGCCGGTATCGCCGTTGACTTCGGCGCGCACGTTGCCGGTCGAATTGTAGTTGCGCTTGTAAGCGACGATCAGTGCGGATTCAAATGCGCTGATCAGCACGGATTTCTTGATGCCGCGTTCCTTTTCGAGCGCGTTCAAAGCTTCGATAAACTCTGCATTCATGTTTCGTTCCTTTCTTCGTTAAAACCTGATATTCGGGCGGACGAGCGCGCAGTCCTTCTTGCGGACCGTCATGGAATCCCCCGCTTCCGTTTCGACGGTGAAGCTGTCCGCGTCAAATGCGGTCAGCGTCCCGATCCATTGCTTTTTCCCGTTCTGCGGCGCATAGAGCTTGATCTCCAGCTCCGTGCCCATGGCGCGTTCGAAATCGCGCTCCTTCTTGAGCGGCCGGTCGATCCCGAGCGACGACACCGACAGCACGTATTCCGATTCGATCGGATCGGCTTCGTCGAGGATCGGTTCGATCGCGCGGCTCACCGCTTCGCACTCGTCGATGGTCACGCCGCCCGTTTTGTCGATGTAAAACGTCAGCACCCAGTCGCCGTATTCCTTTTGATACTCCACGTCGCAAAGCTCGAATCCCATCGACTCGATCTTGCTCTTGCAGAGGTTTTCGCAAATTTCCGTTGTCTTCATTCTTCCCTCAAAACGAAAGAGTGGGTTCTCCCCACTCCTTCAAGTTCAACATTCCAACGAATGCAGTATACCACGCTTTCCCGGCGAATGCAAGCATTATTTCGAAAAACGGTCGATCTTTTCGAACAGTTTCTCTTCCTCCGGCGCCGGTTCGTCCGTGCGCGGCACAAACAGCTGCGACTTTGCGTAGTGCGCCATCGAGAAATACGAGAGCGCGACCGCGGCGGACAGCACCGCGATGTTCCACGGCTGAATGCTGTCGATCGGAAAGCTCAAGAGCGTCAGCACGATCCCGAACGCAAACAGTCCGGTCGCCGTCTTGCCGTACCAGTCGGAATACGCGACCTTTCTGCGTCGCAGCATGAACAGCCCGCCTGCCAGCATGAGTCCTTCCTTGACCGCGACGAGGACGAACAGCGCAAGATAGATGCCGTAGTCCTCGCCCGCGCGCGCCTTTGCAATCAGGATCACGACGAGCGCCGTCACCGCCATCAACTTGTCCGCCAGCGGATCGAGAAGCTTCCCGACCGGCGTGATCCAGTTGAAGGTGCGTGCCAGAAAACCGTCCAGCACATCCGTCAAAAACGCCAGCACATATACGCCGAGCGCCCACCAGTAGTTTTGCGGGTGCGCGATCTTTGACGTCAGAAACAGCCACGCAAAGACGCCGACCAGCACGATACGAAACGCGGATAGAATATTGGGGATGTGTTTCATTCAGATACTGCAGTCCTCTACATACAATTCGCGAACGGCGTTCGGATCGACCGGCACGGTCTTTTCGACCGGCGCGGGCTCCGGTTCGTTCGCCTTCTTTTCCTGCTCGTCGCGCCAGTCGAAATACTTCATCGCGACCTGCGGCAGCAGCGCGTAGCTCAGCACGTCCTCCTCGCTGTGCGCGCGATCGCCGAGCTCCGCCTTGTATTTCTCGAGCTCCGGCTCCAGAAGGTCCGCGGGGCGGCAGGTGACGACCGGTTCGTCGCCGATCGCAAGCTTGCGCACTTCCTCGTTGACCGGTCCGGGCAGCTTGCCGTATTCGCCGCGTAAAACCGCCTTGGAGTTGTTCGGGAACGTCTTATAGCGTCCGACGAGCACATTGAACACCGCCTGCGTGCCGACGATCTGCGACGTCGGCGTGACGAGCGGCGGATACCCGAAGTCCTTGCGCACCCGCGGGATCTCCGCGAGCACGTCATAGTATTTGTCCTCCGCGCCTGCGTCCTTGAGCTGCTTGATGAGGTTCGAGAGCATGCCGCCCGGCACCTGATACAGCAGCGTGTTCGTATCGACGCGCAGCGATTTGTCGGAGATCAGACCGTCCGCTTTCAGCCGGTCGTACACCTTGCGGAAATACTTCGCGCACTCGCTGAGCGCATTGAGGTCCAGTCCCGTGTCGCGCTCCTGTCCCTTGAGCGTCGCGACGAGCGATTCGGTCGCGGGCTGGGACGTGCCGTTGCCCAAAGGCGACAGCGCGGTATCGACGATATCGACGCCCGCTTCCGCAGCTTTCAGCAGCACCATGTCGCCGGTGCCGGTGGTGTTGTGCGTGTGCAGGTGGATCGGAATGTCGACCTCCGCCTTGAGCCGCTTCACCAGAGAGTATGCGTCATACGGCAGCAGAAGATTCGCCATATCCTTGATGCAGATCGAATCCGCGCCCATCTGCGCCAATTCCTTCGAAAGCTTCACGAAATATTCTTCGCTGTGAACCGGCGAAGTCGTGTAGGAGATCGCCGCTTCGCAGAAGCCGCCGTACTTGTTGGTGTACTTGATCGCGGCCTCCAGGTTTCTCGGATCGTTCAGCGCGTCGAAGATGCGGATGACGTCGATGCCGTTTTCGATCGCCTTGCGGCAGAACTGCTCCACGACGTCGTCGGCATAATGCTTGTAGCCGAGGATGTTCTGTCCGCGGAACAGCATCTGCAGCTTCGTGTTCGGCAGCGCCTTGCGGAGCGTGCGAAGCCGCTCCCACGGATCCTCATTGAGGAAGCGCAGGCAGGAATCAAAGGTTGCGCCGCCCCAGCACTCGATCGAGCGGAAGCCGATCTCATCCAGTGCAGGCAGGATCGGCAGCATGTCCGCAGTCGTCATGCGCGTGGCGAGCAAGGACTGATGCGCGTCACGCAGTACGGTTTCTGTAATACCAATTTTTGCCATATTCGTTCAACTCCTCCGATCAGCCGAGGACTGCAAGCGCATCGCCCGGGTTGACAGAGCTGCCCTTCGTCGTGTTGACTGCGAGAACGGTGCCGTCCTCCGGCGCGACGATGTCATTTTCCATCTTCATGGCCTCAAGGACGAACAGCACCTGACCCTTGGTCACGCTGTCGCCGGCCTTGCACTTGACATCGAGAATGGTGCCGGGCATCGGTGCGGAAACCGGGGTGCCGTCCGCTGCGGATGCAGCCGGAGCTGCTGCTGCCGGTGCAGGCGCTGCTGCTGCCGGTGCGGGTGCCGCTGCTGCCGGTGCGGGTGCTGCCGCCGTCGGTGCTGCACCTGCGCCGAGCTCCTCCACAACAACATCATACTGCTTATTATTTACGGTAACACGAAACTGCTTACCCATGAGAGTATCCTCCTAAATGATATGTAATGCATCGCGCACGGGGGCTTTCCCTGCGCTGATCTTTCACTTAAAACGGGATGTTGCTGTGCTTCTTCGGCATGTTGGAAACGCGCTTGCCCTCCAGCATATCGAGTGCGGCGGAAACGGCCTGACGGGTTTCTGCCGGTGCGATCACGGCATCAATGACGCCGAGCTGTGCAGCCTTTTCCGCAGAAGCAAGGGTATCGGTGTATTCCTTTGCGAGCTCTTTGCGCTTTGCGTTTGCATCCGCTGCGCCCTTGAGCTTATCATGCCACAGGAACTCAACCGCTGCCTCCGGTCTGAGCGGTGCAATCGCAGCGCTGTTCCATGCGATGACATAGTCGCTGCCAGCACCGCGTCCCGCAATGGCGGAGAACGCTGCGCCGCAGGCCTCGCCAGCGATCAGTGCGATCTTGACAGTTGTCGCCTCGGCATACGCGCCGCAGAGCTGCGTCATGGCACGGAGCGAGCCGTTTCTTGCAGCATCGGTATCCGCAGCAAATCC